>Ga0123353_10000469_pt1 | contig 50212 bp, 53 predicted proteins | sample TergutLab28metaG_3_FD_92763 | JGI IMG/M metagenome (GOLD analysis project Ga0123353, IMG submission 92763) | Labiotermes labralis P3 segment gut microbial communities from Petit-Saut dam, French Guiana - Lab288 P3 | ecosystem: Host-associated > Arthropoda: Insects > Digestive system > Gut ... | reverse complement strand
TTCAACGACTATTCCTAACACTATCACAGTGGAGAAATACCCTGTAAGTAGTAAAGAGGAAGTACACCCACAAGCTTATGGTGGGATGTAACTTTTAAAGAGTTACATAGTAATTGGAAACGAGAGACACGTTACACTTGGTAACAGAGTGTAGTGTGAAGATATAGTCTCAACTGGTGAAAACCACTTCATGCTTGAAATAGTATGTCGTCACATGAGAGTGTGAGCTGCATTAAGTTGCGATCTGGTAGTTGCGATACCAGGTGAAGATAATTGCGAGGGTAAAGATCGATCAATCATTATCAATCAATTGATGAGTAGAAACGTAATTATTGACAATTTCATTAAATTTCAACTTCCAGGAACATGGAATGAAGCTAAAGATCATGTAAACGAACGAGTGCTATCATTCTTGTGTAGCATCATAAATACGCATATCTCTATATTTATACTACAGGTATTTAGAAGAAACCTAATTGAAACCAGTGTGACGGTTGATAGTGACGGTAACTCAAAGAATGATCGCTACAGGGCATCAAAGACAAAGATAAACGAGGAGTACGTCACAGTTTGTTCACTTGACATGCGGGAACTAGTAGATCGATTGTACTCAAAGTACCGTGATCAGATACCGATGGAAGAGATCGAATACTACCGACGGAATATCAAGGCTAGTCGGTTGCACCAGCTGATGATCGAGATATACTTCTTTGGGCAGACAGGATCATCCCAGGAGTTTGCTCTGCTGAGAAATCTGGACTGGTTTAAACTGCTGCTGATCATGCGATATGAGATCATGGAACGGTTAAACGTTGATCGTTCGATGCTACTGGATTCCGTGTTACCGTTGATACTGACCGCTAACATCGAGGAGACACCGGTTGGTGACAAGATGTACGTGAAGGATATGAAGTACCTGAAAGACCACCCGGTGTACCAGACACTGATTACCCGCTACTACAGTAACATCGTTAACATCAACGATGATATCATCAAGAAGTTTCTGATAATGTTTGTCAACAGCCGATACCGTTTTGTTCTCTACGAGGAACCAAAGTTACTGGAGCAGGATATTGTTCTGAACAAACGTCAACTGTTGGATGAGTTACTAGATTTTCTGGTATTAGCCAATACCAACCTACGGGTTGATACCGGTATAGACGCAGCATAGGGAGGTGAATAATTTGTCAGATATCGAAAGTTTATCACAGGTGGAATTTGAACTTCTTCTGAAGAAGATGTATCCCGGAGTCACACTATATAGAAAATGTTGGATCAACTATCCACGTTCAACGTTCTACTATGATCACTCGGATTTTGATGGGAGCAGTGCTAACATTGGTATCTACACTGCTCCAACGATCTATGGACTTGGACCATCCTAGGGGAGGTAACATGATGAAATCACCGCCACTGGAACCAGTATCGGATTACCCACGTATGACACTAGATGGTGAAGTAATATTTCCATCGTTTAGATGTAAACTCGGTGATAGGGACGCTATTCGAAAATTTGCCTATCTTGCCAAATCCATTCTCACTGAGATGGTTGAAATTTCACCGGAGGAATTTTATGATACGATGCGCCGATACATGGAAAAGGGTGAGATTTCACCTGAAGTGTGGGCTAACGTGGAGACAATAAGAAAGATGACACGTGAAAAAATTCAGAAAATGATTGGCTCTCCGATCGAACCTGAAGAAGCACCAGTACCTGAGATTGATCCTCTGAAGGATTTGGCTTTACTAGCTATGGGGTATGACGACATCCGTGAGTTTAAAGAGTACATAGCTAAACTGGAAAACAGCTAAAGGAGACAGTGAAAATGGAAAAAACAGCACCGCACGAGGACGTAATATTATTCTACCGGGGAACACTGAGATGGCGCGGTATCTTCCCGGAACTAACGAGCATGGGTATAACAACGTTGACAAATAAGTGTACCTTCTATGCCGAGTGCATGGACTATAAACCAGATACATCCGATGAAAAAGGTTACCAATCGATCTTTCCACCGGATCAGGAAACGGTTCTGGTGGAACGAAAACCAAAAACGATACCGGGAATATACTCGGAAAAAGGTTATATCGTGGAGATCAAGGATAGGTCCGATGTTATCAGGGATAAGTTGTTTGCTTGGTTAGAATCCCAGTCAACGGCTGCATCCGGTGCCAACCTACGGTTTGTCAAAGATAGTTCCTATGAATGGAATCTACTGTTCAACCTACTGAGATTGGATCCCAATGAACTGGAGATAGCAGAGTACATATACCCGACACCATTTGACATGTCAACGCTACTGCGTGCTAGTAACGTTAGTCCAGAGATCGATCGTGAAACATATGCTAGGTATACTCCCGGTATCACCCGGATTGTCGATGGCAGCACAAGTATTCCCAGAAATAGCACTCTGTGGGATGCTAAGATACTTCAACTTTGCTACCGCAGGTGGTTGGATGATCTGCCGGTTAAATCTACCTGAGATCGGAGGTAATGCGATGAGACTCCCCGATAACATGTTTCGAAAGGTCAGACTACTGCGCAGTTACCAATCAAAAGCATACTACTCCGCAGTATCACCATATCGGCCAGCTGGATGGATTCTTTCGGGTGACTATACACGGTTACCAACGTACAAGGTCCGTCAGATGTCGTATGCTGAGCTGCAACGAATACTGTCATCTCCGATACATGTAGCTAGTAAGAAAGGGAAATATGTAGATGGGAGAAAAGAGTGAGATTGCGTTTAAAACCCCACATGAGATAGAACCAATGTCCGAATCAGAGTTTGAATGTAGGTTGAAGGAAATGTATCCGAATACTACATTCTATACTATACGTTATAGTGATTCCCGAGATCATAACTACTACTATGATCGATCAGTTACCGATTATGATAACGTGAATCATGAGATTGGTGTCTACTCGTCATCATATCACTATAGATTAGGTCCCTGGAACGCCAAGCCATCACATATCAGCTCATCGAAAGAAAATGGAGGAAGAACTCAGATGGAAAGTTCAAAGGAAGATAAGTTAACCACGATAGAGAATCGGATAGTGATACCGATCTGTGATGGTAAGTTGCTGATAGCAATAACAAATGTGTTGGTTATCTCCGTTCATGGTGAGTATACTCACTATCTGTTAGCCCCAGGTGCTATGGTGAGATTACTAGCACCTCCCATATCATCATATGATGTGAAAACAACATATGACCCGGTAGCTCTACCATTCACCATGGAGGATATGATTGCAAATGATGTGATGTACAACCATATGTACATGACACGGATTCTAAGTCTACTGGATACCCACACTAGTAGGTTTGACGGTACCTTTGGGAAAAATGATTCCCTGATAAAGTATGAGCACCTTATCAACATAGAAAAACTCAGAGATGGTACCGTGATGCGACTCGATAAGCAGAAGATGATAACGGTGCTATCCAGAAAAGAAAATCACCATGTACCGGATCCAAGTAAGTACCTGTTTGTTCCGTATCCATCAACAGATATCAAAAACACGAAGGTGGATAGCGATGACTAAGATCTACTATGACGCTGAGTTTACCGGACTTCATCGGAACAGTACATTTATCAGCCTGGGGATGGTTTCCGAATCAGGTAATACTTTCTATGCTGAGTTTACTGACTATGATCGATACTATGTTACCGATTGGATCCAGGATAATGTGATAGCTAATCTACAGCTGCCAACTACCAAAGATTGTCCACAGTTCTATACCTCCAATATTCCAACCGGTGTAACGCAGTCAGTAGGTACCTCCGATGATAACCGTGGATACCTACTAAAGTGGTTGGAGAATGAAGCTAACGGTGGACAGTTACAGTTCATCGTGGACTGCTACGCTTACGACTGGATGTTACTGGTTGATCTGCTTACCAACGGTAAGACAGCTCTTGATATGCCAGAGTACATTCACTACATACCGCTTGACCTGTCGACGATGTTGTGGATGAGCGGTGAAGATCCCGATATATCACGGGAACAGTTTGCACTAAATCCGTGGACAGGAGTTACAGATATACACCTAGCTGGTCCAAAGCACAATGCTCTGTTCGATGCCAGGGTTATCAAGCTCTGCTATGGTCGTATTAACTATGAACTCAGAGCTATCGTGACCGATAACCCACGGTTACCATTTAACTAGCGGAGGAAACTTTCAGATGAAATTTGAGTATGTCTACGATGACCCATCGTACAATCAAATGCGAGAGATTGACCCGGATGACGGAGAAAAGAAACTATTTAGATCCGAGTGTCAGCTATACCGGGTGGAAATATCAACCAACAGCCAACTGCACTCAAACACGATCGTTATGCGACGTACCGATGATATCGAGCTTGATGACGCTGAAAAGATTGCGATACTGGATCATTTCTTCCCGGACAGATTGTCAGCGTTGGAGAGTCAGTTCGAACAAGCAAAGTCACCGGAAGGTCACCTGATGTTTCAGGATAACGGTGATCCGATAATCATCAGAAGCGTCGGTACCAGGTACAATGTCTGGGTACCGACACCTGATAGCGATAACGGAGCAACCTGGAAACACCAACTGGTGGAAAACCACGGATAGCACGCAGATCAACCATGGGAGGAGAGAGTATATGTTACGTAATAAAGATATGGGTGTGAAGGTAAAGAACAAAACACCCCTGTTGGACGGTACCATCGCTAAGTTACTAGCACGTAGGGGTATCGAAGCAAGGTATGTTCGGTCGGTGAAGTATAATCGAAAGAACGAAACGATGATCGCTAGACTAAGACGACCAATAAGATCCCTACACTTGGACATTGATAGAAAGAAGGTGGATACGATAGCAGGTGATACCTAGGAAGGAGAGGGATATCATCGGATGATGATATCAGGGGAAATTGGACGGTACCCATCTGGGTACCGTCCAACGTTAAACTACTGGGGAGCAACATGGATGAAATAGCAAAGGTTGAAGAAATCATAGAAAATCTCAAGCAACGGGCAATTGATTCTCTTGGTATCCCAGATGAAATACGCGAATCCGTGAACGATTATTGCAAAATTTCAACGGGAACATATACCGATCAGTTGGAATCAATTCCCTTTGGAATTAATAGGAAGATTTAGAAGAGGAGGTAATCGATGAGCGATAGAACACGGATAAGATTCCAGAGAATAAACTTTGAAACGGAGTGTTGGTATGATCTGATAAATGGTAGGGGCTTCCTGATAAACGATACCCCATTTTCCGATGTTGATAAATCGATACGTAACATGGGTGGTCCAAGATCACCGCTATACGGTTCAACCTACGGCGATACCAATGAGTTCTGTGATCGGTACCACTGCAAATGCGGCAAGCATATCGGCGCAGCTTTCGAGGGTGAAATTTGCTCGTTCTGCAACACCAAGATAGAGTTCACCGACGTAGACATAAAGTTTACCGGGTGGATAAATTTTCACCCCTTCCATGTGATATCTCCGATATACTATCTGAAACTGCAATCGGCACTGTCGAAGAAAGCACTGGAGAATATCATAGCAAATGATAATATCATCACTAGCGCAGGTGTTATCCGTAAACACTCCGATACGATAGAAGTAAAGAAGTCAATGTTGACATACCACAACATAGGTTTGGATCAATTCTACGATCACTACGAGGAAATCATGATGTGGTACCGGTCAAAACGAAAGCAGAAAGCTGATCTGATAGATCAGCTGATAGAGCAGAAAGATTACGTGTTTACCTCAAAAATTCCTGTGTTTAGCTGTGCACTTCGTCCGATGGGACTCACAGCAGAGAGTTATTATTTTTCGCCGATTAACTTCAGTCGGCATAAAACATCTTTAATTGTCGGGAAGTCCCTTATAGCTACATCTACCGCAGTCAGATAGTGATGTCTGATGTAGCAACAAGAGTAATGTCCTGTGGATGGTAATAACGATGTAGATTGGGTAATCCGCAGCGAAGTACCAAGTAACGTGCTGGTATGAGTTCAACGACTATCGAAAAGGTAATCATGAAAAAAATCATGATGAGTAACTGAGTAGAGTACCCCCTAAGCTAATGAGGGTCTGCTACTTGCAAGGGAGCAGAGGTAATGGGAAACAGGATGCACTGTCAACATGGTAACAGTGTTGGCAGTGAAGATATAGTCTCAACGGGATATATTCCCCTTCAGCAGTGAAATTCTGTTGTCGTCACATGAGAGTGTGAGCAGCATTAAGTTGCGACATGGTACTTGCGATACCATGTGAAGATAACTGTGATAAGCAAGTATATCCGTTAACAAATATCAGTCTAGCACTGAACAACGCATCAGCGATTGAAATCCCTTTGTATCTGTACCAAGCACAGATGCGTGTAAATGAACTGTTCCAACTGACGTTTGGGATCATCGACGGTAAATCAGGTTGGGTCAGATCAGCGGTACTAGGTGGTTGCTACAACTACACAGCTAGATCAGTCATCGTGCTAGACCCTTCGCTCCAGCTTGATCAAATTGATGTGCCTTATAAAAGTTTCATTGTCCTGTACTCAGGTCAACTGATAAAGGAAATACGACGTGACAAGGGTTGGACAATTACCAAAGCACACAACTTTCTCAGATCAAAGTTCATGTTTGATCCATATATCTACTCATTAATAGAAAGGATTATCGAAAGAGATAAACCCGTTATTGTGTGCAATAGAAATCCAACGATCACATTCGGAAGTATACTGGCAATGCGTATACGTAGGGTGAAGACCGACAGTGACGATGTCACAATGTCGATACCATCCGCTATCCTACCATCACTGAATGAGTCGGCGTTCAGTATAAACCCCTCTAATTGCGGGAAACCCTATCATGCTTTATCATACCAAGCTAACCTAGGAATAGAGTTAGTGGCTGAACTAACAACTCAGGGATGGTAACAAGTGATGAAGTTTGGGGCAATCGACGCAGCAAAGCACCGAGTAGTTGGAACGGTGTGGGCTCAGAGACTATCGAAAGCATAGCATGGACGGGAAACCACCATGTGAGTAAGCGAGTAGAGTACAGCCACATCAAGTGGTGGTTAATACCTTAAATGGAAACGGGGGGTAGTTAGCATACCCCTACTTCACATGGGAAGTGAGGTATGCTAACCGAAGATATAGTCCATCAGAAAATTCTACCTATCGTAGACCATGTTGAACCTTGAGACTATAGCAGTAACTGATAAACTGCATGTTGTGTTCTATCTGTAGTAACTCTGATATCTCCTTGGCACCCTTTCCCTCAAGGATCAGTTTGACAATTCGATCCCTACCAAATTTCTCATCCATGCTGATTCGTTCCGGAAAAGTGTACTGGGAACTGATATCACTTCTACGGTAACCAGTAGCTATCTTACTGATGTATTTCTTACTAGTACCTGTAATCAGTGAAATTTGGTTACGATCAACGTTGTCAGCTAACAGTTTGCAGATAGTGTGAACAGTTTGATCACTAACCTTCTCCACCTCTGCTTGGTTATAACCATGCTCGGTATTCATCGAAACATTGCACCACTCCAAATTCCAAAATACTGGATTTTGCTTGTTGCCGTCAATATGATTGACAATCTTGTATTCATCAGGTTTTGGATTTGGCACAAATAATTCTGCAACTAATCGATGTACTAGGTAAGTTTTACCACGATCATGAAATGTTAAATAATCATGATCAACCGTTGGTTTGATCTGTTCCTTAGTGTTAACATCACGAACGTTACCATAGTTACTAATTTCAATAGGTCTACCATAGATAATCAGTGGGTAGGGTTTCCACTCCTCTGTAATCTCAGTCAATTCATCAACCTGATACAGATCTTTGTACTTATCAATTATATCGATTTTCCGTAACCACATCAAGTTATCGAGAGTACAGTTGCGAATGTTATCATCGATGTGAATAAGTCGCATGATATCATCTGGGTAACCTTTGAAAGTGTATGCCACCAGATAGTCAAGACGGAATGTTTTCCATTGATTGTTGTGATAAAGATCAACAGTTAACATGAAATTCCATCTTGAATTACATCTGATGGTTATTTCTCGCATGGTATCACGGTGGTATACATGAGCATCGGAGCTCACCAGGTAGTTCTCGATTGTGTTGGTTTTCCATTTGGCTGTTTCTAACTTTGTGCTGGTCATAGTAAGTTCCTCCTACAATTTTATTTGGTGTTACTTACTATGTGGGGAATAATATACTTTTTAATATGAATTTTAGTTATTATGTTGATAATTGACAGAAATGAAGTGGGGCTGACTTTGACGGTGATGAGCTTAACCAAATAGCATTACAGTTGGAAGAGTTTAAAAGTATCTTTGAAGGTTTTAGTCCAATTAACATGTTGATCGACCGTACAAGCTCTTCCATAAAATCAGACATCAGTGCGCTAGAAAATGTTACCATAGCTATTCTCAGTGATAGATAGATCAAACAACATCAGTGGTGAGTGGGTTAATACCCACTCACCACTCATTCATCTATCGTCGTCTATGTTTATGTTTCTTTTTGATTGATCCCTGTGATGAGTTACCTGATACTGGGTTCAGATAGGAGTGATTATCGATAGTACCACGTTGACTAGCCAGATGATACTTTCTGATATCTTCCATTAGTTTATCTGATTTCATACGGTGACTCATATAGTTTATCGTTGGTACTAGGTAGCGTTGCACTATATCTTTCATCGCTATATTTTCTCTGTTAGATGTTTCCCTTAGTTTATCCATTGCTTGCTGTGATAGAAATATTTTCATATGTCGCCTCCTACTATGGGATGGTAAACGATGCTTTTGTTTCTGGTATAGGTATGGCGACTGGTTCAATTTTAACGATATCAGACACTGATAACGATGATATCTTGTCTGAGTTTGTTATCAGTAGTTCACCGTCACCGCTAGTCACTATGGTGTAGCTACTAGTTTGCTGATCATAACCTGCTGTTTGAATTTTACAGGCCGATAGATCGAGAGTGGTTTCCTCAACTCTAGTTTTATCAGTTAGCATAAAGACCATGTTTCCACATTTTGCCCTGTATAATCTGTTTACCAGATCCTGTAGTTTTTCAGGTGTTGACTCACGGTGTGATAGAAATAGTTTTGGTATCTGCATCAGAACCGGTTGTGAGAGATCTACCCATGGGATGATAGATCTATCCAGGTTGATGAAAGCACCGCTGTGCCACACGATGTAACCTCGTTGGATAGCTTCTTCCAATCTCATACCACCGTACCAATCATCCAGACGGTAGAATTGTTCCATGTACCGATCTATAGAAATACCACAACCAGATGGTACGTGATACTCCACATGCTCTAACCTATCTCCTAATAGTCTGTATAGTTCTGATTCTTGGATACCATCCGGTATCGACAGAAGAACTTTACGTTTTCTACTGTCCCAGTTGGGTTGTTCGTTTGTTATCGTCAGTTGACCATTTGATCCAAATACTATCTGGTATGGTTCCAGGTGGCTGAGCTGGGTGATATCCTCCACTTTTAGAATTCCATTGATCAGCAGGGTACCACCATCTTGCTCGTTGCTTCTGATCGTACTTCCGTTCATGAGGTTCAACTGGCCTGTTTGCGATATTACGATCAGACCACCATGTTCTACCCTGAGAACTGAGTGTTCTCCGCTGACTGTCAATTTACCGTTTATCTGTAGTTTTGGTGGGTACACTGGTGTGTGACCTAACGGTGGACTAACGCGGATCATTGGTCGGTAGAAGGTCTCACCGCGGTAGTTATCTGATACGTGTAGATGTGCATCCTGACCGATAGTTAGATCACCGATTAACTTTAGTTTGTCGGCATACGATGGTAAGCCAGCTATCATCAGGTTGAAATCACCGAATGGTATGTCGCCATCTGACAGGTGAACATTTAGTATCTGCCAGGGATTGTCGTGGTCACCACCTAGCTGAACAAATGATAGTTTTGATCCGTAACCAAGTAGCTGATATCCATACTTACCATATGGAATATCTCTCTGCCACAGATCAGCTAGGCAGTCTGTCAAACTATATGTACGTGATAGCGGTGACTCACTTAGTCTCACGATAGCGTACATACCAACGTTGACCCGTGGTGAACGTAGAACCTTTGTCACCTGATCGGGATCAACAAACAGGGTACCATCTACCCTGATAGAACCTCCAGCGTTACCATCGCTATCGGTAAAGCTTAGCTCTGAACCAGGTTCAAACCTGAGAGATCCTCCCGGTAGTACCCTGACTATACCGTCAGCTGTCACTGTAAGTTTACCACCGTTACCGATAATAAGGTTACCACCCACGGTTACTACACCGTTATCGGATATTGTCAGGGTATCATCGACGGTCAATGAGCCTGATTTTATCAGTAGCTGATCATACAAGCCACTGTCACCGAGGTCACCGCCAACGTAAAACTCACCGGTACCAGTGTTCACGCTTCCACCGTTGATTATCAGGGTATACTTATCGTTGATAGGTTTCAGGGTGACTTCACCGGTACCTACCTGAAAGTTTACCTTTTTCTTCGGTAGCCAGTTGAGATCTGATCGTTCCTTTTCCATCATCATCAGATTATCCAATTTTGTCACTATCATATCCATTACCTCCCGTCTATCCTTTATCAGTCAGTCGTTCACCGATCACAAAATGATAAGTTCATGCATTCACTACAGGTAACTAAGTAGGAGGTGATAGACGATGGCCACCATAAAAAAATCAGATGTTGACGGTTGGTATGATAAACTAAATACGATCAGAACTAACCTGGGAATGGCTCCGATCATCAAACCGGTGATAACGGTGAGAACCCCAGTAAGAGTATCCCATGTCCAACCGCTGATAGCTGAATTTAACTCGATGAAGACCGATACATATTTTAAGTTTGCTACCTATCACTCCGTTGGTACGGTAGCTGTTGGTAGACCAGTGTACCGTCAGACATTCAACGGTGCAACCGATACGTTGACATCGGTGCAGAACACTATCATATGTCGGAACAACGCTACCAACGCATACGGTACTAACAGTAATGGTGTACGTGAGAATGGTAGTGATACTAACGGTACAAATACAAATGGTACACAATCAAATGGGAGCTGTGTAAATGGAACTAATTCATATGGTAGTAAGCTCAATGTTCCAGAAAACTATGGAGACCTGTCCAATGGATTGAGAATGAATGGTTTTCTTTCAAACGGTGATCGTGTTAATGGTACGTGTAGTATGGGTGATAATAACCTTGGTAGTAAATCAAATGGAACACGTAGCAATGGCACCAGGAGTAATGTAAATTATTCAAACACAATGGTAGTTGATGTATCAAACACAAACTCAACAAAAACTAATTCTAGTGGAATTTAGGGGAGGTGAAAGTATGATCAGCGATAGAAATACCGTGATACTGTACACAGCTGCTACCTGTCCACTAAAATGTTCCTACTGCTATATCGATAAGAACGTTGCTCTGCTGGAAATCGATAAACTGCTCGGTGAATCATTTCAGGATGATTACTACCACGGGATGATCTGTGAACTATTTCCAAGTGACAAGCAGCTGGTAGAACTTGAGACATGGGGAGGTGAACCATTCCTTCACATGGATCGACTGTACCACACGCTGGATCTGATAACACCTGATAACGTAAACCTGAAAACGATAGCTAGTTCTACCAACATGGCATTTGACGGTTGGAATGATCAGTTCTTTGGACTGATGAACAAACTAGGTGAACTAGGTAAGATCCATAATCGTCAGTGGACTTTCAGACTGCAGGTATCGATCGATGGTCCAGAACGACTGAATGATATTAACCGTGGTACCGGCACATATCAAAAAATACGTAATAACTTTGACACGATGATCGGTAGACTTGAAAATGAACTATCACCTGATATCAACCTTGAGATCTCGTTCAAGTCAACCTTTGACGCTGACTCACTTTGGTACCTACGCACAGATGATGGCGTCATAGCCTTCTACCGTCCATTTGATGAGATGATTGATCAGGTGGTTAGTTTAGACTGTACAAATGTAAAGGCTCATCCGGCACTGCCTAATTTTGCTGGTCCATGCCTAGCTACCGTTGACACCGGTAAGGAATTTGATAGGGTAGTGCGTAGGTGTATTCGGATAGAAAATACACCTGAGTTGATCGGTAAGCTGAAACATCACCGTTGGATTACACCGATGACAACTAGCAGGGAACAGGGTGAGAGCAAACTGCGGTATCCCAACTTTACATGTGGTAGCGGATACACGCACGTTGGTATCCTACCGTCTGAGATGATATCTGTCTGCCACAACGGGTTTGTTCAGCTGATTGAGGACTACAACCGACTAATCACTGAGAATGACGGTCAATGTACGGTGGACACTAAAGTATTTATGAAAGGTAGAACCGGTAAACTGGTGATGTCCCTGGATGACTACAGGGAGTATGAAACCCAGATGAGTCACTTCAACTCAGCTGATACTTCCGCTAGGTTAGCTACGATTGCCAGTCAGATCAGGCTGCTAGCTGAAGCTAATGAGGTATCACCGGAGTACCGTGATCAGCGTAAAGCCATCGAAGCTGCTGAGTACTACCAGCGCAACACAGCCTACTGCGTGAGAGATAACTACGCAACCACCGGCTCACTGACGATGATACACAATGGGCTGTTAAAGTTACTATTTAACGGTGTTCACCGGACAGTGGTTGGGAGGTGTGTTAACGATGGTTAGTATCGCTGATAGGTATGCTCAGGAAGAAGATGAACTCCTGTGGACGATGCTTGATAAACGTTTTTTCTCCGTGTGGAAAGATCCCGATGCCAACCGTGAACTCTGGCAGGGATCATCGCTGGAACTATTTATCACTTCCGATTGCAATGCTCGGTGTTCCTACTGCTATTTGCATCAACACGGTGATCAACTATATCCACCGGAGTACCGTGGCTATGATATAATATTTAGGAATCTTCGGTTGATCATGGAGTTTATCCGTGATAACGATTTTCAGATATGTGAACTGGAACTATTCTCCGGTGAGATATGGCATACTGATTTTGGTAGGGAAGTACTTCACACTATCCTTGGCTACATCCGAAATGGTGCCATGATAAGCAATGTAATGATACCGACCAACTGCACCTTTGCTCTGAATGATAGCGGTTTGCAGACTATGCAAGATATGGTGGATCAATACCGTGAAGCTGGTAGTCAATTGACATTGTCGGCGTCCATCGAAGGTCTAGCACTTGAAGATATCACACGACCAATAACAGACGGTATCCGTGACGGTGAGTTCTACCACCGACTATTTAGTTTCATGAGGAAACACGATTTTATGTTTCACCCGATGGTCTCCGCTGACAACGTTCACCTGTGGATCAGTAACTATGATTGGTTTGAGTCAATGTGCATCGCATATGACTATAGCTTTCCACGTTCAGTGATGATGCTGGAAGTACGGAACGATGACTGGAACGATGATTCACTGGAGCACCTGAAAGACTACTACCGTCATCAGATAGCTAGGATGTGGGAACTATCGAACAATGACATGGCAGCGTTCTGCTCCATGTTACTGGGAATCGGTGACAGTGATAGGGATTCCGGTGGGTACTCCAACGTAGCTCTTCCGTTAGCTAGAAACCAAGCAGCTTGTTCGATACCACTGACACTGACAGTGAGGGTAGGTGACCTATCGATCATACCGTGTCACCGACTGGGATATGATCAGTACCACTATGGAAGATTTACGCAGGTTGACAATTCTATCAGTTTCGTTGAAGCCAACAATCCACAGATGATGATCAAGTGCGTGTTCTCCAATATTCTGTTATCTCACCACGGGTGTGATGTCTGCGCATACAGTGGTTTCTGCATGAGAGCTTGCTTTGGTCAGCAGTATGAATCCGGTGGAGATCCATTCATGCCAAGTGAGAAAGTGTGTAAGTTGATGCAAACTAAGTTCAACTATCTGATAGATACCTACCAGGAATTTGGTGTGATCGATTACCTTGTTAACCTGGATCCAACCGATGCTTCATACATATACTCCCGTCAGATACTGGAGAACATCGGTAGAATTATGAAAGTTAGGGGTGATGACGATGTTTGATCCCCTCACTGTCGATATCACCAACAGGATAGCTAGGGAAGGTATCACCGGTAAAACGATAGACGAGTTAGTTTCCCTGCTAGATTCGATACTATCGTTACCCGATTGGAAGGACTTGCCGATCGTTAACCTGCAAACGTTGATCCTACTGATCACCGGTGAGAAGTTACCATCATACGTTCAACGGTTAGTGGATGAAACTAGGTGCAGGTTGATACGTGATTCCCTTGGACCAATGTGGTTACACGGTGTGCAGTCGGATAGCTATACCCTGACAAACCGGAACAAAGTGTTAACTTCCAGGGTAGATCAGGTTAGTATCTACGAGGATGGTTTTGTCACTCTCACTCCACTGATGAACGTGCAACCTGATGACAACGATGAACTGAACATACTGAGTGATTTTGGATCAGTCTGTCTGAGAAACTAGCAGAGAGGAGACCGTAGAGATGGAAATTGCGTTCAATGGAAACAAGTCCACGGAGATAAAAAATTTCAATGAGATCCTGAGGATGAACACACCCGATGGAAATATAATACGTGAGCTGATAGTGACGATTGACGATAGTAAACCTGTCATGGAATTTTCAACGTTGCTCGGAATACCTATCACCTCAACGGTGATAAAACATGATAATGAGATCTTGCTGGATGATCCTGGAACATATTCCAGGGTTGATATGATATCACGTGGTCTGATGATCGAACAGTCAAAGAGTATTCCAGTGATAACGATCGTACTACGTGATTAGGATTAGTTGATCAGTAGTGGTTCCATTCGGAACCACTACTGATTTCAATGTGATAGGAGACGACAATGAAAGATACTAGACTATACAATACTAAATTACCCAAGTTACCACAGTCAGCAAGTGAAGCAGTTACAGAAATTCATAGTTGGTTAGTGTGGGATCAGATAAAAGGCAGCAATAGTGTTCAAACAGCAGTGTTAACTAACCTATCATTACCCACCACCCGTGTTGCTGGGGGGGGGGGTAATGTAAGTATCTCATGGACTAGCAGTGCTACAGGTACAGTATCCACAACTGGTGTAGTAACCAGAGCAGCATTTCCAACTGCTAGTTCATCTGCTACGTTAACTGCTACCATATCCAGTGGCAGTGTATCACAGACAAAGCAGTTCTCAATCACTGTAACAGGTGCTGCTCAGACTGCTACTCAGGCAGTTACTGAAGTAAATACCTGGCTAACTTGGGATCAGATAAAGGGTAGTAATAGTGTTCAGACTGCAGTTACAGTTAATCTTAATTTACTCACTACTAGAACTAGCACTGGTAACTTATCTGTTACTATATCATGGGCATCTAATTCTACCAGTGTTGTAGCTACAAATGGAACAGTTACCAGAGCGGCCTATCCCACAGCTAGTTCTGCAGTAACTATAACTGCCACGATATCCAATGGTGGAATAACACAGACAAAACAATTCTCCATCACAGTTACTGGGTTAGCACAAACACCAACACAGGCTGTCACTGAAGTAAATAATTACCTAGTGTGGAATATAATAAAGGGAAATAATTCTGCACAGACAGCTGTCACAGTTAATCTATCACTTCCTACTAGTAAAGTGAGTGCAGGAAATCTAACAGTTACCATATCTTGGTCTAGTAATAATACTGCTAGAATTACCAATACCGGTGTAGTTAGTAGACCTGAATATGTTGTAGGTGATACTAGTGTAACGTTAACTGCTACTATGAAAAATGGTACCATTACTCAAACAAAACAATTTGTAATTACTATTAGTAAATTACCATTACCAGCAGCTAAACTTATATTCACACTAAAAGATGGTAGGACAATATTAGGATTAACTGATGATGATATTAATATTTTTGGCAACGTTGGTGATATAAGTGCAACAAGTACTTTAAAAGTTAATGGTGTTACCTTTACCAGAAATCAAGTAATTGGTGTGGAATTTGGAAGTACTTGGAATCGTACTGAGATCTGGGGTTACTATTTTGCTAATTTTACATCATTGAATAAACCATTCACTATTCCTAGTTGTGTAACTGGTATACGTACTAATTTTCTTTGGAATTGTAGTTCATTCAATCAACCAGTGACAATTCCTAGCACTGTTACTAAAATTGGTGGAACCAATATACTCGACGTTTTCTCTGTATTTATGTGCGGATGTGATAATTTTACAGGACCACTAAATCTATCATCATCTACCATTTTTGCTAATAGTGTTAACACATTAACTACGACTACTAGTACAGCATCAATGTACACCAGTGGTGTTAAGATAGCTGGGTTAACAGCTAGTGAATTTTCACAATTTCAGTCCAAGTTTCCAAATAGCAGTGTATCACCATATCGTAAGCTAGTTCGTGTATAATATTAATATGGGAGAGTTGGCACTCTCCCACACAACTATTTATTTTTCTCTTTTGGAATCGTTTTTATATCTTCTTCAATATGTCCCCATGTCTGTGGTCCCATTATTCCATCCTGCAGTAACCCACGTATCCGTTGATACTTCTTCACAGATACCTCGGTGACTGGACCGAACCTACCATCCACTTTTATACCGGCCATTATCGTAACATTCAGCGCTTTCTGTAGATAGGTGACATCACTACCGATGCTACCTAACTTAATCGTTGGACGTGACTGCGGTGTGATTAACACAGGCACATGTTCATTGTCAATTTCCAACTTATTATCAAAGTATGGATATGGATCAAATGATGTACCTCCGGCGTTCTTCAGTTCAAGGTGCAGATGTATATTGGAACATCTACCGGTACTGCCAATCACACCGATGACATCTCCAGCTTTCACCCTGTCACCCTTCTTCAGTGTCATACCGGATCGAAGGTGACGACACTCCACGGTGTAACCACTATCGGTACGATACGTGATAAAGTTACCATCAGGGTTAGTTACTATCCTATTACCGGTGTGAGTATCCTCTAGCCAGGTGATGGCACGTGTGATCGTTCCATCAGCTATCGCTATCACGTTAGTTGGTACTTTACTATCTACCGGAACTAAATCGATACCACTGTGCATCGTTGTTGCTCCGTCTACTGTGCGTTGACCATAGAATGATGTTATCTTAACTTTCCTACTGCATGGTGATCTCATGGTACTAAACCTCCTTGTAATCTAGTTAATAGGAGGTATGGTGACCATGAAGATTGTACGTGTTGTCACTCAACATTTCATCAAGCACTTCACTATCCTACTATGGGGAGGATTCATCTACTATCTGATAGAACTAGCATGGCGTGGACGTAGTCACCCGTCAATGTTTCTGGTAGGTGGACTGTGTTTGGTGATAGTTGGTGGTATCAACAACTACATACCATGGAAGATGAATATGTGGTTACAACTGTTGATAGGTACCGGAGTAATAACGGTAGTGGAGTTTATTGCAGGTGTGATAATAAACCTGTGGATGAACCTGAATGTGTGGGATTACTCCAACTTACCACTGGAGATAAAACTGTAAATGTAGTCCACCCCACGTGGGGTGGACTACACGTACTATGAAGCTTTTCTTCTAGCATAGATGTATGCTGCACCTGGAGCACCGCTACCACTCTTGATAGTATAGCCAGTATGTAGAACGTTATATGCAGATGCAGCTACTGCACCTCCACCACTACCAGGACTGGATGCATTCTCAGCGCTCAACACTAAATTATTTACTAATGTTGCAGCAGCACCATTACCAGCTTTCAATCCATCAGGTAATATTGGAGCAAGTTGTGCTAGAGATGCAGTATATAACGTGGAACTATTCGCATTATATCTACTTATTGCACCACCACCAGCACCTAATAATGGTATTAATGTTATAGGGTTAAGAGCATATTTTGAAGATGTTGGAAATTTAGGTGCAATATTATTGGCATATATAGCTGTAGCATTAATATCACTATCTTTGTAAATATTATCTGCTAAATTATAATAACTAAAAGATCCTAGAGATGGAGCATCTATATTCTCCATAAGATAATTCCATGAAACATTATCTGAATTTTGCCCACCTTCTGCTCCAAAAACTTTTGTTTTATATATTGTTATGTTATCCTCATATTTTGCTAATGATATTGTACTCGCATATACTAATCCACCTTTACCACCATTAACCACGTTTCCTGCAAAAGATGTTATGCCTCCTGATAACCCACTAGAGATATTATTTCCAGTGATAGGAGTAGTTACTATTTTGCTACTTCCACCAGCCCCTATTACTATAACTTTAATTTGACCGGGAGTAACTTCTTGACGGATTAATTTAGTATATCCCGATGCTCCACCAGAAGCAATTACCAATTGATATTTTGCAGTACCGGTGGTGGTTTCAAGACAACCTGCACCACCACTCCCACCACCTCCGATTTCAAACACTGCTATCTCATATGCTAATTTTCCACCAAATAAATCAGGTACAGTCCAGTTGTAATTACCGGGAGTTGTATATCTCTGTATCTCAACCCAATCACGTCCCATACTTGGAATCACCGATTGATTGAGAACATTTACTATCGGTTGTAGTACCGATGTCAGGTACTCCTGTATCTGTACCCACGCATCCCTGTCATTGACCAGTTCTAGCTTTGGTATACTCAGGTGAAAATTATTTAGATCGTTGCCCATGTCATCGTACCTCCTGTAATAAACTATGCTTTAAGCATAGTTTATTACAGTAGCGCTCGTATCAACCAATCGGTTGGGTACCATCAAGGTACCCAACCGATGTTATAAATTACTCAGCTTACGGTGGGCCAGCAATAATCTTACGCATCTCGGTAGCAGTTTCTGCTAGTTCAACCTGATATGATTCCATGACATCCTGAATCTCATCCCTGGTGGTAGCTTGGATCAGAGCCATCTCAGCGCTACGTTGAGCTGATACCAACGGTTTAACGTAGCTATCGATCACATTTGCCAGCACGATCATCTGCTCAAATGTCCATGGCATGCACTCCTGACCGGTTTGATTCCACTTGAGTTCATAGGGTATACCAGCCTGGCTATTCATCATGAACATCGCTAGTTGCGTTGCTAGCAGCTGTTGCTTCTCCATGGTCACGCTGTAGTTACCATCCTGAACGGTGATCGGTGTTTCCAGAGCATCGCTCAGCATAGCTTTCGTTGTCATGATAGCACTCTCTCTCACCAGCGCAGGACTCTCACGGCGATCCTTATCAAGTTCTGCCTTTGATTTGGTCAGTACCCTAGCTCCATTCCACCTGTACAGGTAGATACCATCTTCATCGGTAAACCTTGGATTACGTGGACCACCAACAAACAAAAAGAACTGATTACCACCCTGACGTATCATGATGTCTGTCGGTAGTACCTTCTTGGAAGTATCTGCTGTCGAGTAACCGTCGACAATATTATCATCGGAATCAACCCTGATCATATGCTCATACTTTTTAAACATAGCAGTTATCCTCCATCCCTACGGTGTAGCGTCAAGATCAACATAGGCATTGTTGATCAGACGCAATATGCCGGAATCACCACGGTTACCATTGGCTCTGATGTTCAGCGTGATACCGTTATCCGAGATACTATCAACGCTAACATCGGTGATAGCAACGTAGTTATTACCCGGAGCTTGGATTGTCAGGTTGGATAACGGTGTGCTGGTAATAACACGGGGTGTCATAGCCATCTGGATACCAAGTGGTATAGTGCACACGAAGTTAGCGTTATCCAGCCAGAATCCAATGCCGATCTTTTTGATCGCTATTCCACCGATGCGTATGAAGAAACGTTGACACCTCATTAATTCGTCGGCATAGTTTATCGGTGGATCCAACTCCAGGGTATTCATTGAACCAACCTCAAGTTTGATACGTTGCAGGCAGTACTGAAATGGTTCGATACCAGCTGGATTTCTCATTACCAGGCTGACAATTATATCGGTGATATCGATCGGAGGTACCTCGATCGTCGTTGATATGACCAGATCCTCAACCTCACAGGTACTCTCAAATACTATCGGGTTACCGTTAACCTGTGACATGTCAAAACGTAGAGCTAGCGAATTGGAACCTATCTCTATCGGGTGATCCACCAGATCATGGAACTTCGCTGAGAACGTTAGTTTGCGACCGGATAGTTGCTCGGGGTGCTCTATGAACTGACAGAAAGTTGGTTGCACGGTATCCTGTGATCCGGCATCACGTGACACTACCAAGCAACCTGATTCTATCGAGTGGGTGATACCGTCGGCACCGCTAAACCACATATCGATCGAGTAACCGCTGGTAGTGTAAACCTGCTGTTTCTGCTGGTTGACAATCTTTGTCATATCCCAGTTCCGAAGTAGGTTTGGGTTGTAGTAGATATTCACACCTTCCGGTAGTTCGATATCAAATATGTTGTGCTCATGATCAATCGGAGCTCGTTCATCCAGAAGAGCTTTGATCTTGTTGATCGTTCTGAGCAACGTTACCATGTTTATGACCTGATTAGCCATTGTTTCGTATCTCCTTTCAAACCGATTATACTGTGGTCCGGATCAATCGATTTTTAATGGGAAGGTTAGGGCCATGGCCCTAACCTTCCACGTACACCGTAGTTACACTATGCGAATAGAGCATCGATCTCCTGTTCGGTGATCTCCACGATATCATCCTCGTGGAGATATCCTTCCAGGGACAGAGCGGTGTCACCGATCTTCTCGAAGGCACCGTTGATGAGCATGTACTCATCGTAGATATTCTGCTCCTCCGCTTCCTCCTTGAGGATCAGGTAGATCGTTAGTTCATTAGCTTCACCGACAGCCGGTAATACCTCAACGATCTCTTTCTTCATGTGATCAGCCTCCGCTACCTTGGTGGCAATCGCTGTGTCCATCTCATCGGTTGTTGGAACATCCGTGAGACCATAACCATCGCGAGAAGTTGGGTTTGATCCGGCGGTTATGTGACCAAGCTGATTAACGGTAACGCTGCGATAGGTACCAGCGGATACAGATGATGTTGGGTGAGTGTAGGCATCCGGCAGCGTGATGGTCTTCACATTGAGCGTTTTGACGTGACCATTGTCATCACGTGTGACAGTGTCAATCGCTGTGAAGGTACCACCTGAACCAGGCGTTGTCTCAGTTTCGGTATCATCGATAGTATCCACCTCAGGGTGCTCGGTGAGATATTCACTATCGTTTTCAAGGTCACTGACCTTTGTAGGAACGATCACGTTGACCGTTTTGTTGTTGATCGTTAGCGCAACGCTGTTCACCTTGATACCATTGAGCACGTTAGCCTGAGCATCCGATGGAGCATGGGCTGTTCCGCTGTGGGTGTAGGCTGCGTTGTAGTTAGATTTGAGATCGTTGGTAAGGTCATTCTCCGATAGACCCTTACCAACCTCCTTCTGAACGAAGATTTTCTTTATGTTTTCCAGAAATCGAGCCAGTCTCTCCAGGGAGACAAATTTGATCAGATCAATTTTAGTACTCATCGGGAGCCATCCTTTCTTGTTTTAGTGTTGTAGTGTTTATACCGGGTATTGCTCCCGATCCTATGGTTCCGTGGGTTTCAACGGATAACCCTCGGTGATCGAATCGATATCTTCCTCCGATACTATCTGAACGTTGGACCGAATAATGTAACCCGATAGGTCTAGCGCTATGTCACCGATCAGATCATATTCACCGTTGATTATCAGAAACTCACGGTAAACATTATCAGCAGCTTCGGGTCCAGTCTTCAGTATCAGGTAGATGGTAAATTCGTCGGCTTCCTCGGTCGGAGGTAGTTCCTCAACGATCTCCCTCTTCAGGTGACCGGAATCTGCTATGGCTTCCGCCAGAGCTAGGTTGAGTTCCTCGGTCGTAGGAACGTCAAGCATCACATAACCATCTCTGGTGGTTAGGTTCTCACCTGATATCGTGTGACCCAGGGAATTAACGATAACCTTACGCCAGGTACCATCACCGGTGGAAGTGGGATGTTCGTACTCAGGTGGCAGGTGAACGTCCTTGGCATTCACCTTGATAACGTGGCCCTCCATCGTACGGGTGATATCATCGACTACCTGAATCGTTGAACCTGGTTCCATGATAGCTGCTTCCGAACTATCGCTCGTTGTCTCGATATCAGGGTGTTCCGTCAGATATTCCAGGTCATTCTCCAGTTCACCGATCTCCGTCGGTATCTCAAGATCAACGGTTTTCGAGATTATATCCTGAACAACACCGTTTCGTTGGACAACCTCCAGAACATTTGGTTCCGAAGCTACCGGAGCATGGGGCTGGATACTGTGGGAGTACGCAGCATCGTAGTTAGACTTAAGATCATCGGTCATATCGTTAACCGATAATCCCTTGCCTTCTTCCTGCATGACAAATAGTTCTTTTATTTTTTCCCAGAACCTAACTAGGTTTTGTAGGCTAACAAGTTTCATCGTGGGCAACCTTCCTTTCATTTTAGTCGGTCATCTCTCGGGTTAATGGGTGGTTAATCGTCGTCCCTGGTGATCGTAGCGGTTAGCGTCACATTCTTGTCACCCTGGGTGAATGTGGGTCGAGTTACTGTTCCGTTGGTAGCGATAACCGACGGGTCGGAAGATTGCCAGGTAATCTTTGCTCCGTGCAGTCCACTTGTCAGCAGATTAAGGTTTGTCTGAACATCATCGGGTATAGTGTTGAGCTGCTTGATCTGATCCCAGGTGAGAAACTCCTTTGTCAGCGACACTGCTTCCATGTCGGTGGGATCAAGCTTGCTGATGATCAGCACAAATGTTCGGATGATCGTGGCCATGTTCTTGATAATCGTAGCCACCAGGGTAACCACCTGATCACCGGTTGTGTACGCTGGCCGTGTTACCTTTCCGTCAGCATTCACGCTGATAGCTGGGTTATTCGATTGCCAGTCGATAACCGTGTCAATACTCGTTTCGGGATCAAGATCCTTTCCTGTCCGAGGTAGGATGATATCGGTCGAGACATCGGTTTCCACGACGTTCATCAGCTTGATGCTATCCCACTCCAGCAGAGCAAATATCGCCTGCACAGCCTCCTCATCGCTGATCATCATATCGTCGATCTCACGTTCCGACGCTATGTTGATCTCGTCTTGCATCGCATACTCAGACAGATCCACAGCGGTATCACCGAGTTTCTCCCACTGTCCGTTGATGACCATCCACTCCACGCAGATGTTATTCTCCTCATCCTGCTCATCTTTCGGAACAACGTAGATCGTGAATGGATCAGCATCCTCCGCTTCACAGAGTGTCATCACGTACTCTCGCTTGAGATGCTCTGCATTCAGGATACCGTCGTCGATGATCTTAGCCATCTCCAGAAACGTGGGCACATCTGTCAGACCATAGCCATCACGGGTAGTGGGATTTGAACCAGCCGATAGGTGACCGTTACTGTCCACGGTGACAGAACGATAGGTTCCAGGTACGATTACCGAAACTGGGTGATCAAAGCTCTCCGGTAACTTCACTGTCTTTACTTTTAGGCTGATGATATGCCCAAACTCATCTTTATCGACAGCGCAGACAAAACTAAACTGATCGGCGTCACCGGTTGTGATCGAAGATGTGGTGTCCACCGATTTCGTTATCTCCGGGTGTTCCGTGAGATAACCCTCATCGTTTATCAGATCACTGACTTTCGTTGGCATCTCAATGTCAACAGTTTTATCAGGGTGAATGTACAGTGTATTGCCGTTGACATCAACTTGCTCCAGAACATTCACCTGCGCACTGGAGGGAGCATGCGTTGACTGTGAGTGATCATAGGCATCATCATACTCTGTTTTTAGATCATCTGTCAGATCATTTGTTGATAATCCCCTGTCCTCTTCTACGAACACCAGAAGATTCTTTAGGTTTTCCCAAAATTGAACTAGGTTCTCGCGCACTGCGAATTTCATGTTCCTAACTCCTTTCCCTGGATAATATTTTTCTATCGAAATATATCGTCAATTTCTTCCCTGGTTATGATATCATGCCAACATTCCTCCGGGTGCTCAGGAACTTCTCCGCCCTCACCGAGTACCATCACCCTACCAAAGATAAATCCCGATGGTACTCTCTCCGTGTAAAATCTAATCATGCCGTCGGTGATATCGCAGTGCGAACTAAATCCACAGCTCATCACAACTTCCAAGCTATCTTCATCGAACCATATGTCCAGGTGATCCCGTTCCGTGATAAAATCATCGGTGATATCGCAGTAGAACCTGCCAAATTCATCAACCTTCCAACCGGAGAGATTGAAAGCGAACTGCAGTAACCGTATGCGAGATGCTGACATCCCAGGTCCACTGTCAAACTTAAATATCACGAAGAAGCGGGAGTTAGCGTGTTGTTTTGCCTGAACAACAACATCGGCAAACATACCGGTAGGTTTGTCATCAACAAAGAGTTGGAAAGTGTACACGATCGGTTCACCGGTATCATTTGGCGGTAGCTCCACATCCGCCATGAACTGATTCAGTTCCACGGAGTCCGGAATGAACCACTGATCCAACTTAGCGCAGTAGATCGATAGCGTCGGAGCTTTACCGATATCTGGCACCGTCGATCCCTCCTTTCCTCATCATCCTATCAGGTTGCCGGTTCAATGTCTTCGCACTCACAGGGATCCATGCCACACTCTGGACACAGTGGAGTTAACAGATCACAGTCACATGGGATTTCCATCCCACACCTGGAACAGTAGATCGTAGGTATCTCGTGATCATCTGGGATCTCCTCATCCAAGCAATCACAGTTCGGTGCACCGCAGATAGGACAGTAATCAATATCGTCGTCTTCATCCAGATCACAGTCATCGCAGGGGTTTAATTTGCTAACCCTGTCAACCAGCAACTGTATCTTGTGATCTAGGCTAGCGTTTTTCCGATCTATCCGTTTGATAGCGCTGAAGATCATTCGCAGGATGTCACTCTCCGGTTGGTGTTCCGGGTGACTACCCGGTAGACCCATTAGCTGAGCGATCTTCGCAGTGTTGGTAATGATCACAGCGTCATTGCTCCAGACAGATACTCTGAATAGCACCTTATAACCCTGGCCAACGGAAAATACCCTATTGAAAGCTACCTTTCCAACTGGTATCCGATAGGTTGCTACCAGGCTCTTTATATCACCGAGGTGCAGTACCAGGTTGGAACCCCTATCCTCAAAGTGATAGTATCGATTGCATGCCCACCAGTTTGGAGGTACTCTCAGCTGATCATGGTGAGGATCCTTTGACCAGTTGTAGGTATACGGTATCGGTTCAAAAGAATGTTTTGGTTGGGCTGACTCATGCCAGTCCATGTGCGGATAACGGGCATTGTCATCCGGTCTAAATGTTGGATAGTCCTCCGATCCCTTTGGACCTTTCCCTGGATCCATCGCAGGTCGAAGCAATCCAACGTAGTGCAAGTTGATGCCTGTCAACCTAACGATCACCCTATCGTTTCCATATGGTCGCTCGGTTATCGTTCTCGTGATGCTGTCGGTAGAATTAACTATGAACGTATTGTCACCCAACTCACCGGAACTAACGTTCACATAGTAACCACGGTGATTCAACGGTATGTCCACCTTAGCCTTTTTCAGCAGCTGACCGGTCTTTTCGCTCTCTATCTGATAGTCTAGCACCGCTACCAACGTTGGTCTGACCACATCGATGAACCCACCCTTTGCATGTCGAGCAACGCTATCGAGTAATTTACGATATGCTTCCCTATTGCCAATCGGGCTATCACCTGCGTTATCCAGCACGATATCCACCACGCTAGCCTGTGTCCCAGTGTTATCGATCATCAGCTGATTGTGAATCGTTGACCAATCTATCGTCTGAAACTTAACATTCTCAATGTACTCACCGCCGACATACGGTATACCGTTTAGATTCAGAAATAAATTTGCTTTACCGGTGGATCGATTGTTCACATCTATCATCGTTGATTCGTCTTCCTTTCCTAGTCTATGTTCTTACGTGTAACTTGCTTGGGTTACAGGTTGGTTCATCAGTTGAAGCTCAGGACTTTCCTGATGATAAAGATGATAATCGGTGTTAGGAAGTAGTTATCGGTATCGGAGATACCACCTGACAGAACATTACCAACGTTCAGAGATATCTGATCAGTGGAGGTTAACTTCCCCGATACATATAACTTTATCAGGTTATCATACTCATTTAAACCAATAGTGTTCGAGGTATCAGCAAAAAAATTAACCTGCTCAGAGTTAAAGACCGATAACCTCTTGCCCTGATCTATCAGGTGATCATCTCCCTGAACGGGTTGAATCACTTTCACGTTGAACTCACTCCAACGGTAGAACGATGATCCGCGGTAACGGTGAGCATACTCCAGATCAAAAAAGAAATTCTGTAAACCCCTGATCGGAGCATCATCCTCCACCCAACGATACACCGATCGTTGGTATCTCTGTGGAAACTGAGCATCGATTAACTTGTGCTGCAGCATGATCACGTTGTTGGAATTTGGAACATTCATCAGCGAATGTTTTGCTATGAACTCATTACCACAGTGATCAAACCACCGATCACCGGTGTGTGACCTGCACAGAAAACAGTTATGACGATCCGAGTAGAACAACGCACGGTAGTCATCGATCATACCACTGACTATCTTCGTTATCTGATCACGTCTCATCGCATCATCAACCGCTATGATAGGATTTAGATCAGTTCCAAGGGCATCCAACTGACAGCGGTATCTGGCTATCACCTGTCTCTCCAGTTCTTCCATCGTACCGGGAGAAGTGGAGAACAGTCGATATCGGATCTTGTAGTAGCCCTCAACTTTCATAGCGTCAAAGCTAACCTCTGCTACCTGAAAGATAGCCAGCATCTTCAGGTGATTTACCGTGAAGAAATCATTTGGATTGGGAACAATTGTCGATGGTAGGAGTATGCACTCACCATCCACGTTAATATCCTCAACCTGCTGTTCCTCCGTGTTCTGTGGGTTTGTTGCTCCGAAACCATAGAGAGGAAAGTTATCAACGCGATTGAACAGCAGCGGAGACTCACGACCAAAGATCTCCGCAATATCGCGGAGACCACGGTCCACGGTGACCTCGTTATCATAAATATGATAGTATGTTGTCAGGATAGCACCATTTTCAATATACTTTGAAACCTGTGATTTAATACGGGATTCAAACTTTCCTATGTTATTCGTGAGAAAAGCTTCCTCATTGAATACCAGGGTAGCCACAGTTATCACTTCCTTCCGTGTTGGTTTGACTTATATGGTAGTCATTTGGTAGGGTATCCGATCAAAAAAATAAATATCAGGGTAGGGATGTGCAATTTGCACATCCCTACCCATCAGGTATTTTACCTTTTATCCGTAGAATAGATCTTGGTACGGTGGCATTATCCAGATTCCAGTTGACTCATCGATCTCAAAAGTTATGCCATCGTCGATCCCATGGGTATCTATCCAGATATCAACCGCTGCTTCGTAACCGGTTGCTGATCTTATAGTTCCATCCTTTTCCCTAACATAATGTTTAGACCAAATACCGGTCATGATACTCATAAAACTATCAACTAATTTACGTGATAATTTAATGATGTCATGATGAGGTGAGTACTCTGCTTTGTCTAGACGAATGAAGGAACAGTTTTTATCATTTATAGATTTATCAAGATATACATGCAGGTGTGGTACACTATCCTCTGATCCCTGTGGAACTGAAACGTAAATAAATCCGGTTGTATCAAGTATCTTTCTGTGCAGGGGTGGATTTATTTTGGCCATCTCCACTAGATATTCACCAGTGTCAATAGTAAATAGATCGTCACTCATCTGAAGTTCTCCTCTTAATTAAAATTAATGTGATGGTGGTCGAATTCGACCACCATCATTGTCCATCTATTAATCCCAATCTGGAACATACTCCATCATGCAGTATGGTCTAGGTGATCGAAATACTTCAAGTCCACGTAAATGTTCAAACGCAAGATCATCTTCTTCCTCTGTCAGTGGACCAAGAGCTTCCCTAAATATTGTGCGGAATGCTACCTTATTGCATTCCAATCTAAAGAATACTTCTGTCAGAAAATCATCCAATTCTTTCTTATCACTCATTGTTACCATAGCCTTACCGACTTCCTCGGAACTTGGTGGTTCATAGTTAATCTTAATCTCTATTTTTGGCTTAGCCATTTAATCACCTCATATAAAATAATTGCCAATCGTTGCTCATATTCATCACCCCATGCAGTTATCAAAACACCAGTAGTGTTATCACTGATCTCTGATAAGCCTAATGTCACACTACCAGTGCGTGAAATAAACATACACTGGTGATTATCATGTTCGTCACTATATCCCTGATAGAACATAAAGTTTGCTGTTGAGAGATACTCTATCAGGTTATCTTCGGAAATATCCCTATCCTTTAGTATACGCATAATAGCATGATCTGTTATCATAGCTGATTTAACCGTCACTGGATTCATTATCGTTCCCCAGTGCTTTGTTACCTTTTTATTTTCTTTAACCAGTCGATCTTGAATTTCATTAAATTTATCAAGTTCTTCTTTTGTAAATTTGGTTCGATTAAGTTTTGCCCAGAGTTCAGGCAGCTTAGTAACATAAGCTGCCTCTGTGAAAATATCTAATGTGAACATATCATCTATGTTGTCCACCTTACTTACCTCCTTCAATTGTTTGATCCACTTCTGGATGATGGGTTTCTCAGATATGACGGCATACTTGCCTATTTTGGGTTAATATATTTTACTCGGTGCACGTAGTAATATTGGATTACTAGATTTTCTTGATATGATTTAGATTCATTGATCCACCTAGGAACACTATTCAGATGCTTTCAACCTTTGGATTACTCAGATACTTTGGTTCATTTTACGTAGTTGGGTTGCTATAAGGTAGTAATTCATTTGCATGTTCCAGGTGTTGCTTCATGGATCTGATTCACTATGCTCTAATGGGTTACTTCTGTTATTTGATGCACTGCTCTTCTTCGAATTAGCTAAATCCCATCGGTTCACTTCCTGTCATGGGTTACTGAATTATCATGGTACTCTTCATTGATTTGGGTTACTAAGATAATCTGGATCACTATCATAGCATGTGTTTCTAACGTTTCTCGACTCATTTACATACTATGGGTTAATCTGTCCTATTGATATATTAATGGGCATTGGGTTACTGTATGATAGCGATATACATATCGACACTGGGTTTCTCGTATGCTCCGGTAGATTTTGCATAGTTTGGGTTACTCGGGTAAAATGATCCACTCTTGTATGCTGATCTATTGTCCACTGATGATTTACTAGTGATATGTGGGTTACTAATATTACAAGGTACGCTATGAATCTGTGGGTTGATTATAAGTACTGGTCACAGTTACCGATGATGGGTTAATTTTTGTTCTTGATAAACTTTCATCGTTTGGGTTACTAGACACCACTGGTATATTCCAGATTATTGGGTTGCTTGACTAGCTAGATTCGTTCCAGGTATCTGGGTTACTTGAGGTGGTTGAAGCATAGACACTATTACTAGTATGGGTTACTAACATATCATGGTTAATTTCAGGACAATGGATCTTCTAGTTGTTATCGACTCACTATGAGGCTATGGGTTACTCCAATACTCTGGTTCACTTGGTAATTTCGATATTATTATCTTTATTGGTGCACTATCTTTACTCGGGTTACTGAAGTATCTTCGGCCCACTGAACTCACCTGGGTTAATATTTTTCTGTGGTACGTTAGGTGATATCGGGTTACTTAATAATGCTGGATACGCTAACATGTTATGGATTACTCTTACCTCCAAGCTATTCACTATGTGGTATCGGATTACTATCTATCCTGATACACTGTTAATGACGGTGGCATTACGGTTTCTTGGGCTACTTATTTGTCGTGATACACTTACATCCAACGGTTTACTATAATTTTTTGGATCGATAGATTGCTTTGGGTTACTTGGTTTCGATAGCAACGTTTAATTGTCTTGGAAATGTTCCGTAACGTTAACACGTTATAACTCAATGGGTTACTTAAGTTAACTGACTAACTATGAGGTTCTGGGTTACTCTGACGTTTTGACACGTTCTGTGATCGTGGTGTACTTAGTAGTATTAACACGTTAGATCTGCATAGGATTACTGATATCCATTGACACGCTAAGTTCATCTGGGTTACTGGCTTATTTTGGCATGGGTACATAGTGGTGGGTTACTTCCTGTGGCTGGCTCACTATTAGAAGCTGGGTTACTTAGTAGCACTGATACGTTACTGTTGCTCGGGGTACTTAGTTCTATTGGCACACTTATCAAAATTGGATTACTTATGTTCTTCGGCATAGTAGCTAAGTTCAGGTTACTTTTCACTGCTTGGATCTTTTTACCACAGACCGAATTATCGATATGATGTTTATCAGGACAGATACGGATGCGATACCTACTCCGAACATCAGTGATCGTTTAACGCGTCGCTGATCACGCATCATTACCATGGTAAAGTACAACCTTGTCAGTTGTAGTTGATCAATGCCTTCAGTCAGCAGAGACTCAACCATTTCCGTACAACGCATGTCTAGATCATTATCCTCTACGTAGAATAGACATGATATTGGCCAAGTTGGTGCTGGTATCTCTATGAACTTTAATAGTCTGCACATTTGATTCTCAGTTGGTATCTTTTTAAGGTGAATAGTTACCCGATCAACTAGTTCTTCATCGATACCATTGCCAAGGATAGCATTGATTATCACCTTACTTGGAATTTCATCTATCCGGTAGAATTCATTTTCTAGATCAAATAGAATTAATTCCATTGGGTTATCTGGATCATAATTTCCCTCCAACGTCCGATTGTGATCCTCCATCTGTTTATAATTGTCTTTCATTGTTTACTGTGCTCCTTTGTAATTATTTTATGTATTCCGATATGTGAGAATATATCTTTGAATTATGACGATACGCATAAAAATTAAATGATGGGTGGGTGCTGATGCACCCACCCATATGATAACCCACTACCTGTGTTAACCTTCTTTTAGTTTCTCAAATAACATTGCAGTGGTAATTTCACCATTCCAGTGAGATAGCATCACCCCATGATGCTTACCTATATAGTCAAACATCTCTGTTTGATCTGAACTACTGAACTCTTTCTTAGCTTTGACTAACTGTGCTCCTTTTAGAAGTATAGTTGGATTCTCTGAGATACTTACCGGTATAAGGTCATCATTTGGCATGATAACCTTTACTCGTGGGCTATGACGTTTATTATTTCCTGCTGCTCCAATCTCATCAAACCATATGCCAAGTGGTAGTCCAGAGTCCCGTGGTTGCCAGTTGGCCATCTCAAATATAAACTCATACATGCTCACATTTTCTAGGATCTGGAGTTGTTTTGCTATCAGCTCTATCCCAGTAGACTCATTACCAAGTACATCTAACTCTATATTTGGTTCATAGGTTTCCAGGTGCACTATGATTTCTTCCCGCGGAGTTCCCAGAGCTTCCAATCGATTCCACTCGTTCTCACGTTCAACAGCTTCCAGGTAGGTACGTCTATCACTTGTCGGTATCACATAGTCACTGCTATAGTCCCCAATGATACCTGTTGTTACTACTTCCTCAAAGAATGCTCTGGTACTGATACCCATCGGTGATTCAAGCACATCTTCAAATAGTTCCGATGGTATGTTGGAATCACTATCATAGGTACCACTAAACCTGGCGGTTTCCATCGCAATCACAAAGTCTGTTAGATTCATCGAACGTTGCTTGGCATGGTCCACATATTCCAGATATAGGGTTTTGTAGCTGATACTATCTAGCAGAGCATTGCTGACCAGGGTTAGGGTATCATCTGGAATACTTTCACCGTAGTATCCATATGTGCTGGGGTTTAGTTTCATCGATAGCAGTTCCTGCTGGTCCTCGGTGCCATGTTCATAGATCTCCATTTCTTCCGGATCAAAACCCTCTGTGCTGGAAATATAGTAGTCGTCATTCATGTTTTCTTCCCTCCTGTGTTAATTATAAATCTTATCTCCATGTATCCTACGTTAAAATAATATATCATCGAATATCAAGTATACTGCGGTTATACACCGCAGTATACTGTATCAAATACTAATCTTAAAGATTAGTATTTGATACAGGAGGTACGATGACATGGGCAACGATCTAAATAACTTTCACCTGAGCATACCAAAGCTAGAACTGGTCAATGACAGGGATGCGTGGGTACAGATACAGGAGTACTTACAGAATGTTATCGATCCTGTGGTTAATAAATTAAACCTGGTGATAAACTCTGTTAATACGTTTACATCCACAGGTTGTAAGCTTCAAACAGGTACCTATGTTGGTGATGATAATTTTACTAAATCTATAACTTTTAATACTCTTCCAGCAATGATAACTATATTTGGAAGAATGGAAGGAGCAAATGGTTACGCCAATGCTTATGGAAATACACTAATTAATCCATTGGTATCTATTGGACAATCGTGGGTCACAGGCAGTGCCTCTACTAGTACTACTGCATATGAGCATTATAAATGTGACGTTAGTACATCTGATAAGACTATAACTATGAAGTTTGGTGGTTATAGTGGTGGTATAAAAGGACCAAATAGAAAGGATGAAATATACCATTGGGTAGCTATAGGTTAATAAAAAGAAAGGTGAGCTGCCATGTACCCACCTATTCTTTTTCCGGATTTATTTATTTGCGTCTCCGGTTTATTTCCGGTTATGGAGACGTATAGGGAAAGGAAACAATTGGAAGGAATGGAGGGGGATTATCCGGCGTAACATGCTATCGGCGCAACACCGCAGATTGCAGTAGCCAGATAATCCAAAGAGTATGTGCTAACCAACACACACTCACCCTCCATCTAAATAATATATCATCTCAGATCAGAGTATATGCGGTCGATGGTACGGTGGGGAATTCCCCACCGTACCATCGTCGATATCATGTTTCAGTCGGTTGAGTAGCTTCAGCCAACTTAGTACTCTTCGTTCTGATAGGACCCACAAAGAATTCCTCAAATGCTATGATGTTAGCGTGCACCCTATCACGTTCATCGTCTGTCCACGCTTTTCTAATGTACCGATCTATCGCCAGAATAAACGAAGTTGCTTTCCTACGAGCATCTTTGTCGGTCAGCACATTTCGATAGACCATCAGGTTCAGAAAGTACAGCAGAAGAATATTGTTCTGCTGGTGGTATTTCTCCGGTAGAAATCGTTTTTCAAACGATGACATCTCCAGGATAAATGATTCCGATACGTTGATCGTTTTCATGTTAACACGTGTTCTCTCCAGAGCATACTTTATCCTAGCCTGATCATAGAAAGCTTTGAGAATATACTTCTCGCAGATCGGTATGTCCTCCGGTAGGAATGACAGGTACTTCTGATCATAGTAGTTATCAAGCACAGCCTGTGCTCGTGCACGTTTCTCCGGATCCTCTTCACTGTTAGCTCGTTCACGCAGAGCAGCTATCGATTCCTGTTCCTGCTGTTCCATCACGTTCGATAGTTCTTTCTCCAGCGTACGATAGTCACTGTGAGCTTGCCATAGTCCGTAGAAACTCTCCGCTGCAAACTTTATGCGATCAACCATCTGCTGACGATCTACTCCGATCACCTGTGGGTTATCACCGAAGATTTCCCTGACAGTTTCCAATGGTATACTGTCGATACCGTTCAGTGGATCATACTCCTGTTCCTCGTTAATTGGTACCGGAATACCATCGGGATTCTCTGAGTTTCTATACCACGTGCACTGAATACCACGGTAGGTGATCACGTCATCCGGATGATCAGGTGATTGACAACCTTTATCCGGATCATAATCTTCGCAGTTATCATAACAGGTACGTTCCATCAGCACGTTACCATCTTCATCCTTCTGGTACTCAACCGGTGGTAGCGGATCAGCCACGTCGTTGTTATATTGAATTAGTTTTTCCAGCTGTTCCTCCGTGATACCCATGTCAGATTTAGTTTCTTCCCATGTCTGACGTAGAAACTCGATCATCGATCGAAGTTCAGCCATCAGCTTGGTGAGATCTGAGAAACTCAAGCTATCCACATTCTCCAGTGCTGGAATACCACCGACAGATGATGAGTTCAGTTCAGTTACGTTTAGTTTCTTCGGTCCTACGTTTCCACGGTGATTATTATTTTTTACCATACTTCCTCCCATATCCTATAGTAGGTCCAAGTCAGTTTCGATAGCTTCGTTGACAATACTTTTTACGATCATCTCGGTTGTCTTTATCGTGTAGGTATCCAGAAAATTTTTATTTACTAGCAGGGTTGAGATGTCAAATACCTCAGTGTTGTAAGCATCATATACCTCACCTGCTATCGTTTCAACCAGATCCCGAATAGCTACCAAATTAGTCTTGCCCAACCTACCATCCTTCAGCCTATCACGGTACTCCTGAAAACGAATCACCGCTACCTGCCCAACAAGAAACTTGATAAAATCCATAGCTTCCCTGGTAGCGGTGATATCATCACGTAGAGATATCGACCGTGATATCTGATGATCTATCCGATGCTGTATCCGTGTAACGTTTGAACGGATCAACGTGATCAGGTTGACACCTATCACCGCTAGTATCGCAACCATCACACCAACGATCACCGCTATAAATATTTCCATCAGGTGTAACCTCCCAACGTCAGTACTTCCAGGTTATTTTTGAACAGATTAATCACGTTGTCTGTCAGGTGTTTTTTCTTGAACGGTAGATGTTCCAGCACCATATCCCATACCTCATCGAAATCTAGGATATCCATCGGATTATCCCTGATACAGTACCGGTAGGTTTTTGCTAGCTGAAGAACGTAGTACATCTCATTTGGGGTGGAAAAGATCACGTTGTTTCGAAATGTGTACGCTGTCACAGTTTCTGTGTCCTCCGTCTCACCGATGTAGTTATCTTCACCTGCAACGGTTTCCATCCGAACTCCAAGACTTTTGAGGTACACCTGCAGGATGTCAGCTGTTCTGGATCGTAGTTTATCTGGGATCTCATATTCACCGTCCTCCGATAGGATAGCCTCATACATAAAACGTCTGCCATCTATCGATGAACGATATAGCGCTGTGATTAGAGCAAAATCATCCGGTGATACTATGATTTGAAAGTTAGGTGTCTCATACTCGCCGAATCTAATCGGGGTTTCCGATCGCCACGAAAGGCCGGTCTTTCCTGTATTACTCTTCTCAGGCAGTGATTCATCGGATATTGCTCCAGCAGATCTTACTGAGAATCCACGTTCACCGGATTGTTTTAACATCATGATGTACTGATAACCTATGTGAAACTTACCAATGTGAATATCTCTTCCCCAGTTGGGCTTTGGTGTGAAGAGATCATATGGTCGTAGAAAATTTGCAAACTCATCATATGCTTGGATGATAGCATCGCGTAGGATGATATTATCATCGAATGCTTCTATCTTGACGTAGAGACCATCGTTGATCACCGATTCAATATACTTGCGTTTCTCACGTTCTGATAGAGTAGCATATTGTGCCCTCATGTCACTAGCTTGATCAGGGTTGAATATCTCAATCACCCTGAAAATGATTCTCTCCTGTTCTGACTGATCATCAAGGGTTGATATGAACTCCCTGGTTCTAGCTGATATGAAAGTGATGGAACCCTCGATCAGTGCCATTGGTATCGTTCGATTGATAATTGCCAGTGGGTTTGTCACTAGTTCCACAGGTACACGTTTACCAACTGGGTGAACAACTCCATATTGATCGGTGGTAGTGTCAGTTGTGATAAATGGCATCTCACTATCTGGGATTATTTTGGAGGTAACAGTCTTGTTACCCGAACGGCCTGTGATTTTCTGTCCCGTCAGGATGGGACATTTCTTTCTCAGTAGTATCTGTACCATCAGGTTGGAAAAGATATTATCATTGAAGTCCCACTTGGCTTCCTCGTCAAGGTACTCCTTTGCTCGTCGTAGCCACCGTGATATCTCCCGATCAATATCTTTGGAACCTGAGTTTTTGATATTTCTACAGGTACGGTAGATCTCCGAGTAGAAGAACTTCAGATCATTGTAATACTGGATCAGCTGACGGTTTATCTTATTCAGTTTTAAGTTTGGATTATTCGAGTAGATATTGATATCGATAACTTCGGCATCACGGTCGCAGTAGTATATCTGATCCGATGCAAAGTTCACCGAAGTCAGTGAACTATCACGTAGGTCACTGAACATCCTAGTTTCCTTTATCTGCCTGGTAGCTGCTAGTATTCCATTGGTGATCGTATCACCTATGTTTGGTAGGCACTGGTACTCCTTGCTATCACCGTAGAGATTCACAAAGATCGTATTGTCATTCACCGGTATCGTTTTCGATGTAACCTGATTGCTGACCATACGTTTAGCAAATGATTCCGACACGATGATAGCATCATCCTGAACAGCAGGGTGAACACCATACAACATTAACCCGTTGACACCGATACCAACGTTCATATCGTCGTCATATGATGTTGACGCATACAATACCGTACCACTCGGTATCATATCATCGACCTCCGACATATCGAGGTAGTTGTTACGGTAGTCAAATCCAAAGTTTTCCGTTAGGTTCTCGCTCTCTTTCCGTTCGATAACACGGTAACTATCATCGTCTTCACAGTGAAGAAAGTAGAGAGCAAAGTTGCTATGTCCCCTAAGTAACTCATCAAATTTCTTGATAATCTTGATCACCCGGTAATTTCTATCCGTTCGGTAGTAGAACGACGAATAAGCTCCGATCATATTCTCGTTTCCGTTGAAGACAAATGGAAACTCAGGGTTATCGATCGTCAGGTGTTGATTGTGGTGTTTGGTATTCATCGTAGCTCTCATCGGTGAGTTCTTACCGGGGAAATCCCCCTGTCCCATCATCGCTAGTCGATTTGAACCAACGAGTTCCTTGTCCTTATCCAGCAGGGACTTGATCAGCTGATATTTCTCTTTAATTTTCATCGTCTCCTTTCACACCGTATTTAGTTCTCATACCTACCACATCCTTTCAAGTGTTACCAGTTTAGTTAACAAGTTCTGACCAGGTCTAGATAATATACCATCAAAAAATACTGCTGATAGGTAACCGGGCAATTGCCCGGTTACCTTGCACAGCAGAAAGGAGAAATCTTTGGATGTGAGTAAGTAAAGTTTAGTTGGGACCAAAACCATCCCAGTTGTTTGCGTCACCAGCCATTCTACCGGGTTGACCAGCCAGTTTACCATCGTTGATGTTGACAGGCCTACTATCCCTTGTCATGGCGGTGATCGTTTGATCATATGCTGGGCGGTTACCGATGTTTGTTCCGGTAGCGGAGTCAAACGGAATGTTACCCAGGCTACGACGAAACAGATCAACGTTGCCATCCGCGTACACGGCATCACCGAGTTCCGGATTGAGATTAAGGCTGTTTGACACGATACGATACTGCTTCAGCAGGTCATTGGCGATCGAAGTGATGATCGGTGAACGGTATGACACGCAGTTGAACGTGAGATCATAGGTGACATTGTCATGTGTACCACCCTGGGGCATATCGAGAACATTTGCTTGCTGAAGTGTCGTTGGGTAGCAGTCTGTCAGCAGCATAGCTCTCTCAACCTGTGCACCGGAACGATCATGCAAGATGTAGATAAACTCACAGGTATGGTTAGCTTCGTTGAACGGATAAGCAGTTTCGTCACTGTCCCCTGTTCTACGGTATAACCTAGTTTCCTGGTTATTGGCATTCTTACCACCGGATATCAAACCACCGTAGGTTGCTAGACCACTATTCTCGTCGCCAATCGCGTTCATCCAACCATCGATCACCTGGTAGATCGGAGAACCAGTGAGCTCAAATACGCTAACTGTGAACGTATTCATCGCATCCTTTGTTACTGTCGGTGTATTGAACTGACGACCAACGAAACCACCCTGGATCGGTGTACCTGCCGGTTCAAGGGTCTTGTCCTGGAAACCGGTAACCGAACGGTTCATGTACTCCAGGATATGTTTGAACTGAATGAACAGGTTGTCCTTGTCGTACATGTATGCTCCGTTACCACCGGCAAACATATGCAGGATAGCTTTCGGTGGACGTACCATGAATAGACGACAGAAACCGTTCATCAGTGGACTGTAGTTCATCAGCGCATGGTGGGTTGCGTTCACACCGCCAACAAACAAGCTGTACTTGGTTAGATTGGGAGCGTCAAACTGACGACCACCAGTTTGAGCTGTTATTACACCGGGGATAGCCATTATGCTCCACCTCCTCTGTTGGGTTTCGAGATATCAATTTCGATCGTGATCCTCTTGATGATATCACGGAACTTGACATCGACGTAGCAGTGCATGATCATGCGATCCTGCTCGTACTCGTTTGCTTCAAACCGTATCTGAAGATCCTGTACCCAGGTTCCTATCCACGGACGATAGATCTCCATCTGAGCATCCGTGTAACCCTTGCGTACCGTTGGTTCGTTCCACTCGTACATGAACGACCGACATGCTTTCTCCAGACCTTTCTTGAGGATATTGAGAACCCGAACGTTGTTCTCCTCAAGCAACGCGGATGCATCCCGTTGACATGTACTCTGGGTGAAACGTTGAACGATAGCACCCTCATCGAGGGTCAGGTAGTAGTTAATACGGTTGTCATACAGCAGTTCCTTGACATCCCAGTCGATCAGATCAAGTTCCGGTCGGAAAGAGTTCTTTACGATCGTTGTGATCTGAGCGAAATTGTTAGTAAATGGTTTGTTTGGTCCAAACTGAGCTATGTGCGGCAACAGTCTCTCCGCTAGGAAGTAACCAACGCTGACAGGTATCTTTCGCTTGGTAACTGGATCAATGATCTCATACCAACCGAAATCTACGCTGGTATTACGTCCATCGAAGGGAATCATCACTTTTAGCAGGTCCTTGAGTTCCGTATTAACTTCCGCTGTGGACCGTAGACCTATCAGACCACAGTCAAGTTTTAACTCACAGCCGGCACCCTCGAGTTTCAGGTTCGGCATACCGTTGCGGTTACGATAGTTATTCAGATCCCACAGAGCTTTCTTCACGTTCAGAGCATCAGCCACCGGAACATTTCCAATGTTGAAATCATAGCCGGTATCGAGCAGTGACAGCTGACGGTACTCATCATCGGTCAGCACATTGGCATTACCCCACAGTGCTCTCACCTTGGCATGGTGGTTAACAATCTTTACTTCCATATCAGCGCAGATATTGTAGTTTGCATCAAAGATAACGTCGATATCGATCCTAGCCGGTGATAGGATATACTTGTCCTTCTCACCTCGAAGAGCAGACACGTATTCCCTAGCAAGGAGTAATTTTAGCTCCGAATCACTCGGTGGACGTGTGATCTCACTCCCTCTGATCACTTGCCAACCAAGACCATCGTTTCTCCTCGGATAGGCAATGATCTCCTCAAATTCACCGTCGTAGCCACCAGCTAGTGGTATACCCACGTTGGCTTGCAGATTGGTTCCGGTGAACTCCCTTGCGTTCCATGGTACCCATGATCCCTCGTCGTATGTCACGTTGATCTCAGTGACGTCGCCATCCGGCGTGACCCGTTTGACATCAAGATCGATAACCGTGAACAGCCGATCCATGTCCGCACCACCGGATGACGATGGTTCACTCGCTGGGCCATCGTTCAGATAATGTTTCACCAGCACGCGATCACCAACACGACGAATCATCGTTGAACCGTCGGTATCAACGAATTTATCCCACGCATAACCATCACCTGGTGTAACTTTCGTTGGACGGTTATTCATGAAAGTGACATCAGGTTCTACATACGGTTCTCCGGTAGCGGTGAAGTTAGCGTAGTATGGCATCAGGTTCTCACGGTCGTTCAACCGGTAACCGAATATCGGATCAAAGATATCCAGGTTGTCATAGTTGTTGGAGTTTGCATCGAGATCACCGAGTAGGCTCACAGCATACTCAAAGTCCATCAGTTTCACCACGTCACGTGAGTACTCAGATGAGATAACACCACGGTTGTATGAAACCACCGAACGGTAGGCGTTAAATATTTCCTGGAAAGAATCCTGGTAAGTTTTTATCACGATCGGATATGAACCCTCGGGGAACTGAGATACCACATCGTCGATGAGCATCGACTTCTCATACTTGAGCGTGGTGACCATTGATCCAACGGAGTAATTTTTTACATTGGTTCTGGCACTGCGTTCAACCAATCCGAACCCATAGCTCTTGAGATCATGGTCGTACTCAAACTCTGAATTCCGTTCCAATCGCAGAGCATAGTTATTCCCATACCTACCACGACCAACGGATCGTACGTAGAATAGCGGTACCGAGAACCAGCCAAGCAGATCTTCCCTGGTACGATCATATATCGCAGCTTCCTCGTTGCTGAGATTAGTTCCACGCGGTAGGTTATACTGACCATATTTCGATGAAGTCGGATCACCATTTTTGCCAACCAGGTAGTTCTCGATATCCCTGTCATACACTGGGTTTGATGCACCGGCTAGCTTTGAACTTACGTTGATAACCGAGTACTTTACCTCCAGTTGCTTGAGACCAGTTGGAGTTAGAACGGGATTCTCCGGTGATCCACCGAGCTCATTGATCTCACAGTCGGTCGGATCAGGACCATCACCTGGTACCCACCCAGGTTGAGCACACTTAGGTACCCTGTAGTGAGCTATCACCGCTAGGTTGGCGTACTGGGCTGATCCCGGACCACCGTCAGGTTTCAACGGTAACACACGCATAGCCCACACGTTAGCCTGATTTGTCTGGAGTAACACGTCAGCTTGGATCGAAGGTTGACCATACTTACGGTAGTTTCCCTTTCCAAATATCTCAACCTTGGTTCCATAGTCGGTCAACTTTACGAACTTATTATCGATTCCCTTGTCAGCACCGAAGACAAGCATCGTATTATATGGTTTAGCTTCCTGGTTACCCTTGGCCGCCGTGCCTTCTTCGTAGTAGCTGTTATCGTTTATGACGGTGTGCACATGAGGTTGCGTGAAGAATGGCACAATTTGAACGCTTTGAGGCATATCCTTATATCTCCTTTACTTAAATTTTCTCTACTTGGTTCTCCCGTGATTTATCGGCTTATCAGATTGTTATCGCATATCAGCGGGTCTCACTGATATATTATATATGTAGAGCGAGAAGATGAATACTTACACGTCTTCAAATGTCAACGTTGACTAGAAGCTCAGAGAAAGGAGATCAATGGAATGTTAGGACATATGCAGCTACAGGTAAAAGTTATTGCCGGTATTTTGGAAGCATCTCCAAGAGTTGTCAATGGGTCGCAGGTCAACATACATCCGGGGCTTGAAACCTCAATTCGCAAAGAATTACTGGAGCTGTGTCAGATGATTGACATATTCAATGTTGATGAATACTCCAACTTCATTGATGAAAATCCGGACATTGTTCAGGAAGAGTTCGACCAAGTGAAAGCTTTCTACCATTTCCAGTTGGAAGAGTCAGTAAGAGCCTTAGAACTACTGGAAGTGTATGGTTCACGCTAACGCGTGAACCATACATTCCTAGTTCAACAAGTAATATTATAAATCTCTAACTAAAGAAAGGAAAATTAATGCCATAACCAAACTGAATAAATACAATATCGATGATCTTCCGAATGAACTCGGTATAGACAACGAACTCAAAGAACTTCCGGATGAAATCTCAGTATTCCCGGATGATGTAGAGAAATGGAGGCAAATATAAATGATGAGAACATTAGCAGAGTTACATGATCAGATCAAAGAAACATCTGGCATCAGCAAAAAACCACTTGTGATCTTTCTAGCAGACCAGAGCAATATTCATGCTCCGGATTTTGGTAGAGGCCCAGTAATTTACTTTCAATTCCTTCAAGGTGTGACGGGTTGGATTCACTTCTTTCCGAAGGTTGATAAGGTTATGATATATGATATGACAGAATTGCTGGAGGTTGTCAAGAGTGGTATTCCCTATGAACCAATCGTTCTAAGTATGAACAACTCAATCATTCAGGGCGGCAGACTTGGAAAATTGCTGTCGGAGTACCTAGCTGATGATCAATGATAGAATTGTAAAAAGATGAAGCCTGGGAATCCAGGCTTCATCTTTTTTGTAACGTTAGTAGTGTATTATTTTTTCCAACGGTGATATAGGTTCCTCCACTCCCTCAAGTGAGTTGTTGATACCTGAAGTGATCATCTTATTCATGTACTCAAATGCTATCCCGGAAAATGTTGATAAGCTAGCCACGATATCCCTTACACTAGCAGTTTCATAATCGTATCCACTGGAATTACCTTTTCCGTAGATTTCACCGTATCGTTTCTTTGGATTACCCCTAGCTCGGTAGACAGTAGCTAATATCAGTTCATATATTTTTGATGGTACGTTAAAAGATATTCCGCTGATCTCCAGGTTACGCCACCAGATATCAGCTAATCTGCCATAGTTGAGTACCCGTGGTAATTTACCTGCCATTACCAGCTTGAGAAATGTCTCCGCTTTATCACGTCCCTCGATAATCGTTTGACCCATTACCAGTGAATTTGGTAGGTAACGACATATCATCACGTCAACCTGTTGACCGTGAACATTGATCGTACCACTGGATGAATCATACACTTGGATCGTTATCATCGTTGGTATGTTCAGTAACTGGATAGGTCCCTCGATACCATCGGTGATACCACGTACAAAGAGTAATCCAAAGGTTTCCACGGTGATTCCCTGGTCAACCATGAAATTATCCTCCTCGTAGTCCGTTGGTACGTAGATCTCCAGAAACTGGGAAGCATATAGTTTACCCTCACGGGCATACAGTAGGGCCATCTGTGGGTCACCTCCGTTCACTTAGCAGTTGGTTATAGGTCGTTCACGTGATCAAAGAACGATGGTAGAATTGATACTCCCGAGATATCAGTATCGGTACTATTGTTAGCATAGATCGGATCAATGATCCTTGGGTTCACTGACATAGCATACTTAGTCCACTGTTCGATCTCGATGATACTGTCACGTTGGATCGTTTCAAATGTCACATTTTCAGCGGAGAAAAATCCAGACATGGTATCCTGGTTAGCAATGTTAACATTGTAGTCTGGTTCCAGTAGCCCTATCACCGGGTGAATCGATTTATCGATGCCAAAGAAGTCCAGGTTATCACCGGTATAGTAGGTGAAAATCCCTATTAGGTATGACATCAGGCTATCATCGTGGTCACCCTTCGCAGCTTCGATCCTGCCGGTTGATGTTCTTACCAATTTGCAGATATCATCCACCAGGTACTCTGTGTTCAGTAACTGCTTGCACTCCAAGATATGTTTGAACAGCAGCTCAAACATAGCCTTTCGCGACGATACCCCGGTGTAGTGACCATACTTCTTGTACTGCTCCGATAGTTTCTTCAGATCAGCATCTGGACCCTCGACAGCTAGTTCCTCCAGTTCCTTTGCACTCTTGGACCAGTAGAGGTTCTCACGGATCGATGATTCACAGATATTATGGATCAGGTAGTAACCCATGGAATTTTTCTCCGGTATGATAACTCCCAGCGGGATATAGTTGTGAATGAGATCAATCAGCGATCGTAGTAACTCGGTACCGGATATATAGGGACTTTTGAATTCAGCAGCGATCTGCAGGGTATAGGGATGAATCACCGTGATAGCAGTGTTATCATTACCGGTACCACCGGATGGATCAACCGCTACCATGTAGGGTACCCTCTCATCAAATGGATTCATCCTACTCGGACCAATCATCTGTCGATTTGGTCTTGTGATACCGTGGTGATAGAGTATCATCCTCCACCTATTGTTCAGCAAGATAACATCATATGATTTCTTCATGTTTGATATCAGAGCTTCGATATCCTCAGGATCAATCGGTGACTCGGTGGAACCACGTAGACGTTGATTCAGCACCTCACGTCGTATGGCCATCTTGTCACCGGACAGAGCAAATTGTTCCAGAACCCAATTGTGATCCTTTCGCAGCTGCCAGTACTGATACTCGATGTAGAAAATATTTACCACTTCACGGTTATCTTTTCTTACCGTTTCATCTGCGCTATACTGCTCACGGAAAGTGGAGACGTAGTCCACTATCTCATCCCTTGTCAAGTCGTAGATCTTTTCGGTCCATGGTATCATTGAACGTATTACTGGCGCTGCATCTCTACCAGCTCTAGAATCAAGGTTACCACAGGTAGTTGTGAACACACGACATGATGGGTTACCTATGGACTTGGCATTATCGGAAGCTGTCTTGAAAGCCGGCGACGAGTTAGCTAGGACTATTGGGAAATGGATCATATGTTCGATCTCATCGAAGTACATAATAGCTCCGCTTTCACCACGAGCTAATCCCTCAGCGTGCTCAGGTGATGCTGGTTTCGGTGTGATTGTCACTCGATTGTGAAAAAGGTTATTCTCCAATGTCTCAGCAGCCTGCCTAGCTTTTTTCAATTTATTCTCACGTGGATCATTGTAACGTTTGAACTGTAGCCACTCCGGGAGAACATCTATCGAGTTACGAAGGTCCATCAGGTTCTTCTTCGTGTTTGCTGTTTCCTTTCCGAATAATTTGATGTGGGTATTCTGGGATGCTATCTGAAAAGCCCAGCTGATAGGAGCTGCTAGGGTACCAGTGGTTTTCCATGTCTGTCTTGGTTCGCACAGGCATGAGTCCAAGTTATTCACAAAACACCACATGCTAGCAGCCAACCCACGGTGTAACTCAAAAGGAAGAACACCTTTGTCAGTGCGGATACGTGCAACTGTTCTAGCGTAGAACCACATATTTTGTTTCAATTCTACCATCAGAGCATGTATCTCAGCCGGAGTAATATTTGGATTCCAAGGATCAATATCACAGACACCGGAGAATGGATTCTTTACTTCCAGCATGAAATAGTAGTTACGTATCCCAAGTTGTTTCAGTTCCATAGCTGTGATTAAAAATGATTGATTTTTGCAATTGAAATCATAGTACTTTTCAGTACCATCTCTATCTCTGATCATCTTTATGTCCGACATCTCATTCACCTCCTCTGGTCTAGTCTGTGTTATTAGTTTGGTCATACCGGATAAAGATGGTGAGTTAACTATGATATATTATACAACGAAAGAATTAATATGGGCTGGAGGTAATCAGATGAAATATCTACTGATGACACACAATGATCTAGATGGAGCAACCTGCGAGATCATATTCAGATTATACTTTGCTGGAAAGGATATCCACGTGTCATGTTCATCGATAGCTGAGATGAATCAGAGAATCAGGGTCATCGCTGATAACGGTAGGTTGGACCCAACTGATACGATCATAACGTTTGCAGATATCTGCCCGGAGAAAGGGCTACTTGATCAACTACTAGACATGGGCTACCGTTGCTACCTATTTGACCATCATCCAACCGCTGCTATAGTTGATAGGTTGGAACAGGGTAGCAGGTTATCACTATCAGGCAGTGATTCCGGATCATCGCTGTTACGTGATTACCTGGAGAACGAGGGTAAAAGGTTTAACCTTACTAAGATCAAATTAAAACGATTTCATGCTTTTGTTGACACTGTCAGATCATGGGATACCTGGGAATGGGTTAAAACAGGTAACATGCTAGCAAAGAAACTGGTGACACTATTCTTCATGCTTGGTTCCGATAGGTTTGTTCAGCTGTACCTATCTCAGTTTCTATCGGGTAAGTTTGATGATCAACCGGTGATACTTCCGGAACATATGTTCTTTGTCGATGCTAAACTTGAGCAGCAGCAGGAGATCATTGATTCGATGACTCCGGAACAGGTATTCACCAGGAAGTTATTTGGGTACAACGCTGCGATAGTATTCTCAGGTACTGGACTTACTTTCTCCGATGGTTCCTATCAGTTTCTCAGAAAGTATCCGGAGTATGATCTGATGGTAAACATCAATCCAGGTAGACGAACGATATCATACCGTACGATCAGGGATGGTATCAACCTAGGTGAACTGACAAGTGCACTCGGTGGTGGTGGACATGAACGAGCTGCAGGTAACCCGATAGGTGCTGACGCACTGTCTAAGATACTGGAACTACTCTTTGGTGGCTCGATGACATCGTTGACCGATACCTAATAACGATGAAAGGGTGATCACATTGCTAGAACATATGCACGGTTGGAATAATAAACGATTGGAAGTTTCAGAACTCCAGATAGATATGGAGGAACCACATGATCGTCACGTGATACTGGTTGCTGATCCGTCGGATATGATATGTCCAGCTAACGTTGGATTTCATGTTGATCTTCAGAGCGGTGACCTAATGTCCATGGATAATCCTAAATTTCACCGTAGTCAGTGCGTAGGTAGGGGTTGTGCTGCTTACATGGAAAGCTATGTGAAGAAGGATGGAAATACTATCTCAATCTGGAAATGTTCCTACCTGATGTGGCCAGCTTGGTCAGTTCATAGGCACCCATACTCCGAGGATACAGATTAACCCACCGTATATTCATGTGATATGGTGTTATATTCTTCCTAATAGAAAGGAAAGGAGACATATCACGATGAAAAAAGTATTGAAGCTCATAGGCACCGTTCTCGCAATTTCCACGGCCATCCACTACGTCATCACTGGCATAACCCGCTTGGTGGTTTCAAAGATAAAGTATGAAAACATCATTCTTCAGCTATTGGGTCCATTTGCTATCACCTGGTGGATGTTTTTACCCCTGATTATCAATCCGGCCACTTGGATCATCATCGGGATAGAGAATCTTACTGAGTTTATCAGAAGAAGAAACCGAGACAAACTAAAAGCTGTGGAAGCGATAGGGTAGGCAATTGCCTACCCTACCTACCGTTAATAATTTATAGGTGGTGACTACACGGTGAAAGACGATGATATACTTACCTGGAATGGAAAGGTGATAGAAACCCATGGGATATTCAAAGACTATAAACTCGGTGAACAGGTTCTGCTCATAGTTGATCCATCTGACACTATCTGTCCATGCGGTGTCGGTGATCACGTGGATATACAGGGTACTAGTGTGATGAGCTTTGATAACCCAAAGTTTCACCGAACAACATGTCACGGTAGGGGTTGCGCAGCATATGTGGAGAGATTGGAGATAGATCAGGATAACGTAACAACGATTACCATGTGGACGTGTGGTGCCGCTGAACGTGGTGGTTGGATGGTTCACAGTGGTCAGTATGAATAATTTTTTACAGGAGGTAACATGATGATCGATGACAGTATACTGGAAACGTGGGTAGGTAATATCCCACAGAACCATGAGCAGGTAGCGCTGAGGATAGCGATGGAATTTAGGGAATCGGTAAAGTTGATCAGCCAACTGCAAAACTTCAACCTGAACACCTCGGAATTCGATGAACGTTTCGGTATGTTATTTGGCGACAAGTTCAACGAGGACCTCAACTCACTGCGGGATGGCCAGGAGATAAACTGGGGTTATCCTTACTATGAGTGGGGTGATAATCACGAGTCACCGATGAAATTGGAATTTGTAGGTGGTCTGGATAAGTTTCCGTCGACCTACAATGAGTTCGCAGAGACGCTATTCATGATGCTGTCGCCACCTACCGTTGTAGCTGACAGGGGACCACCAACGCTATTTCAGAAAGTTGTGAGAGCCAAACACTCTCAGTAACTGTAATGCAGGTGGGGGACACATGTCCCCCACCTACTTTTTGTGTGCTACACAATTATTGCTGAAGCCATCGAAGTAGCCATCTTGCGATAGAAATCAGCCGGGTAACTGTGTTTATCGAAGATATCCCACAACGTCTGTGGTTTGGAGAACTTACAGAGTGCTTGGATCACAGCCTTGCATTCCTCTATCGTTACCGACGAACTGAATTCAACCGGTTTGTTGGCTGATACCGTTGCACCGGTGAATCCCTCCGCTAGTTTACGGTAGAGTTCCATCGCATACGGGTGCTCGTTGAGTAGATCCCACACGGCTTTTGGATGTGAGAATTTACACGCTGCTTGGATGGTATCCTGGAATGGTCCAAAGTTCTGAGGTATCGCTGGTGGTACAGTGGTAGCTTTCACCGGTGCTTTTCTCAGGGCTTCCCAGGTCTTCAGATCAACGGTACCATCAGCCGATAGATTATTGGCTTTCTTGAAAGCTTTCACAGCGGTGTCAGTCAACGTACCGAATCCACCGTCTACAAATAGTTTCGGATTAGCACCGTGTACATTGAGACGATCCTGAGCTTCCCTAACCTTGTCACCGGAACTACCTACCTTCAGCACAGGATTTGGATCAGGCGGAGGTGGAGGTGTTCCGGGTTTTAACTTACCGCTAGCTATCAGCTGCTTTGCTGTGACGAACGCATCCTTTGCAGCTTGGTTGCAACTTGGTGTTCCACCGGGTGAATCACCGTAGTACAAACATAGGTGTCCACCGAGTGGCCACTTTTCATTCGGTGAGTAGGCAAACGCTGTGTTTGATTTACTGACAAACGGTAAACCTGGACTTCCTCCCATGATAGCAGCATGTGGTCTCGTGTGATATCCACTGGCGATCAACCTACCGTCGATATTAATCACAGCTTGTCTACCGGTCCATGACCACGATGATGTTAATGACCACCGCTTATCATCCGCTGGCCAAGTAGGTTGAAGAATGGATTTGAGCACTGTCACATCTGCCGGTGTCATCGGTGTGATATCCGAGTGATATCCCGGTGAAGCTGCCCATGAGACGTTGAATTTTTTCAGAGTTTTCAGATCGATAATCTCACGTGAGGATCGTTTGCTGGTAATCGCTGCCACAGCCTTTGTTGATAGTTGTTCCACTGACACTGATAGTTTCTCCTTTCTCTCTAACCCTCATAACCGGCTGGATACTGAATTATCATCGGATCCGACGATGAGGGTATTGGTTTGGCCATGATCTTCTTAATCGCAGCTAGAAGATCACGGTGTACTTCTTCCAGGTACTGTTTACTATGTGGGACGATATACCGTTTTGTATCGGTCTCCAGGAGTTCAATGTACCAAGATATGATCTCCTCCTTACCCCACGCATAGCTGACTATCATCATCTTATCGTTGGCATCCCGTATCGCGTCACCCTCTATCAGGATATACGACACAAGGTCCCTTGGTATCTTTTTCAGACGTTTAACCTTTACCCTGGTAGCTTCAAAGTAAACACCGGTTGGTTCACACTGTTCGTTGATCCACAGCTCAGTTGATACTTTTATCTGATCGCGATAGTTACTAGCGAGGAACTGTTCCATTGCATCGGGAAACTGTTGAAAACTTCTTTCCACGAAGGTAGCTACCTTCGAGACTTTCGTTACCATCTCCCTGAGATCCTTCACCAGCTGACGTTGTTCCTTCTCCGTACCCTTTGGAGCTTTGGCGATAGTTCTCAGGAATTTCTTCACGGTGGAAACCATCTCACTGTCAGGTCCAAACGTAGGTTTAGAAGGATCAATGCTTTCAAATAGCATCAGTAAGCTAAGTGGAAATGTTATCAACCCTTTCAACGGTGTGCTGACAATTAGTTTCTTCATCGGGGTACCCATCCGAAAAACCTCATACATGATCTCTTCGGATATTAAGTTCATGCCGTGGCCATAGTACTTAACCGCAGCTTCCATGGTCTTTGTTAGCTGATCACCTTTCGAAAGTTTTCTGAAAAATTTCTCCGATATTCGAAGGTTAATGGTATCTGATCGACTGAGAAATCCACTGATAGTTTCCTTTCCATTGACAAATCTATCGATGAAATCAGTGTCAAATTCCTTGTTAGGTGGTACGAATTCAAAGTCCAATGGGCTGCTTGACGATAGGGATGATAGTTTGATCTGACTATATGCGGGTGCCCATCGTTTTACCAACCCATTCTTGTTGATAAGGTTGGTAAGGGTATCAAGTATGTTTCGGTTAACTTTACCCTGTCCACTGATGATAGATCTACCAAGTGAACCTATCGTTTCCTTTGACTTTCGTATCCCCTGTATTTCACCTGACGATCCCCCTGTGGACCTTCT
>Ga0123353_10000468_pt1 | contig 50490 bp, 45 predicted proteins | sample TergutLab28metaG_3_FD_92763 | JGI IMG/M metagenome (GOLD analysis project Ga0123353, IMG submission 92763) | Labiotermes labralis P3 segment gut microbial communities from Petit-Saut dam, French Guiana - Lab288 P3 | ecosystem: Host-associated > Arthropoda: Insects > Digestive system > Gut ... | reverse complement strand
TGTATACACACTTGTTTGGAGGTGAAATTATGCCACAGGCAGCAACAGCGGTGTCAACCACCACTACTATCAATGTGAGAGTGGATGAAACAGTAAAGCGAAATGTTGAGGTACTGTTTGATAGCATGGGTATGAATATTAGTACCGCAGTGAATATGTTTCTAAAGCAATGTCTGATGGAGGAAGCTCTACCGTTTCAACCGAAAGTAAAGCGGAATGCATCTTTGGAAAAAGCTCTTAGTGAAGCACGTTCACAAGCAAAACAAAATGGAGTGTCTGATATGTCGCTAGATGAAATCAACAGTATCATTACAGAAGGCCGAAGTGAAAAAAGAGGTCATTAGTGAAACGGGTCGTTATTGACACAAATGTACTTGTATCTTCAGCTATCTCAGAACATGGAAGTGACCGTATTTTCTATGACACAGCAATAGCAAGTGGAGCGGTCTTAATAACAGGCAACACAAAGCACTTCCCGGACGAGCCAATTATTATGACTCCGAGTGAGTTTCTTGCAGATATGGAAATATTGTAGCATATGCCTAGTTAGTGCAAGCCTCCGCTAATGTGCGAAATAAGTCTTCGAACAGCGCGTCCCGATTGATGTGATACACATATCGTATCGGATGGCGCGTTTTGTTGAAGGCATAATGATGATCGTACTCCGGAATGGGGCTTGGCTCCAAACGGTCAAGCATAAACTCGCCATCAAGCAGCCATGCGACTGCGGTAACATCCCATATTACCCGTGTCCATGTAGGCAGCCCTCCGTCTTCAAGAGCTTGTTTTACAGTAGAATCCAGAAGATAGTTGCATAGATCATTTTTACCACGCAACCAATACTCAAGCTCGGGACCACCGGTTGTAAACGCTGACACTACGCCCATACAAGGAAGCTGTACCAAAGGTACGCCGCAACCAAAAACAACCCGCGCAGCCGCAACATCTTGAGAAAGATTAAACTCTGCATTTGTATGCCAGTCGTGTGCGTTACCGCCGAGCCAGATAACAACGATTTTGTCTTTAATATCAGGCTCAATAAGCAAGGCAGAAGCAATACTCGTAATAGCTCCGATAACAATGACATATAGTTGCTTTTCTGAAGAATAAGCTGAAGCTAATTCGGCAAGATGTTTTGCAGCGTCAGAAATAACCGGTTCGGTTTCAGAGGGCAGATACCTGTCCGAGCCTTTGAAAACAATCGTTTTAAGGTCATCGCGACCCATCAATGATAATACCTTATTAATCTCGTTAAAGCTCTTCTCCATACCGTCACCGGGTCCGGTAGACTTTTCGTTAAAAAATGGCGCAGCATAAATTGCCTTGAGATTGAGTTTCTTCTCCTTCTTTATAAGATAAGCAAGAGCGTACTGATCATCGATTTCGTTAAATGTGTCCGTGTCAATAACAACGTCGACCGTTCCTTTCGGCTTCTCCAACCGCCGTATAAGTGCTGAAACAGAGGTTGCGTTGACCTCCGGTTTTATGTTCCAACCATCAGGAGTTTCAAATATCATTCCGTTTGTCCTCTCAATCATTATTCGCTTACACAGTGCTTACATTTTATCCAGACGTGCGTTAATAAATTCAGCCCAACTGTATTGTGTCATAAATTCACCCATATAATTACTTACAGCATCAGTATCAGCGGTGAAGAAATCGTACAAATCGCATGACAATTTTTCCGGTATTATTGCCAAAGAGCCGCGTTGTTTAATCAGCACATCTTCAGCGTTTACAGATTTTAGTGTTTTCGTCAAATCCGAAACTAAATGCCGGTATTGACTTTGTAAAGTGGGTGAGTCCGGTTTGTTCTCCCAAATTGCTGCAACTATCTCATTATTATTACATCGCGCGCCTCTTCTCATCACAAGATATGCAAACAATTCCTTAGTCTTTGTGCGGGCAAAGCGAAGAGGTCTTCCATCAACAAACACTTCAAAATTACCGAAGGTCTGTACATACACTTTCTTTTCCTGCGATGTTTTTACCGAATTATGAAGATTTTCCATCACTTGATGCAATTCGCTTTTTAGTCCGTCAATCTGTACAGCTTTGTTCTTTTGCTCATGAAGTAATCCTACCGAGGCCTTGTCGGAGATTTCCAGAATTTGCTGCTGCTCTTCCAGGAATAACGCGTATTCATTAACAAGTGCTTCAAAATGACCCGCATTAACAGGCAAACCATTCTTAATTTCGCCGACATGGCTTAAGGCATCATCAAGTATCTTCTGCTCCTTGCTGAATAAACCTCCCAATTCCTCACATCCTAACTACTCATTAATAATAAAGTTCATCTTCAAGTTTTTCAAGCATTCTTGGAATTTCTCGCCGCATTCAATGATAATTTTATTACCTTTTGCTGTAATCCAATTGACCGATATGTTGCCGACGCACGCCGATTTATCCATGTCCCGCAACATACCCAAAAGAATTCGCACAGTAGAGCTGTTGAAGTATTTTAGTTCAAAGTCAAAAGTAAACGATTCAAAATCCGTGTTTAAATACCCATCCAGCCATTCTTTAATTTCACTGAAAAACTCGTAAATATTCTCATGGTAGCTCTCACCCTCAAGATTCATGTATCCATTTTCTTCGTCGATTAATACGTACGGCGTTAAATCGGTCTTTTCACGCTTCAATCTAAATGCCATTACTCCTGTCCTCCTATCAAAACATACATAGTGAAAAACGTGTGGTGTTCGTCATATTGTCTAAACGTATATTCAATTTTAGAACTGATACGACGCGCTATTTCTATAAGTCCGAGACCTGCACCCTTACTCTCCGGATCATGGTTATCAAGCAAGGATTGTTCCCAGTAATAATTATTTACTTCGTCTTTATCGAGTGTATTCAAGTGGTCTATCCGCGTTTTAACTCTGTTGACCGCTTCGGTTTTCATAACATTTCCGGTCTGAATGAAATACCCTTTACCCTGTGTACCCATGATAAACGTGCCTTTCGGAGCCTCGGAGTGCAACTCATCCGGTGCAGTAAACTGTTCAGTTTCCTGCGAATACATCAGCATATTATTCATTTGTTCAACAAAAACCGAGAAGACTTCTTGTGATGCTTCCAGCGGCAGCTTATCAAATTCCAAACGTTTTTTAACCGTCCCCGCAACTCCGCCGATACCCTCCGCCCATAACGGGCCGCTGTAAATGAGTGTTATTTTGTTCTCACGCAACATTTTGTGGTATTCCATCATATCAAACATTTTACTTTTTCTCCTTTATCTTTGGCTGAAAGGCTATAAGAGAAACATCATCCCGTTGCAGCTCTTCGCCTCTGTAGCTTTCAAATGCCTGCATAATTTTCTCAATTATCACATTTTGCCCGGCATCGTGGTTTTTAAGGACAATATTTTCCAGTGTCTCATACCCGAACGGCAACTTCTCATCACCGCCGATCTGCTCATAAAGCCCGTCGGATGCAATGTAGTATTTGTTACGTATATCAGCCGGTATAGTAATTACCTTAATTTCATCTTTATTTTGGATTTCTCCTTCGCCGACATGAATTGCCTGACCTTTGTACCGTGTAACTTTAACTCCGTCACAGACGAAAACATCAATATTCCCTGCTGATACACTAATCGTACCGTCATCGGCAATAAACAATACAGCAAGATCACAACCATCTTTTGCGTCTCCGGCATTATTCGGATTAAGTGTCGTTAAAAGTGATTTTTCAAGTTCCCATACAATAGCGGCAGTGTCTTTGTAATTATTCTCATTAGTAATTGACCTAAGCGAGGAAACGACGAGCATTGTTAAAAGTGCGCCCGGTGTTCCGTGTCCGGTGCAATCGCTCACACACAAGAGTGTACCATCATCGAAGTTTTTTATCCAATGAATATCTCCGCCCACAATATTCTTAGGTCTGTATATGAGCGAATAATCAGAAAAAGCACTTTCATAGACCTTATCCGGCGGTAACAGGCTTCTTTGTATTTTACCTGCATAAGTGATGCCTGAAATCGTCAATTCTCTTGCTTTAATGTCCACCGCCATAGAATTAACAGCATTCTTTATTTTAACAAACTCGCCGTTGTATTGTCCTTCTATCCTTGCCTCATAGTTTCCGGTCGAAATTTTACTCAGCACATCCGCTGATTCATTAATCGGTTTCATAATGCTTCTGATAATATATAATGCCACAAGCAGTGCAAAAACAGCACTTACAACAAGCAATGCCGTCTGTACCGCAATATATGTCAGCGTTAATACTTCATTTTCAATACTGGTTTGCTCGGCTATAGCTACATTTAACTCCATCATACCGGTCACTAAGTTCGCAATCCAGTCAGATATGTCATTTATATGGGTAAGCATAACATTGATATGAAGTCTGTTATTATGATCGGGGATATCGTTTATACTTCTCTCAATTATTTGTCCGGCAATCGGCAGGTATGAGTTATCAAACATATCCATTATAACTTCATTAAAGCGCAGCAGTTCATCAGATGTTGAAAGCTCTTTGCTGATTTTCATCAGTTCCCTGAACTCTTCCACATTGCTTTCAAACTGGATTTTGACATCAAGAGCTTCCCTCTTATCATCGTAAAAGCTGTGAATTACAATCGTCCTGCAATTCAAACGCACGTTTTCAAACGCCGATAATGCTCTTCCCGCTTTTTCGATACCAACGACTTGCTGCTCATACATAGACAACCCGGATATTCGCAGGTTTTGCATTCCGATAATCCCGACGATACCCACTATTATTGTTAGCAGGGTTCCAATTGCAAATCCAAAGTACAGTTTTTTTGAAATACTCATAATATTACCTTGAAACACTTACGGCATCATGTAACCAGCGCGGCCATTGAAACAAAGCATAACTCCCGTCAGGATCTACGATAACATCCCGAAAACTTTCCGAGTAAATGATGTCGATAATATCCCTGACAAATTGCTTGTTTAAATCCTCAGTCCGGACTGCTGCAACAATATAGTAGTTTGCGGTCAGTAACTCTCTGTAAAGTGCTTCAGCAAGATTCAAGTTGCTGCTTATTGCAAAATTTCCGGGAATAACAGATATGCAATAGTTATAAAAAAACTCTACCAGTTGATGAGCCGAAACCGGTGTTATTTGTATATTATAGGGATTTAAAGAAATATCAGCTAATACTGCTCTTGATTTATCAATAGACGGACATAATGTGATTAGGTTCGCATCTTCCAAAACCCGCAGTGCACGGGCGAGATTGCTGGCATCATCGGGAATAGATGCGGTTATACCGGTGGGTATAGATTCGGTTATACCCGCTTTTATCTCGTCCAGTGATGAAAAACGATTGGAGAATATACTCATGGAAATCGTCGGAATTTCCATAACCGCCGTCAAAGCCAAATCGTTTTCGAGCTTAAATGTATTCAAGTACGCATAATGTTGAAATACATTCAGGTCTATTTCGTTTCGTGCTAATGCAAAATTAGGACTGGCGTAGTCATGGTAATAAACGAAGGTTGCGGTATACCCCATTTGCTGAAGCGATGGTAATATCGCTTCAGCGAACATATCCCAATATGGTCCTGATACAACTCCCACTCTCAAGTCTTTGATTTCAACAATCTCATCGGGCATATAATCGGAAACGGCCGGCAGTGTGTTTACTCCGGTTTCTGTACAAGCCATTAGCATAACGAACAAAATCAAAGCAACTGCTGTTAACCAAAATCGTTTAAAATGAATTTGTCTTTTGTTCTGCATTTTGAAGATCATTCCTTTTGTTTAACATCAGACATAAAAGATCATGAAAAAGGAATGATCTTTTCGTGCTTCCGTTTCGGTTTCCACCGGAGGCGAGTAGAAATAAATACATTTTGACTGCGTTATAATAGCATAAATAACGCGTCAATTGTGCGTCTGCAAGGCAGGAGTGTCTCCCCGAAAAGGCAGCAGCTCCCTCTGAACACAACCACTATATACCCATTGCCGCAATGGTTAGCAAGTCTTAACTTAAACATCCGCTAATGTACGGAACAAATCTTCAAACAACCCGTCCCTCTGATAATAACTTATTAATCAGTGAAACAGCCTCATCATATTCACCAACAAGTATATACTGTAAAATGTTGTTGATTTTATCGCCTATGACGGGGTCGTTGGTGAAGCTTTGAAGATTTTTTGTTGTCTCGTTTATTGTTGGTGTATCGTAGCCAACCAAAGCTACTCTTAGCTTAATAAGTTTGGGTTTTAGAGATGACATATCGATGGGAGTCACAAGATTGGGGCTGCCTTCTTCACATGATAATGCATCGTTAATATTCTGAAGCAGTTCATTAAATTCTGTTAAGAACTTCTGAGTTTGCGCGTGAATATAATCTATATCTCCACGAAGTCCCGCTGTTTCCAAGTCCCCGGCGGCAATGGACAAGCTGTCGGCTCCAATGCTGGCGGATGCACCCTTTAATGCATGAACATATGTTGTAAATAATTGTATATTTTTGTTGTCTACGCATGTCTCTATTTCTTTTATTTTATCATATCCGTCCTTGCAATATACAGTTAACGCACTGCGGTAATTTTCGATTGTTCCGCCGGTCATGGATATACCTTTTTTTACATCAACATCGGCAATTACAATACATTCACCTGATTCATACTCAGGCGAATGTAAATATTTATCCTTCTTATCTATTTGTAATTCCTTTGGTATCCATTTTTGCAGTATTGCATTCAGTTTAGCTGTGTCAATAGGTTTTGACAGAAAATCATTAAACCCGTTTTCCAAAAACATTTCCCTTGTTCCGGTTACAGCGTTTGCGGTTAATGCAATAATAGGTACCTGTGAGTAATACGGGTCTTCGGCTGCCATCGCCCTAATATGCGCCACTGCTTCAACGCCATCCATTTCCGGCATCATATGATCCATAAATACCAAGTCATAATACCCGGTTTTCATTGCTGCAATGGCTTCGGCACCGCCGGAACACAGATCAATTTGTATATTGTAGGGCTGTATAAGACCTCTTGCCACTACTAAATTCATGTTTATATCATCAACAATCAGAACCTTTGATTCCGGTGCCCTAAATCCTGCTTCGGTCTTTCTGTCGAATACATGGGAAAATGTATCGGAAACACCGTTTAGTATGTTTGCCAGCGGAATTGAAAAAATCGGTGTGGTTATAACATGTAAGTTTTGCTCCGTAATTGTGTCACCAAATTCCGAGATAAGCCATATTGAGGATTTGGTCTTTTTACCCCCATATTCATTTTTGAAGTTTTCATATAAAGAAGCCTCAATGAAACCAAAAGCGTACCTGTTGCCGGTCAATTCCTCATGAAACTCTGAAAGTGAGGACACAAACTTGTATTTTACACCCAAATCATTCATCGTATTTGTTAATGATGTCATGCAAAATTCACGCCGCTCCAGTATCAGTGCATTTTTCTTATCAGAATCATTGACCACAGCTATTTTTTCATTGTTGACTATGCCTTGAGGTAGAACAACAGTAAAGACAGAACCTTTGCCGTATTCCGACTCAACACGGATGTCGCCGTTCATAAGCTTAACAAAGTTATGTGTTATGGATAGACCTAAACCTGTTCCTTCATTATCAACATTTTTGTCCATTTCAAACCGGGTAAACTCGTCAAAGAGTGTTGCTATGTGCTCTTCTTTAAGCCCTCTGCCGGTATCTTCAACCTTTACTATCAGGTTCATTTCCCGTTCGTTAATTATTTCCTGAGAAATCGAATACGAAATTTGCCCTCTGTCTGTATATTTCACGGCGTTACTAAGCAGGTTTAACATTATTTGACGTATTCTTACCATATCGCCTTTTAAGGTGCTTGGCATATCACAGTCAACATTCACAACAAACCGCAGCCGCGCATCAAGAGCTTTAGTTCTTATAATACTGATTACATCATTAATCAGAGATGAAAGCATATACTCTTCCGAAAGGATATCAAACGACCCGTTCTCTATTTTTGACAAATCTAAGATATCATTGATTATATCTAAAAGATTCACACCTGCCTGCTTAATCGTCGCAGTAAAATCTCTTACAGAATCCGACATTTCCTCGCGCAATGCAAGCTCTGCCATACCCAGAATCGCGTTCATCGGTGTACGTATTTCGTGGCTCATACGGGCAAGGAAACTGCTTTTTATACGGTTCGCCTCTTCTGCCTTCTCTTTTTTCACGATATCGGAAACATCGTTTGTCACAATGATATATCCGGCTTTTTCACCGTGTTGACCGAACAGGTAATTGGCGGTTCCTTTGTAATAGTTCCCGTTTTCTTCTATAAAAAGAATTCCGGCTTCCCTTTCCTCATGCAGCGCAGCTATAGGGTCATATTCCGAATTCTTCGGATATATGCTAACATCGTTATATGATATTCCCGCAATCTCATCAAGCGTCTTGTTCATTACGGTCAATGCCGGATTATTCGCATAAATAATCTTGCGGTCCATATCAATGATAACCAGTACCGCACCTACACTATCAACGATGTTGTCTGCCATTTCGTCAAAAGAATTTGCTAGAATGCCAAATTCGTCTTTGATATCCGCACGTATACGAAAATGACGTTGACCGGATCGGAAACGGGATATGCCGCCTAAGAGAAGATTAATATTTCCGGTGAGATATGATGACAGAAAAACAGCGATAATGGTGACTAATGCCCAAAGTAATATTGTTATCATAGCAAACTGTATTATGCTTTGCCTCAAATCAGCGTTAATCGCATAGGTTAGCTTCTCCTCCATATAGAAAGCAGGCACCATAAAATCGTCAATGCCCGCGCCGACGGTTACAAAGGCGAACCCGCGTTTGTTGCCCTGTACATCGGGGCTGTATTGACCGGTATAATACGGTATTGCGCCGGCTGTGGTCGGTTTGTATATACCGCTCCATAATATATAGAACGAACCGGAGCCGCCATTTTCCGTCAGGTTCATCCAACCGGTACACTGCGGGGCGTTGTTGAGATAACGCCCGTCAAGACCGACAAAACCGGCGGCTGTGAGAGCACGAGCAGGTGTTTTTGCCCGTGATGCATAGTCAAGAATATAGTTGCCGTCTGCTCCTATAATATAGTTACCGTCAGGGTCTTTTAGTTTTCTTTCGCCGAATTGCGGCAGTATTTCCCTGTTGTCAACGTTTTCTCCGTAAAATTCGCCCCAGCTTACTGCCGTTGCGTCAACAGGCGTCTCCCATTCCCACCAGTTTTTGCCATTGTTCCTTATACTGCTCAGATTAAAATCTTCCCACGTGGAGTTAGCGGCAAGCCACTCGGCACCGCCTGCGTTTTGCCAAAAATAGAACGGTGTATCTTGTGCAGGTCGGGTATTACCGTCTGCGTCAAGAACCGGGATGACCCTGTCGTTTTCATCCAAAACAAATCCACCGTTAACAAAATCTCTCCGAAGCTCAATCGTGCCTTCCAACCACGGGACTTGCGGTTCACCCGTTAAGGGATTGTAGCCGACGATAGAATTATGCCTGGGATGGCATATGCTGCGGCTCTTATAATCCCAGATAAAAGCATAGTTGCCGTCATGCGGGCTTGGCAGCAGGGAGTAACGTCCGAGCATAGGGTTTATATAATCCACAATTTCCATTATATGGTCATGGTTTAACGCCATTGTTACATACCCGACCCGTACACCATTTTCATATACCGGAGTACCCCAGCGTACGATACCCTCAAAACGTTGTCCAACGGGGTTCTCAAAACCGGCGAAAGACTGACGCCTTGCGTATTCCATAAATTCATGCATGGGTAGATTCCCGATTCTTCGGAGTTCTTCAAGATTCGGGTGGTTTTGGTTCATTATTGCCGGGTCTTCACTGGTAAGCACACCGGGTGTGAACATTCCGATATAGTTTGTTCCCACATATGCGCCGATAACACTTGAAACATAGATGCCACCACGTTGCAGACTTTGCAGTTCTTCCCAATAGTTCTCTGCTCTGACATAAGTATTATATCTGTCAGAAATATCCACCGGATTAGGGTTTAAGGGATAGTGGATTTTTTTTGAATCCGGATTTATATACTTAAATATCTCATAACCGTTTAGGTCAACAAATGTAATCTCGTCATATAATGGTACATTTTCCTGATACTGGCCGAAAAACTCGGGCGGTCTGTTGCGAAAAGCACTGCCGAACAGCTCATCGTTATTTTCTACATTCTGAGATACATTATCTGCCGGCGCAAACCGGAAAGGGTCGACCTCTACCCAGGTCATGCCGTCATCCGAAATCACCCATTCACCCGGATGTACCAGCATACCTTGCTTGTTATCGGAAAAAGCTATTAACCCGGAGAAGTTTCGATCTCTGACACTTTGAACAGAGATTTCTTGTGATGCCTGAGAAGCAAGGTCAGCCAGTAAGAGTATATCATTATCCCGTTGCCTGAGAAAGCCGGCAACAGCCATCGTCAAATCTGTTGTTAATCTTTCTTTACTCTCTCTTGAGCCGTCACTTAACGCATTTGTCGCATCGTTAACCGCAATACCCCGCAATGTATTACCGAGGAACATAATCTGTGACAGGGCAATGGTTGTAAGCAAAACAATGGGAACAACCGTCGCTGCCAGAAATATCAAAATCAGCTTAGGGCGTAACTTCAGGTTTATCCTGTTCAGCAAACGTCCCGGCCCTCTTGAGTTAATTCCAACCGCTTTTTTCTTGTTCATTTTCCTGTGAGTGCTCCTGTGTTTGCTCTATTACGCCCGAACTACATAACTATAGCAAAAGAAATGCGTCAAATGTGTATCTGATTTGCTGTGATATTATGGTCTTTAATATATTAATAAAGACCCACAAGTCTACATATATTATTCGTTTTTTTGTCATTTGTCAATCAAAATTCGAGGGCTTAGAAGGGGTTGTATAAACACGCAGGGTTTGTTATACTGAAGCAATAAGCAAGCAAGCCATATATAGATTCACTAAATAAGGAGCGTTCCAACGAAAACAGAAATGATAATACGCATGGATGAACTAATACAAGTCATAGGTACGGCACTTGACATCGTAGAATGTGAACTTCTGGGATCAAGTACAAATCACGGAAAGCGTATTTCTGCGCTTTGTGCCCTGATGGGCAGACAACTGGGTATGGATGAGGAAGCGATAAGGTCAATCACGACTTGCGCGCTCTTGCATGATAATGCACTTACCGAATATATTTTATACAAATACGAAAACTCCGATTATGATACGAATTTCAAACTGCATTGCCGCTATGGTCAACGTAACGTCGAAATGCTTCCGCTCAAGTACGATGTTAGCGGTCTTGTCTTATACCACCATGAACAAGCAGACGGCGGCGGTCCCTTCGGGAAAAAAGAAGATGAGTTCCCGCTTGGTGCAGCATTGATTGCCATAGCGGATATGATTGATGTGAAATACCATTTACAACGCATGCACCCTGATAATCTTCCGGCCATCAAAAAAGAAATAGAAATGCAATCAGGGAAACGCTACACAAAAACAGCAGCAGAAGCCATGCTTGCGGTTCTGGATAAGGATGTACTACTGTCACTTAGTGATGATAATATCATCGAAACCACAACGCAGTTGTTGCCGGTGTGGCAAATGGATGTCGAAAGCGAAACTATCATGGGTCTTGCGAAGCTTACCGCCGGGATTATTGACTTTAAATCACCGTTTACGAGAAAGCACTCGGTTCAAATTGCAAACAGGGCGTGGTTTATGAGCGGGTACTTTGGTTTCGACCCCGCCAAAAGGGCGAAGGTTTACCTTGCAGCATCACTGCACGATATCGGAAAGCTCTCCACACCAAATGAAATACTGGACAAACCGGGCAAACTGACCGATAGTGAGTTTACCATCATTAAGAACCATGTAAGGTGTACATATGATTTATTAAACGAAATAACAGGTTTTGAAGAAATATGCCGCTGGGCTTCAACACATCATGAAAAGCTTGACGGAACCGGATATCCCTTCGGTAAAAATGCAGAGGAACTGGATTTCGTAGATCGCATGCTTGCATGTACAGATATTTATCAGGCAGTAAGTGAGGAACGCCCGTACCATCCGAGAAGAAGTCATGAAGAAACCATGCCGATTTTGTGGAGCATGGCGGAGAAAGGCTTTATAGATTACGAAATGACAAAGAGCTTTGACGTTGCCATGGAATCATTTTCAAACAAGGATGTACCGCATCCGGAAGATATGTTTCATGATTAACCAATAATAAATAGGAGGAATACACAAAAATGGACGAAAACAAAAATACCGAAGAGTTCAAAATCAACGGCGAGGATTTAATTTCAAAAATCAAAGAAATCATTAAACAAGGCAATGCAAAGAAAATAACAATCAAAGGCAAGGACGGCAACGAAATCATAAGCTTTCCCGTGACTGTAGGCGTAGCAGGACTGATACTTGCTCCGGTTTTCGCAGCAGTAGGAGCAGTCGCCGCACTAGCGACAGAATGTACGATAGTAATTGAGCGATAGATAGTAAACTCAGGACAGGGGGACGGTTCATCTGTCTTGTCTCACTCGTATTGTGTTGATTACGTTACCCTCTTCGTCGCAGAGGTAGAGCATTCGTCCTTCGCGGACATTAAAGCCCATGCGTATCTTAAGTAAATCCGAAGCATCCGCACTGCCTCTGCCTACCATTTCGAGCGTTCCGCCCGGACTGATTGCGGTCGGGGGGAGTTGCCAAAGAAATGGATTTGACAAGTCATAAGTTATAAATAACACGTCGGTATTCACAACTTCTTCACCCGGATTGTAAAGTACGCAACCATTGCGTTCGGACGAACCATATGCATCAGTAAAAATCAATACAGGCAACTCTTCTTTTGTAACAAGTTCAATGCTAACAATGCCGTCACGTGCATCATTGACCGATACGGTTATCTCCGGCGTGTATATAACTTCTCCATTAATAATCCAGTGGTCAAAGACCAAAAATCCGGGCAAAAAGGGTTTTACCGGAATGGTCAGATGACTGAAATATCTCGATGATGTTCCTGTTTGTGTGCCGATTACAGCCTCACCGCCTGTTACTTTGACTGAAAACATTTCATCACTCCAGTCAAAGTATTCCATTAAACTGTTGATGATATAGGCTTCCCGGTCGGTTGCAACTTTCAGCATATTTGCGTGATTATGTGCTACTGTGTCTCTGCTGACCCAGTGGGCATACTTTCTTGATGCAAAAGCAAAGCCTATTTCCCTGTCTGCTTCTCCATACAACCTGTTAATTAAATCGCGTACATTCTCTACCGTTACAATATTTGCCGCTATATCACAAAGCATCATGGCAAATTTATCTGCCATGTCGGAACGCTCCAAAAGTGATACAAGCAAGCCGCTGTATCTGTCATTACGGGGGTTTACCATCTCTTGAAAAGACGGTCTGTTCGGATTCGGGTTATCTTCGTATAAACCCAGTATCCAGTCCAAATCAAAAACAATATACCGCCAGCGTCCGTCAAGCTCCGGAGCAAGCCCCTCTTCCTGAGGACCTACGTACCTCCAGCGTTTCAGGTTGTTGTTCGGCCAGTCGTGATTTCCAAGATACGTCTGCAAGGCATAATACAACAGCATTTCTTCAACATCAACCAGATCTGAAAACTCGGCAAACACGTTATCATTTCTCAGATTTTTATTTGCGAAGCTGTTAAAATGGTTGACCGCTTCATACTCATCCTCGTCCTCAGTGTCTATCCACCTCTCACCCATACCAACTATTTGAAAATCTCTTGTCGGTGCAGAGAAAATATCTTGCAAATATTGCTCGTTAAATCGAACTTGAAGCCATGCAAATCCATAGTAATCGCCGTTTAAGAAGATTGCCGCGCCTCTTACCGGAGAAGTTGTGCCTAAGCCCGCCATTCGCGCAAGCTCATATCCAACCTCATTGCGAATCATCCCGAAATCACGGTCGTTAGCTCCGTTTCGAAGTACCAACTGGTCGTATCTGAGTAATGGTGTACCAAATCCGTCTCTGAGCACATCGTCCGGGAAAAAGTCAAATCGAAACCTGCCATGATCCGGTTCATACATACGCCGTGCAATTAAACGAATAGACTTATACTGTGCCGCCCGTGACCACCCTCCGTGAGCGCGAATACCCGCCGCCTGCGAGATTACTCTTGTCCCGTCTTCGGTAAATACCTCTACATGGACGGGTCTCTCACCTTCCATACCGCGCCAGTTAAAGTTCGCCGGGTCGGGCGGAACCAAATTTTTGTTGGGGTTTTCCCGTCTGAAGGCTGCTCGCGTAGCTCCTTCAACAAATATACCGGTGTCATAATCATAAAGGTATTCATCGTTTGTAGAAAGTGAGAATACAAGCAAATCAAATCTCTCTTCAATATCCCTGTTTAAGAAGTATGTGTGCACCAGCGGACGTGTGGATGTATCACCTAGTATTGCGATGGCTTTAAGGGGTACAACATTTAATCTCTGCGTAGTCGGAACCCTGAAAAGGAGCGGGTCGGTATATACTTCTGAATCTGTTGTCGGCTCTGAACCATCTGTAGTGAAATGGATAACGGCATCAGGGTGTGTCGCGGTTATGGCGACCTCGATATCAGTGTCGTAGAAGTGATCAGTATGAGAATAAAAGAGATGAATCCTGACTGCAGCGATTTCTTCCACCTCGTCAGTTGGTTCGTTTCCTGTATCTTGCTGTTGCTCTAACATATACAATCCTGTCTGAGCTATCGGATTGAATTCGAGAAAGATTACCGAAACTATCGTTAATGTTATTGCACAGATTAATATTATCCATTTCTTCGTTGCCATTGTTCACCTGTATTCCTTTAAAAATGTCTTTTTTATTTTGCTTTATGAGCGTCTCTTTTATTTACCTTGTTTATGTAGGTTGTTTATGTTACAATTCCCTTTGTGTTCATAGTTTACGCTGTAAACATAGGGAGAATGGAAATGCGTTACCGTAATGAGTTGAAATTTATATTGAGCAAACAAACAGCGGAACTCATAAAACGCCGTATTTCTCCAATCATGAGCCGTGACCGTCATTCATCAGGAGTCTATATCGTAAACAACTTATATCTTGATGACCAATATGACACATTTTATCACGAAAAACAAGTCGGCAGTTACAGCCGCGACAAGCTTAGGGTTCGATACTACAATAATGACTTGTCATTTATCAGGTTGGAAAACAAACACAAAGACGGAGAGCTTGCGTATAAGCAATCGGTCAAAATGACAGAGAATGATTTGAGTTGCATTACCGCCGGCGATTTCGGCTTTGCTGAACTGTCGGAGCATCCTTTGTGGCAGAAAGTGTCTGTTATACATCGCACGAGGCGTTTGCGGCCTGCTGCTGCATTTTCATATATACGCGAGGCGTATGTGTATGATATCTGTGATGTCCGTATCACTTTTGATACTGCTCTCAAACCGGATTCCCTCTTACCCGGCACCAATACTCCTTCCGGTGAGGACGGTGTTATGGAGGTTAAATACAGCGGCTTCCTGCCATCGGTTATTGCCATGTTACTTTGCGGCTTACCACTCACGCGCACCGAGTTTTCAAAATATTGTTATATACGCGAAAGGAATGTAGTAAACATATGAGTCAATTAATAGAAGTTTTGGAGGATCTGCTGGCAACACCGCAGCATCTGGGAAGTCTCACAGGGTCTCAGGTTTTATTAAACATGTCAGTCGCATTTTTATGCGGTGTAGTAATTTTCCTCATTTATCGGTACTTTAACAAAAGCGTTGTTTACAGCGTCCGGTTTAATATGCTCATTGTGATGGTTTGTGTTATTACATCACTTATTATCATAACAATCGGTACAAACCTTGTGTTGACGCTGGGTATGGTTGGTGCTCTCAGTATTGTACGCTTCCGCGCGGCAGTCAAAGATCCGCTCGATGTTGGTTTCTTGTTTTGGGGTGTAGCCGCCGGACTGACGGCAGGCGCGCAACTCTACAGTGTGGCTTTAATCGGCACCGGTTTTATAGCGGTCGTATATATTGTCTTGACTTTGGTGCGGTTGGAAAAACGCATATACCTGATTATCGTCCGCTACGCACCCGAAGCGGAAAGCACTGTCACCGATTTACTCAAGACAGTTAACGGGAGCATAAAGAATAAAACTCTGTCTCAAGATTATACGGAAGCCACGGCAGAAGTCCGTGTCCGCCGCGGGGATACATCATTTGTAGATGACCTGAAAAAGTCTGAAGGTATCGAGACCGTGACGCTGGTGGAATATACAGGCGACCAGATGTAGTGTTATGATAGCATATTTTTGTTGAATTTACAAGTGGGACACGGATACATAACATGAAGCAGTTACGAAGCAGTTCATCTGTTTTGCGTTGACCGATACGGTTTAAGAAATATTCGTCATATTAATAAACGTTTTTACTGTTTTCGGTTTAATCTTTATTTATTTTGTGGTATTATGTATTAAATTCATAGCAAATACTTTACAGATTTAATGTCATTACGTTAAATGGAAAGAGAGGACTATAATGATTGTTGCGTTAACCGAAGAACATGAAGATGTATGGGCAGAGATGTGTGTTGCGCTTTGGCCGGAGCTTACGGTTGATTCCGTGCTCAAGCTCAGTCATGAAGGGCTGTTTAAAAACGAATTTCTGTATTATGAAGGCGATGACCTGGCAGCTTTCTTAAGCCTGTCTGTTCGCAGCGACTATGTCGAAGGTACAAACTCACGTCTTGTAGGTTATATCGAAGGTTTATATGTAAAACCTGAGTTTCGCCGTAAGGGTATTGCCGAGAAGCTGGTTGACTATGCAAAAAACTGGTCAAAGGAATTCGGCTGCAACGAGCTTGCTTCAGACTGCACAGTGGATGAAGAAGGAAGCCAGATTTTCCATGAGCACATGGGCTTTACCGAAACAATCAGAAAAGTTTGCTATATAATGCATTTATAATACAATGTCATATGATTTAGGTGTAGATCCTGTTGAACTCTATACTCCGGAAGCAGAAATAGTGCCCGGAGTTTCCGGTAATGCATATAGTCCGGTAATGCCGCCTGTTATGAGTACAGGCAATAGTGCCTTGGACAGTGCTATTATTAGTGATGAAGCATTAATACTGGCGTCTACCATAACCCCTTCGTTAGAAGGGCAGGAGTATGATGATATCTTCAATAGACTGATATCAAATCAAGGAGGGCTTGTAGGTCCGGGAGGGGCAATGATAAACATTGCATCACCGGAAAATCCTGTTTATGCTATAGTAAAAAACGAATCGATAACTATAACCGGAACTGATATTAATGTATATCAAAACGCACACAAAATAAGGCAGGAAACCCTCAGAATGCTTGAGTATATACGGCTTCTTATGCAAGGCATTAAAATAGAAGAAGGTCAGATCTTGCAAGTAAAGCTGATGAATATGGTCAACAGCTTAGCAACTGTGCAAGGAGAAATGGTAGGCGACCCTAATTACAATCAGGATGATAAATCCCTGGAAGAAGCTTTTAGAAACATCACAACAATTTTGATAGCCGATGCCACAAGGCTGGAATATGCGGATATGCCGGACAATGACCGGATGATTTTCGAAGCAAGAGATATGGCGGAGATGTTTAATAACCTTCTTTTTGAAAACCTGACAAAACACAACGCAAAAGAATCCTTCGAAAAAGCCTGGTCAGCACTGTAGTACTAATCCACCCTGATTTTAATAACAACAGGCATGATTTGTTTTATTGCGGGACCGTTGATATGCAAGCCATGCTTGTCTCTGTGCCAGTCTGCTTCGCCATGCCCTAAAACAGAAATGGCTTTAATAAGACCTTGAAACACCGGCAGATTAGGATCATCACTTTTTGCCAGTGATTTTATTGTCACTTTTCCGTCTTCCGGCCATTTTAATACACTTGCATACAGGCTGCCGCCTTTAGTTGTAAATCGTATGTCTTTGCGGGAAAATTCCGTATCCTTGCCATCGGTAAACTGCCCTTCTTTTATTTTTGCAGTGCCTTCGCCATAGCTGCGCCATATGCCGGTCTCGTAAATAGCCTCACCATTGACCTTTAACCATTCACCAATTTCTGTTAAAATAGCGGTTTCCTCTTCAGATATGGAACCATCAGGCTTGGGTCCGACATTAAGCAGCATGACCCCGTTTTTGCTTACAACATCTACAAGCTCTCTGACCAGACTATCTGCTGACTTAAATGTATTATTGTCTGTCCAGCACCATGAATTTCTGGCGATTGAAGTGTCCGTTTGCCAGCGAAACGGCTGTATACCCGCAAATTTTCCGCGCTCAATATCTATGGTAGCTGTCCCGAATACAAATCCATCATGTTTGTAGCATATCGTTACTTCTTCACCCCATTCTTGCGCCCTGTTGTAATAGTATGCTGCGAACTTCCGCAGATACGGCTTTACAGAGAAGTGTTGTATCCACCAATCGAAGTAAAATACCTTCGGGCGGTATTTATCGACAAGCTCGCAGCAGCGGGCAAGCCAATCGCGCAAGTATTCGTCAGTTGGTACAGGGATACTTTCCAAATCATGGTGTTCTGCCTCGGGCATTGCAGGCCAATAAAAATCGCCGCACACCATCGGGTCTTTAACATCACTGTCAAACTGCTTGCCATTGCCCATAAAAAACCAATGCTCTACACGATGCGAAGAAAGACCGTTTACTATACCTTCTTTTTTTAAAGCCGATGACAGCTCGGCGAGTACATTACGTCGGGGTCCCATCTCAGAAGCATTCCAATTCGACAAATCGCTTTTATACATCTGGAACCCATCGTGATGCTCTGCAACCGGAATACAGTATTTAGCACCGGCATCGGCAAGCAGCTTTGCCCAATGCCCGGGGCTAAATTTTTCTGCGGTGAACATTGGTATAAAGTCCTTATACCCAAAATTCTTATGTGCTCCATAGGTTTTAACATGATGCTCAAACTCCGGCGAACCTTGTATGTACATATTACGTGAATACCATTCGTTATTAAAGGAAGGCACAGAGTATACACCCCAATGAATGAATATGCCAAACTTCCCCTTATACATCCACGAAGGCATTTCCCTGCCCTGCAAACTATCCCAATCGTCCTTATATCGCCCCTTGCTGTTCACAGCTTCCAGTTCCGCTAAAATCTCATCAGTTTTTTTCTTTATATCTTCAATCTTCATTTTTTTGTTGCACCCTTCTTAAGCTTTTCCGGAATTCATCAATAAGCACAGCTTCTTCACCGTTTAAGTCCAATGCGATTTCATCTGTGCCTGTCAGGTTTTTTATGTTGATTTCATCATGTGTTATATCTACTGATAGCCTTTGACCGTGCCGGTAAAAATAAAAGTGAAGCCTTTTCCATGCATCGGGAAGTATCGGAGATATCCGCAGCTTTCCGTTTATCATCCTGACTCCGCCGAAGCCGTAGACAACAACCTGCCACATTCCGCCGATGGAGGCTGTGTGGATTCCTGCATCTGATGATTTCATATTTTCGCCTAAGTCGATTTGTACGCATTTGTTAAACAAATCCGTTGCAAGCGCACGATCTTTCATATCAGCAGCAAGGATTGCGTGTGTTGACAGTGAAAGAGAAGAGTCGTGAAGTGTACGCGGTTCGTAATAATCCCAATTTGCTTTTTTTACATCCGCCGAGAACAAATCCTCCAGCAGTAAGAACAAAATCATGATATCCGCTTGTTTTGATACCTGTATTCCATTCACCTGTACAAGGTTGTAATCCCTGAAAATCTCACATACATTTTTTTGATTTTTGTATATAGTAAGATCAATATCCTTTTTAGACAGGTATGTTTTATCTTGCGGAACAACCAAATCCTTTTGCCTTGGTTGCGGCAGGTATATTTTATCAATGATTTCTATAAACTTATTGTAATTCTTATCCAGATCAAGCTTCTTGTTCAGGCTGTCAAACAGCTCAGGGTTTTCCTTCATTAACGAAGTGTAGGACTCCATTGCTCTCTTAATATTCCAATGCGCCATATAGTTAGTGAATGCGTTATCATCTATATGTTCTTTGTATTCGTCCGGTCCCATTACTCCGTTAATGTGGTACTTAGAATCGTTTTCGTCATATTCAAATCTGGATGCCCAGAATATCGCGGTATCTAAGATGACTTCATAACCATACTTTTGCATAAAGTCTTTATCACCTGTCATCATATAATACTGCCATATCCCGAAGGCTACATCAGCGGAAATATGCAGTTGTATGAAGCCTGACCAAATCTTTATCGGCTCGCCCGTGACAATATCGGCAGCACCCCAGATAGGTGTAACCTCACCTTCTTCGAGCCTTGCCGATTCCCAAGGGTACATTGCTCCCGTCAAACCATTTGCTTTTGCTTTATTATGAGCACCTTCCAATGAGAGGAAGCGGTACAAACACATGCTGCGGGCGATTTGCGGCTGTGTAAACGTGAAGTACGGCAGTGTAAAAATCTCGTTATCCCAAAACGTATGACCTTTATACCCTTCGCCGGACAAACCCTTGGCTGCAATGCTCAATCTTGAGTCATGCGCCGGAGCCATGATTTGTAAATGATATTGAGCGAACCTTATTGCAAGTTGATCAAAATTATTATCGGATTCTATTGTTATCGGTACATTATCCCAAACGAGCTCATCCCATTTTGCGCAACTCTCTTCGAATAGAGCATTATAACCTTTACTACATTGCACTTTGAGCTTGGCTAAACAGTCTTCTTGAATCTCCCTTGTGGTTTTATCCGTATACTCTTTATCAAATGAAGTAGCGGCGTAAGAGATTTTTGTTATTGTAAGAGACTCGCCTTTTTTGACGGGAATTGTGTACACACTAAACAGTTTGCGTCGTTCCATACTGATAAATGGCTGTATATCAACAGAGTTACTATTTAATGCCAATTCAATTCCTGATGTAAACACAAAATCAATCCTGTGCTGTGTTGTTGTTTGCACATATTGCAAATACTTTTTGTCGTAGAAACGCTTCTCGCCTTCGGAAAAATGCTGTGTACCCGAGTTTGTTACTGCACCATTGATTCCGCTTCTAATGATAATATCCGCATCCGCATCCGGTGTAATGGTCACTCTCTACGCAAGTGTGTGCAGGTTTGCAAGAGAAACGAATCGCTCGAATCTAAAAGAAGCGGCTATACCTTTTGGACTCTCCCACTTTACATCACGCTCAAGCAAACCACTTTTTAGGTTTAGGCTACGATTGTAGTGGAGGGTTTTTCCCGTTTCGAGATTAAGTTCTTCTCCATTTAAGCGAATATCCATTGATATCAGGTCGGCAGCGTTCGGAAGCTCCGATACCTCGGCTTCACCAAAACGGTTGAAGGTTCCGGCAATGAACATCCCCCGTGTTTGCCCGGTGTAACTTTCTTCATGGGACGAACGAATGCCCATATATCCGTTTCCCAAACAGAATATGGACTCATATTTCCCTTGGTAACTCTTGTTAAAGGCCGATTCGGAAACAGACCACGCGCTGTCTGTATTGTACATCATGGTCGATTCTCCAAGAGTATCAAAACTTAATTTATAACTTGGCATACATCCTCACCTATTCGTAATGTTGTCAGGGGGACGGTTCTCTTGACAACATTTGTAGAAAATTCTACATAGTTTGTCAGGAGAACCGTCCCCCTGACAACCATAAATAAGTATACTCAAATTCAATGCTATGTTCAAGATGATTATTGACATATTGACGGGTAATTATTAATATGCTATGTTTGTCAAACATAGGAACGAAGGAAATGGGGTTAATTATGAAATATAAAGGAATAATCTTTGATTTGGATGGCGTTTTATGCCATACGGACCGTTTTCATTATGAAGCATGGAGCATAATCGCCGACAAGCTGCATGTACATTTTGACGAGCAGGTAAACAATCTTCTGCGCGGAGTCAGCCGTATGGAGAGCCTTGATCGTATTTTGCGAAACTACACCGGTGAACCGCTTAGTGATGAGCGGAAAATAGAGCTTGCAACCGAAAAAAATGAGAACTATCGAGAAAAATTGATGGATATGAGCCCTTCCGATTTATCAAAAGAAGCGGAAAACGTGATAGATTACGTGCAAAAAAACGGTATAAAAATGGCAATCGGCTCATCAAGTAAAAATGCAAAGCTAATTCTTGACCGCATCGGTATAACGGATCGCTTCGATGCCATCGCCGACGGAAATCACATTACACATTCGAAACCCGACCCGGAAGTATTCCTTCTCGCTGCAGAAATGCTAAAACTACCGCCATCAGAGTGTCTTGTAGTAGAAGACGCTGAAGCCGGTGCCGAAGCCGCAGAAGCCGGGGGTTTTGACTGTGCAGGCTTGGGGGATGCCAATAACGTGGAGACAGTGAAGTACAAGTTGGCTGCATTGGGTGACCTTGTAGATGTACTAAGTCCCGAGGTTTAAGGTAACAGTTTACCCAAAATCTACTCTTGCGTTTGTTGGTACGATGCAGATATAAGTTCTTCCTATACCGAAGTCAAGTGCTGTTCCGTCAAGCAGTGTGTATACAAACGGGCTTGACAAATCTGTTCTTATCCAACTAATTTCAATGACTTTCCCGCCGTTTACAAAGTGACCGGTGCCTCTTCCTGTTGTTTCCACATTTACTCTGCCTGATGTATCGCCCGGTATATCACTGACAGATGTTCTTAAAACTAAAACGTTTGTAAAAACGGGGCGGGAGTTATTATTTGCGTCGACAAAATCAGTATTTGACTGACGCACATGATAACCCCCTGCTGCTGTATCATAAAAAAATGTTGTAGTTTTTGCGCCGGAGAATCTAACGGCAACCTCTGTTGCATTTTCACCTCTTTGCATATTGACGTTCTCGACAAAATTCAAAGAATGCTTATAATCACTTGTATGCTCGAGCCTGAATCCATACCCCGGCAGAAATTCCCTAATCCGTTCACCTGATATAACTACGCTGTGCAATAAACTTACTCTGTTGCCCGGTACTCTGTTTCTGTCTCTGAAAAAGATATCCCTGTGAGGACCTTCGACTTCGTTAAGAACCGGAATTCCAAGCGATGCCATTTCTGTTTGCGCCTGCGGACTGCGTCCTGCACACACCAGAATAGCATCGTGACTTTCTGCTATCTGCACAGTGTAGTGCCTTGCGCTTCTTATACTTCCAATTAACTCTACTTGAGAGGCATCTTGAAAAATCGCAAGCATACGGGTCCAACCACCCTCGACCGGATACTCATATAAAATATCTGCTTCCGAAATACCATTTGCAGGAAGAGCTTCGGGCATGCAGTTAATCACTACCGCAAGCGGTCTGTTGCGGATAAACCGTTCGTCCATCGGCAGACCCGAAAGCGGGCTTATTCCGTCCAGATTCCGATCCGGGTCAGGAGTTGAGCCGGGCGTCAAGCCCGGTGTCGAACCCGCACCGGGGTCCAAAAACGGCGGTAGAATGTTTAATATAGGGTCACCACCTTCGCGGGTCACCACTATATCTCTTACGATAAATGCAATCAGTCCTATAAGTATAATTACAAGTACCAGCAAAACTGTTTTTAGCTTGTTTTTACCTTTACTCTTTGGTCTTCCTCTACTCATTGTTATATTTCGCTTTCGGTTATTCTCATGAATTGGCTGCATTATACCAGATAATTGCAAATGGTTCAAGACAGGGGGACGGTTCATCTGTCCTGTTCTCGTTTTTTCTTATAATAAAGCATTGTTATTTTTTCTGTCATATTACCTATTAACTTTAATAAATTATTAACGATAATATGATTAGAGGCGAAATAGCGGCAGGGACGTGGCTATGTCACGACGTGCGTGCATTGAGTCTTTTTTTCATGGAGGATAATTGAATATGGTTATCCAAGGTTTCAACGTAAACGTCAGTTCACAGCACACATTTATGTCTGCACAAACGGCATCGGTTGCTGTGACAAGCAACCAACGGCAGGATCAAAACGATCAAGGGCAAAACAACAACAACCAGGGGCAAAACGTCAGCAATCAAGGGCAAAACGTCAACAATCAGGGGCAAAACAACAACAACCAAGGGCAAAACGTCAACAATCAGGGGCAAAACAACAATAACCAAGGGCAAAATGTTAACAATCAAGGGCAAAGCAAAGAAGACATTTTCAAAGCGTTATTTAAGAACGCAAGGGAGGAGAGAGAAGATTCTGTTAATCAACTGTCAAAAGGAACACCGGCTTCCCGTTTATCACATGGGCGAAACTCAAAAATCCCGGGAACTCCGCAGGAGCTCCGGGCAAGAATGTCACAGATGATCTATGAACTGCTGTCAGGACGGTTTTCAAGACTGAGAAGAACACATGAGTTTAATGAAGACGGCATCAGCAACGGACGCGGTTTCGATTTATCCGGATTTTTCGGCGGAGCTACCGGGCTTGGTGCCTTACAACGTATACAAGGTGTCGGCGGATTGAGTGCAGAGTTCTTTCATTATGAATCAGAAACAGTCACATACACAGCAAACGGAACTGTTCATACGGCGGATGGCAGAACAATCAGCGTAGATATTAGTATGCATATGTCACGTGAATTTGTGTCATTTATGGGTTTCCCGGGCGGAAACACAACACTTCTCGACCCGCTGGTCATCAACTACGGCGGCACGGCAGCTTCACTGATGGGAGAGAGATTCTCATTCGACCTGACAATGGACGGCACTATGGACAACCTTGCTGTTCTCGGCGAGGGCAGCGGATTTCTCGCAATCGACCGCAACGGCGACCGTAAAATAAACGATGGCAGTCAGCTTTTCGGTCCCAGCACAGGCTGCGGTTTTAACGAACTACGGAAATACGATACAGACGGTAATGGATGGATAGATGCAAATGATGAGATTTTTGATAAGCTTGTCGTTTGGAAACGTGATAAAGATGGAAATGATACAGTATATACACTCGCGGAGCTTGGCATAGGCGCGATATTTCTCGGTGATATTTCAACGGAATTCTCATTCAAGGGAGAAAACAATGAAACACTCGGAGTAATGCGCTCGACAAGCTTCTTTATTAAACAATGCGGCGGGAGCGGCACACTCTCACATATCGATTTAGCACTGGCGTAACAACCGCAGGAACGCCGGCGGAGGATCGATGCGATTGCTTTAGTTTCTTACCTCAAGCATCGCCGAGGGGACGGGGGTGTTGGCAACATGCCAATGCTCGCCGCAAGAAGCGCAGGACGCGCTGATTGACTACTAAAAAATCAAAACAATCCGATAATTTAATAATCGCCTCTTAAAAAGAGTTGTCAGCACCCCCGTCCCCTCGGCAGAAAGCTCTTTAACACAGGGGGCGGTTCTCTTGTGCTTTTCTTCTAAAGAATATTAGGTTTAGCTTGCTTTTATCTTCGATCAATGTATAATATCTATAACGGGCCAAAAGGGCATGTATTACACTAGCATTTGGCCCGATATACTAAGGATTACGCTGAACAATAGAGAATAGTTGGCCAAAGCAGCAACTACAACTCCTATATTTGGCCCGATATTAATAATGAGGTAAGAGCGTGGCAATAATAGGCAGAAAAGAAGAGATACGGAGACTGGAGGATTATTATGAATCCGAACGCCCGGAGTTTATTATTGTTTATGGCAGACGGCGTGTTGGAAAGACATTCTTGGTTAAAGAGCACTTTGGAGGCAATTTTGCCTTCTACTTCACAGGCAGCGTTGGCATCTCCAGCAAGGCTAATTTGACAAATTTCGACAATGCCATCAAGGAATTCGGAAGCAATGTAAATACAGCATCAACAAATTGGTTTGATGCATTTGGTAAATTAAAAGACCTTTTATGTAACTCAGCATGTAAAAGAAAGGTAGTTTTCATAGATGAAATGCCATGGTTGGATACCAGAAAGAGTGGGTTTTTACAAGCACTTGATTACTTTTGGAACAGTTGGGCTTCATCAAATCCTGATATACTCTTCATTGGTTGCGGTAGCTCTACTTCCTGGATCACAAAGAATATCTTCCAAAATCGGGGTGGATTACACAATCGCGTTACCGGGAGAATCTATCTGGCTCCATTTACCATTGGTGAGAGCGAATCTTTCCTTAAAAGCCGGGGGATTGAGTTTGCGCGTTATCAGATGGCAGAGTGCTATATGATCTTTGGCGGAATTCCGTACTACATGAGTCTCTTCGAAAAAGGGTTTTCATTGTCGCAAAATGTCGACCACCTTTGCTTCTTTAAAAATGCACCTTTGCGCAATGAGTTTGATGAGCTATACAAGTCTCTATTCAATAATCCGAGCCGTCATATTGCTGTTATTGAAGCATTATCAACCAAGCTTTGTGGATTAAGAAGAGAAGAAATCCTTGATATTAGCAAGCTTAAATCAAATGGGCATCTGTCCTTGGCTCTCAACGATCTCCAACAGAGCGATTTCATCAGCAAAAATCATGATACTATCAAGCGGAAAAATGGAGCATACTTTTTTCTCACAGACCCGTTTACATTATTCTACTTAAAATATATGAAGGACTGTGAAACTGAGGATGAAAATTACTGGACAAATAATATGGATAGTGGTAGCCACAATGCATGGCGTGGTTACGCATTTGAGCTATTGTGCCGGATACACTTAAGGCAAGTAAAAAAAGTGTTGGGCATTTCAGGCGTATCTACAACAACGTCATCATGGCGCAGTAAAGCCTCCAAACCCGGTGCGCAAATTGATTTGGTAATCCGGCGCAAAGATGGAATAACAAACCTATGTGAGATGAAGTACACCAAACATCCCTACGAGATCACAAAATCCTACTCAGATACTCTGAACAATAAAAAAATGGTATTTTGTATGGAAACCGGTATCAATAATGGCATACATCTAACTATGATCACATCATTCGGACTTGCAAAAAAGGGATACTTCGGGACTGTTCAATCCGAAATCACACTGGATGATTTGTTCTAGAGCACAGGGGCAACACAGGGGGACACAGCAGTCATTTTATTTAACTTAGGTCTTGTAGGTACTCCGGGTTTGTGCTATGTTATTTAATATCAATAGGTAATAATCGGTGTAACATTTTTTACAAGGATGATTAAGATTATGATTCTTCGTTTTAAATATCATGTGATGGTATCTGCCGGACCGGATAAAGCATCCGTTTCACTAAAGGCTTTTAGCACAAAGGAGGAAGCGGAGGCATTTCGGGACGCTCATCATACGCAGGCATGGATAGAGATTGAACAGAGCCAAGTTCCAAACGAAGCCGCTTCCATAGCATCTTATATTAAAGAGGATTAAGTGCTTCAAGCTAACGGTTCTCTTATACTAAGGAAGTATTTAACACAACAGAACCGTCCCCCCTGTGTCCTGTGCCTCCTGTGTCACACCAACAAAAAACCGGCTTGCACTTTTACATGCAGCCGGTGTTTTTTGTCTCTTGATTACTCTACGTACTCGTCGTTGGCACCCATAAGTTTTTCATCAATCCTTGCTTTGATGTCCACAAAAAAATCTGCGATTTCATTGCGAAAAATGTAAATCGCCGCTACTGCTGCAGCAATAAATACAACCGCTGCTATTGCCGCAAAAATAAACTTATTACTCTTCATCTCAACCACTCCTTAAAATTATTTTTCATGTGCTAACCATTATACACATTTGGCTTAAAAGTTCAACAAAAATGGACTAACTTTACAAATACTTAATTATTTACCGGAAACCGTTCAGAGGGTTTTGCTACTCATTAGTACCCAATTTAAATTTGCTGATTTGCGCACAGACATCATCAATACTAATCGGTTTTCCTACGTGTCCGTTCATGCCGGCTTCCGTACATCTTTCAATATCCTCACGGAAAACGTTTGCCGTCATTGCAATAATAGGAATTGTCTTACTGCGAGGAAGCTCAGATGATCTAATTATACGCGTTGCTTCGTATCCGTCCATTTCGGGCATTTGGATATCCATAAAAATCATGCAGTACTTATCCGGCGAGGCGGTGAACAGATCAACAGCAATTTGCCCGTTTTCCGCAAAATCAATTTTAATATTAGTGGGTTCAAGCAACGAGGAAACAATCTCACGATTTATTTCTACATCCTCGGCAAGCAATATAGTATTCTCGCTAAAATCATCGGTTATAATCAAGTCGCTTATATCCAGCTTCGACATAACGTTAGAACCTGTATACTCGCTGATAATGTCATTAATGGTCGATGGAAGCAGCGGCTTTGGTAAAAACTTGTCAGCTTTGACAGCACGTACTTCGTCCTCTATTGCACTCCAGTTGGTTGATGAAAACACAATAATTATGGGTTCGTTTGTCTTTTTCGCATCAATAAACCTGATAAGATCACCGCCGGTCATATCAGGCAATCTCCAGTCAACGAAGTATATATCGTAATCGCCTTCACGGTCAATAAACTCAAGAGCTTCCTTACCATTTTCCGCAGCAGAGCAGGTGAAATTGAACCTTTCGGAAACAGTCTCGAATAACTCACGGATTTCTTCTTCATCGTCTATTACAAGCACCCGCACGTTAGCTCTGTTGACCGTATTATCCAAGCGTCGTTTTTCTTCATCAGCTCCTCGCTCAAGAACAACTGTGAAAATAAACTTCGAGCCTACACCCGGTTCCGATTCTATCCAAATATCCCCATCCATCAGTTCAACTATGCGCTTTGAAATCGCAAGACCTAGTCCTGTACCGCCGAAGTTCCGGGCTGTTTGTGCTTCTGCTTGTTCATATGAGTTAAACAGGCGTGACTTCTGTTCTTCTGTTATTCCTATGCCTGTATCTTCAACCGTGATTTGCAAGCGGTATCTATTGTTATCTACCGATAAAAGCTTGGTATCCAACCTTATTGTGCCCTCTTCAGGGGTAAACTTCGATGCGTTTGTCAACAAATTAGTTATTACCTGTGACAGTCTCTGATCGTCCCCAATAAACGCGCCCGGAATATCCTTGTCTATGGTTACGAAAAACTTCTGCCGACGCTCTTCAATACGTATGCTCACAATATCTACAATCATTTGCAACATTTTCTCGTATTCAAAGTTTGCAAATGACAGGTCGAATTTTCCGGATTCTATTTTTGAGAAATCCAGGATATCATTTATAACCCCGAGCATATGTTTAGACGCAATGTCGATTTTTTCCAGCGCATCGCTTTTTTTATTGATATCATCCGACATTTTTCCGATTGTTGTCATGCCGATTATTGCGTTCATCGGGGCGCGGATTTCATGGCTCATAGTTGCAAGGAATGTTGATTTTGCTTTACTTTCGGCCTCCGCTTTCTCAACGGCGAGTCTTCTGTTTTCTTCTTCCATTAACTTTTGCTCGGTGATGTCTACGATTAAGCCGATAGCACGGACAGGATTTCCGTCATCATCTCTGATAGCAGCACTGATTTCTCTGCAAAATGCGTATTCTCCGGACTTTTTTTGAAGCCTGTATTCGATATCATATTTTTTCTTGCCGGTTTTATCCAGCAAATACTCGTCAAATGCCTCAATAACCCTGTCTTCATCATCGGGATGAATTCTTTCAATCCAACTGTTCAATACGTTCGGAAAGTCTTCTTCATCCGAAAACCCGAAGATAGAGCGGAAATCATCAGACCATTTAACTCTGCTTTCAGGGCTTCCTACAGCGCTTTTAATGATTTCCATATCCCACAAGCCGTTTTTCGCCGTTTTGATGATGAGGTTAAGCCTTGTAAGCTGCAGCTCACTTTCAAGGATAGCTTGTTTTGTTCTTGTTACATCAAGCAGAGAGCCGGCAACACGGAGAGGTTTTCCGTTTTTATCTCGCATTGTCTCGCCATATGCATGGTAATATGAGTACTCTCCATTTTTCTTGAGCAACCTGTATTCAACGTCGTATGGAGTTTGACCGCTGTGGTCAAAAAGGTGTGCCCTAAATGCCGCCAGTGTTCTTTCCTTATCTTCGGGATGCAGTAAATCGCTCCAACTATGCAGCAAGTTCGGGAAATCATTCTCGTCCTCGTAGCCTAACATACGGCGAAACTCATCAGACCACATAAATACATCGTCCGGCATTATTTTATCGCCATGCACCAGCTCCAAATCCCATAAGCCAATGCGTGTAGCTTTTATCATTAAGCCCATTTTCATAAGTTGGAACTCATTTAATGCTTGTTCTTTAGCTATGTCAAATGCTCTAAAAATACAATTATCCGGAATATTTATCTGTAGTACAATTTTTCTCGCCATTGCATAGCAGGTGTCGCTTCCGCATGCACCGCAGTCGATATGCTGTTTTTCATAATCTGTTTTGCCAAGTAACTTGAAAGCTTCTTGAATGTCTTTTTCGCTGGTTTGCGGGTACTCATGAATAACAGGCTTGTACTCTCTCAGAAATTTGGAAAGATCAAAGGTTTCGTCATAAACCTTATACACCAGCTCGTAGTATTCGCGGTTACGCTCGGATGTCGCTTGTTTTCTTCTCTCATCCATTATTTTGTCTATCTCGAAGACACTTCTATCCTCCATAGCGGCAGGACCGATATTACAGCCTTCGGCGCAATTAAGCACATCATAAATATCAGGTAAAAACTCCTCGGGTGTTTGAGAGTATTTATACAGCTTTTCGTAGACGTCGTACCCCTCCGCTTTCGTTATATGAAGCTTTTGACCCACGAAATACTCAATATTTTCCCTCAAGCCGCCGGGCATCGGGAACAGCGAACCTAAACCGCATTCTTCATGATCAAATTCTGTTTCTTCTTCAGGCAGTTCAATGTTGTTTTTTATCAGATATTCATTTAATCCGGCAAATGTGACGTTGTAGTCTGCCAGCTTTGTTTCGTCAAATTCATTTGATTTTGCTATACATGGCGTAATTGCGGCAATGCGGTCTGTTATACCCTTATACTCTTTCATGTAAATCGATGTACACGCCATCGGGCTTTGGACGGGTGACAGTCTTTTCAACAGCTCCGAGTTGTACATTTCACAATAAGTAACTATTGCGGGGCATGGTTGGGTAATCAACGGAATTTTGCCTGTTTGCTCTATGTATTTGACATACCCCCAGATGCATATGTCCGCACCCAGTGATACGTCGTATACTTTTTTTATTCCAAGCTCTTTTAGATAAGTAAAGAGTCTTTTGTATTCAGGTATGTTTGTTCTGATTGCGGGCGCGGTCATTATAGAGATATCAATTCCGGCTGCCAAATCTGCGAAAAACCGCTCTGTGTCATCGCTTAAATATCTTGCCTTATGCTTACATGCAATAACGCATCTGCCGCATGCAACACAGTGTTCAAGGTCTATACGCTCTTTTATTTTGCCATTCTCGTCAAGATAAGCGACACAAGCAAGCTCCATAGGGCATTCCCTAACGCATCTGTTACAACCCGTACATAGCTCGTTGTTTGACTTAATAATCTCCGTCATGCTTCACTCCCGATACATTTGCTGCACTTAAAATAATAGTAGCGACAATCAGTGAGTTATTATATCAGAATTATGTGTAATTTGTCTTCTTTTTTTTAAGTGTTTACCAATTGTTAAAATCTTTAAATCATTCTATTCGTAAACACTGTTTACTTATTGTTCGAATCTTCATATCATTCTATTCGTAAGTACTGTTTACCGGTTGCTAAAGTCTTGTATTTCGCAAACGTTCCAGAGTAAATTGAGCTATCAACCCTGTAAGCACACCGGTGAACACACCTACGACAATCAAAACAGGCAAGTATGCTGCTATTGCAGGCGTTCCTGTTATCAATATTGCAGCAATAATTTGCCCGATATTATGGAACACAGCACCCACAGCACCGCAAACCCATATTTGCCTCGAAGTAACAAACCGCTTCATAATAACCTGTGCGGTCAAAGCCAGCACCCCGCCCGTAATGCTAAAAACAAAAGCGGCAGGCCTCCCTGAGAAAACAGCACCGAGAATTATTCGGCAAATGAGTATGGTGAAGACATTTGCGGTGGTGAGGTAGGGAACAAGACAGAGGGACGGTTCATCTGTCTTATTAGCAAGACAAGGGGACGGTTCATCTGTCTTATTAGCACTCTTTGCGAAATGAATATGCGGCTCTGAGGAAGCAGACTGTTTTCTAACTCCGAAAAACAATGCAAACAACGTCACCGCATTTGCAAGCCCAAGTTTCACACCCGGAACAGGGACAGGCAAAGGTATTTGTGCTTCAACTATGAAGATAATTAAAGCAACAGCAGTCAGTATAGCCATTAGCGCAAGTTTTTTAGTATTTGTCATAATTAATTCAACAACTCCGGAATCTCATAATCCAGCCATGTCTCTATGTTTTGCCGATTTTAAGTATCAAGTTTCTTTGGTATTTTGCAACTTCGCTGATTGGCTTTATAATTACCGGTCCATGTTGTGTACTCATTTTGATCGTTTCCTTTGTTACGAATAATACTTTACTTAACCGCTGCTTACAAGCTACTTAATTGAACCACCGTGAAATATACACTCGTAAATTTTTATGCCTTTGTTATAAATCTCTTCATATCCTGTAAACCAGATAAAACTACCCTCAACCGAGCATTTGTATAAATAATCGCCATCTGAATATTCCGCAGGGCCTCTATAAGGTTTATCCTCGGGCACTCGCGATAGGGCTTCTTTTAAGAAATCACCCAGCTCTCCATTATTAAGCAACCTACCCATATAGTTCATTGACCAAAAAGGAACATCATTTTCCCAGAGTGCTTCCTCCCCTGCAAACTGCTCTCCCCCTAAATACGTGTCAATGTACTTTAAACTGCCCTCTATAAATTCCAGATCGTGCGAACCAGGTCGCGAAGGAGTAACCTCTGCCCCTTTACCCGCATAAGTAGCCTTCTTCGCTCTAATCAAAAACTCGATTACTTTTCTATTCATAAGATTCTCTCCCATTAGTATGGATTCCCGCAAGTGGTCATTTTGACCACTTGAAATTAATGCTGTGTTTTAAAAAAATTATAGCTTTATGAAAATATGAACAACGCTGTGAGGTCATCATCATTCGCTCAAAGATGATGAGTGAACTGGTCACAAATTGTGACCGGTTCAAATCACTAAAGCACTCAACTGCTTTACCTACAGCTTTCACAGAAAAAGGTCTGTATATGCTTGCTACCATTCTAAAGAGCCCAACAGCAACACAAACGACACTGGCTATTGTGGAAACATTTGCTAAAGTGCGTGAATTTGCAAAGATAGTGACAGAGCTTCCTGATATCAAGGACGAGCCAATGAAAAACGCATTAATGCAAAGAGGCGGAGATATATTCGTAGATATCTTGGAAGATAATATTATGGAAGTGGCTGGAGATGAGATTTCGCTTGAGTTAGATTTATCTATTTTCAAAGTAAAACGTGTCGTTAAGCGCGAAAAGAAAAAACATGATGGCTCTCATTCTGAATAACTTCCCGATTCTAAATAGTGCTCCTTGACAATCTCATAACAAGAAGTGGCAATCGCACATTATATAAATTTAACACTCTGTGTAGAAAAATCTTTACTGGCGCAGAAATAAAAATGACCTAACCCATCATAGCATATCGTGTAAAAACAAACAACAATCTCATTTGCTATCACTTTTTGAACGAGTTCCTTAGCAACCATCGGGGATAATTTCATCATAACCGGAAAGACATTCTGTACCCAACGGATAGGGATTGACACACGATCTTTTTTATGATATTCTAAACCATACTTTATATTATCATAACATTGCCGAGGTGAATCATGGAATATATCTCTCGCCGATTAGAACGCAAATTCACTCGTATGAACGACTTTTTTAAGGTTGTTCTCGTCACCGGTGCCAGGCAGGTGGGAAAAACTACAATGCTCAGGCATTTAGCAGGAAGTCACGAGCGTACCTATATATCGCTTGATAACGCAATGGCGCGGGATTTAGCAAAGACTGATCCCGTGTTGTTTTTCCAAACCTATAAGCCGCCAATAATAATCGACGAGGTGCAATATGCACCGGAGTTATTCAGCCACATCAAAATTATGTGTGATGAGAGTGAAGAAACAGGGAGGTTTTGGCTGACAGGCTCACAACAGTTTAATATGATGAAAAATGTCCGCGAATCGCTTGCCGGCAGAATTGGTATTCTTGAACTCTACAGCATGTCAAAGAACGAAGTTGATGGTGTTTTGTTTGACGATGACTTAGATTTTTCATTGCAATGCTTAAAAAAAAGAAGTTTAAAAGTTCCGAAAAACGATATTACTAATATCTTTGAATATATATGGCGAGGCGGTATGCCGCAGGTGCTCGTTGCCGACTCTGAGCAGAGAAATGAATACTTTGAGGCATATACAGATACATATTTGATGCGTGATGTAACCGAATACGGCGGTATAACAGATGCATCTCGTTTTTCAAAATTTCTTAGAGCATGCGCATCTCTGATATCTGAACAAGTTAACTATAAAACACTTGCTGATGTTACGGAGATTTCTCAGCCAACAGCAAAAGAATGGTTACGGATTTTAGAAAGCCTTGGAATTGTTTATTTATTATACCCCTACGCAAATAACGCATTAAAAAGGCTCGCAAAAACTCCGAAGCTTTATTTTTGCGACACCGGTCTTGCCGCTTTTTTGTCTATGTGGCCGACAAGAGAGACGATAATGAATGGTGCGGCTAGCGGGCGGTTCTTTGAAAATTTCGTTGTCACAGAGATATTAAGAAATTACGCATACTCCCGCGAGAAAGTAAACATGATGTATTTTCGGGATTCCAACACAAAAGAAATCGATTTGCTAGTTGAACGCTATGCTGTTATTCACCCGCTGGAAATAAAAAAAGCAGCTAACCCGAGCAATAGAGAAGTAAAAAAGTTCGCTATCTTGGAAAAAGCCGCTGCTGAGCAAGGCGACGGCGGTATAATATGTATGTGTGAGGAAGTTATACCGATTGATTCGATCAATTGCTTTATACCTTGCAACTTGTTTTGACTATTATATCACGACAGACAAGACAACTGAAAGTCATGTTTCAATTGAATTGCTAACTCGCTTCATTTCCGCAAGAGGTCATTTTGACCCCTTGGAGAGAGTGCTGTATTTGCAACGGTTTCTTCCAAGTGGTCAAAATGACCACTTGAAGCAGGTTCCACACTGTTACCTTACCCTGCGACTGCATCGACATCAAGTCCGCTCCCACCACCATCAAATGTAACCACCAGTCGATTTGGCAAACACACTATCGGCAGCAATCCTCCGCTTACCCAGCCTTGGCGTATGCATATACCGTCAGGGCAGTCAGCACTTGAAACACGCATTCGCCCATGTTCTACTTCCAGATAGTTAAAATTCTTGCCGGAAGTATCATAATTGCCACATTCAACGAGCAATCCGAACGGTTCAGTACCCGCAGCCAAGTTGACCGTTTCGGTCAATTCTCCATCCTTATAAATTCGAGCATAAGTGGCAGGTGTTCTCCAAAGAAGCACAGCTGCAACGGATGCAACTAAGACTACACCGCCAAATACAAAAATCCAAAACTTATTTGTCTTCAACTTCCCTACCTTCCAATAATCTTAACCTCCGCAAACAACGTAACACACACGAGATTGCGGATCGAGTCCGCAATGACGAAGGATTTTGTATCTATTTCCGAACTATGTTTGATTAATAGCATTATTAACTTTCAACTTTCAACTACTTAAGCTCCACATCCCCTAAAGTCAGCACATCCCCGTTTTCCAGCACCAACACTGCACCAACAAATCCGGGAATATTTTCCATCAATGCTTTCGCTCTTTCACTGCCAAGCAGAACCGCAACTGTTGAAAAGCCTTCGCCGATAACGGCTGTGTGCGTAATCATAGTCGCACTCACAACATCACTGATGACAGGCATTCCTGTATTCGGATCCAAGATATGATGATAGTGACCGCCATCCATTTCAAACTGACGCTGATAAACGCCGGAGCTTAAAACGCAAGCCCATGATACCTCGATTACTCCAAGCCACTCGCCTTCGTCGCCAAACGGCTTCCGTAAAGCAACGCGCCAAGGGCTGCCATCATACCGATTACCCACAGCCACAATATCTCCGCCTAAGTTTACCAAAGCACCCTCAGCACCGTTTGCTGCAAGAAACTCCGCTATCTCATATGCCATGAAGCCTTTCGCGATTGCACTCAGATCTATCCATGCGTTAGGATTTACAAGCTGCACAGTGTTTCCGACAACTATAACTTGCCTGTAATCAACGGTTGCAAGTGCTTCTTCTATCTCCGACTGTGCCGGGACATTTGGCGTACCACTGAAATCCCATAAACGGCTTAACCACCCAACCGTTATATCAAACATCCCATGTGACAACTCGCTAAACTTCAACCCAACCTCGATAAGCTCCGCTGTTCTGGGATCAACAGCAACAGGTTCACCACCGGCGTTGTTTATACGCCATACATCACTGCCTTCAATGGTTATGCTAAATAAAGCTTCAAGCTCCGTTAACAACAAAAATGCCTCATCCAGCAGAGCATTATCAACATCGCCATGAACCGTAATGGTACAGTAAGTATCAAGAAGCAAACGCGTCTCACTTAAACGCTCATCAGATCTGTTATCACTACACCCAACCGAAAACAAAATGAATAACACAAACAATAGCAGAAGAAAAAATTTCGCAACTTCGTCTTTTAAAGAGAACCTTACGGCTGAAGTATCCTTGCTCTTAAAGCGCATTTAGCAATGATCCTCCTTCTTGTAATATCCAAGATACAAGCAGCAATGAATAAAGCCTCTATTTCTGCATTCTGCATTATTACTTCTGTATTATACTATGCATTTCGCTATACATACATCCACGCATTCCCTGCACCCGTAGCATACGGTATAATCAATTAATGCCAGTGAATCTTCAACTTTTATTGTCTTCGCGGGACAAGCTTTTTCACATTTCTTGCAGCCTATGCAACCTTTCGAGCATTTTGCTTTCGTCTTTGCACCCTTTTCGGTATTTTTACACAGGACCGCAACATAGAGCGGTTCTTTTTCAATTGCAATAACTCCGGTCGGGCAGATTTTGGCACACACGGCACAGCCGCTGCACTTACGGGGATCAATGCGGGCAAGACTATCTTCCAGACAAATTGCGTCACTCGGACAAACCTTCACACAATCGCCATAACCGATACACCCAAATGTACAAGTCCTCTGACCGCCAAACAATTGTTTTGCCGCAAAACACGTCTTCTCCCCGGTATAATCCATTTTGTCCTCTACGGTCAATGAGTCGCCGCGGCACTGTACAATTGCGATATTTTTCGCAAGCCCTTCACCGGAATCCTGCCCAAGAATCATATTTATCTGCTCAAGCGCAGTCTCCCCGCCCGGAAGACAAAGATTAGAAGCAACCTCTCCGGCAGCAAGTGCCTTGGCATACCCCTCACAACTGCTGAACCCGCAAGCCCCGCAGTTAGCACCTGGCAAACAATTGTTTATCTTCTCAACACGAACATCAACCTTAACAAACATCAGCTTTGAAGCAACAGTAATGAGTGCTGCACAAAGAAGCCCAATGCCTGATAATGAAATTATAGCAATAAGTATTGTGTTCATAAACCTTAAAACCTATCTAAACAAATTCTCAATCACACCATCAAATCCGAAAAAGGCAAGCGATAAAATTGCCGCCGAAATCAGCGTTATCGGTATTCCCTTGAAAGCCTCCGGCGGATCTGCTGCAGCTACCTGCGACCTTACACCGGTGAATATTACCATAGCGATAAAGAAGCCAAGCCCCGCACCGAGAGCACTAACGAGTGCTTCTATGTATGTATACCCATTGTTAATGTTTGAAATGGTGACCGCAAGCACGGCACAGTTTGTTGTCATTAACGGCAAGTATACACCAAGCGAAGCAAATAATGCAGGTAAAAATCTCTTCAGAACGACCTCAACCAATTGAACCATTGACGCAATAACCAGAATAAACACCACGGTTTGCATAAAATCCAGCCCGTTGGCATCCAGCAGAAACACCTGAATCGGCCATGTCACGGAAGCCGCCATCAGCATTACAAACATTACCGCAAGCCCCATACCGACAGAACTCTTTAAGTCTTTGGAAACACCCAGAAACGGGCAAACACCAAGAAACTGCCGCAGCACATAGTTGTTAACAAGCACTGCGCTCATCATAATTATAACTAATGCTCTAAAATCCATAGCTTACCCCTTTTCTCAGCGTAGACCCGGTGTTCTACCTCTCGTTGCGCTTGCCGCACGCAACAGCCGCCGGACAGCTTGTGCAGTCGTGTTCAGTCCTGACCTTACGATCCTTCGATATCTTATTGACTATAGCAAGAAGACAAGCAAAAACAATGAAACCCCCCGGCGCAAGTGAAAATATCATAATGTTGTTATCCGCCAGCCACGGCAGTTCTAATCCAAACCATGTGCCGCTGCCAAATATTTCACGTATTGATGCAATCGCAAGAAGTGCCAGTGTAAACCCTGCACCGGAGCCGAGTGCATCCAATACCGAATCTAACACATTATTTCTATTTGCAAACATTTCCGCACGGGCAAAGATAATACAATTTACCGCAATAAGCGGCAGAAAAATACCGAGTGCTTGATACAACGGATATGCATAAGCCTCAATCGCCATTTTAGCGAGCACCGTAAAGCTTGCAATAAGTACAATGTAACAAGGAATACGCGTCCTGCCCGGAATGATATTTCTTAAAAGTGAAATAACAACATTAGAGCCAAGAAGAACAAAGGTTGTGGCAAGCCCCATCCCGATAGCATTTTCCGCCTGCGTCGAAACAGCAAGCGCAGGACATAACCCCAGCACCAGAACAAGAACGGGATTCTCTTTAATAATCCCCCGGGTTAATATGCTTTTTTTATCCGTTTTCATAGAATCATCCTTTTTCTACTAAATAGAAAGCTTCCATTATATCCTCAATCGCACGAATAAACGCACGTGTTGAAATTGTTGCTCCCGCTACTGTGTCAATCCCTTCTAATCTGCTGTCAAGCCCCGTAAACGGATATAAAAACGACTCTTGCTCAAGAATAGTCCCTATGCCCTTTGTTTCTGTATGCGAAAGTGTCAATGTCTCGATAATACTGCCATCCATGGCAACAGCGCAAATAACAGTAATATCCCCGCTAAATCCGTTGACCGCAGCGATAAATATAAAACCAACCCCGTTTGAAGTCTTGTAAATCTCTCTTATCGTCGTAGGAAGCCCTCCAACATCGTCAAGCTCGACACGTTCAAAGCTTGTTGCATTCGGGATCATATCGGCCATCGTCATCTGTGCCCGCTCCTCAGCGGCAGCCAAAATAACCGGACCCGTAATACTATCCATAAACGCAAGCGCTCCTGAAACAACAAGACATATTGCTGTCAAAACAACCAACGGCATTACATATGTTCTCTTAATATCATTTGTCATTTAACTCTCCCCAGCGGTCTCGTCTCAGTAAACCTGTTTATGTACGGTGTCAGGATGTTCATAAGCAATATCGCAAATGAGACACCTTCGGGATAGCTGCTATAGACACGAAATAGTACCGTTAGCAGTCCTGCACCGATACCAAATATCAGTCTACCGAAATTAGTGTACGGTGTCGTTACATAATCTGTTGCCATAAAGATTGCACCCAGAAACAATCCGCCTGCGAATAAGTGATACACCGGGTCTTGACCAATCAGTGCCGAAAGCCCGAAAACCACAACTATAAACGACACAGGAGCATGCCATGTGATTACCTTGCGAATCATAAGATAGATACCGCCAATAAGCAGTGCAAGGTTGCCGGTTTCGCCAAGACTGCCACCCCTGACCCCCAGAAACATTTGCATTATACTTGGCAACGAATCGGTGTTACCACTATTCATCAGCGCAAGCGGAGTCGCACCCGCAACACCGTCAATCGGATAAACCCAGAGCGAAGTGCTCTCATAAGGCGAATACCAATTAGTCATAGACACTGAAAACGCAAGAAACATAACAATACGCGCTGTTATTGCAGGGTTAGCAAAGTTTTTCCCCAGCCCGCCAAAAAGCTGCTTCACAAGAATGATGGCGACAGCACTTCCGAACACTGCTTGCCATATGGGAATAGTAACAGGTAAGTTAAATGCCAAAAGAACACCCGTAATGCATGCGCTGTAATCACCAATAGTGTTCTCCCTCTTTGTGATTTTTTCAAAACCCCACTCACATAGTATACATGAAATAACACAGACACAAGTAACCACAGCAGCCCTGGCACCAAATACAATAACAGACGTAATAAACGCCGGAATAAGCGCAATCAATACATCAAGCATTATTCTACTGGTATTGATCTTATAATGAATATGCGGCGATACCGAAACGGTCAACTTGTCCATCTAATAGTCCTAACCTCTACAGATAATTCAACACCCACGGGATACCGGGTCAAGCCCGGCATGACGAAATACATTGTTCTTCATAATATTCATCATTTCTCATTTATCATTTCTCATTTACCCTCCAGCCACAGCCTTTCCTTTGCCAGCCGGATTACCTGAACCAAATGCCTTTGTGCGGGGCAAACATAAGCACAACAGCCGCACTCTACGCACATATTTACCCTTAAGCGCTTCAACGCTTCATAGTTTTTTGTTCTGTACGAAGTCTCAATACCCGGCGGCATTAACCGCATGGGACAAACAGAAAGACATCTGCCGCATTTAATACATGCTGTTACCTTTTTCCTGAGTGAAGATGAATCAGTACATGCTATCAAACAGTTTGTGGTTTTGACGACAGGTACATCCAGGCTTGGTTGTGCATATCCCATCATCGGACCGCCCATCAATACTATTTTTGGCATTTCATCTACGAAACCGCCGCATATATCAAATAACTCACGAATCGGAGTTCCGATAGGGGCGAGCACATTGCTGGGACTTTTAACTGCCGGACCATCAACAGTTACAACCTTTTTGATAAGTGGCAGACCGGTGGCGATGTATCTGGCAAAAACCGCGACAGTTGTAACATTCGTCACGTTTACGCCCACGTCAGCAAGACGGGCACCCTCAGGTACAATCCGCCCTGTTATATTCTGCACAAGAACCTTTCTCTCACCTTGCGGATATAACGTTGGCAAAACGCAAACTTCAACATTACTGTCATATGCAAAGGTTTCTTGCATTATTTGGATAGCTTTGGTTTTGTTATCTTCTATGCAAATGCATACTTTTTTTGGCATCATAAACTCCATTAAGAGCTTTACGCCAACGTAAACATGCTTGGCATCCGCTACCATTGTATTGGTATCCGATGTGACATACGGCTCACATTCAGCACCATTTATTAACATATAATCAAGTTCTTCAAGATTTTTGATAGCAAGCTTAGGCGCAGCAGGATAACCCGCACCACCAAGCCCGACAGCGCCTGAATCCCTGACTGCGTCATAGAACTCCTGCAACGTTCTGACGTTGGGACGCTTGATATTAGGACATAATGTATTAAGCCCGTCAGATGCAATTGTGATAGATACCGCTTTTTGTCCGGTCACAGGGTCACGGTCATTTATACTCTGAACACAGCCGGAAACACTTGCATGAATCGGCGAAGAAACATAGCCGCCCATCTCACCTATTAGCTGACCAAGCTTTACATCCTCGCCAACCTTAACAACGGGAATGGCAGGTTTACCCGAGTGCATTTTCATGGGAATATGCACCTGAGCAGGAATCGGAAGCCTGAGCACGGTACTGCTGGCAGTATTCTTATTATAAGGCGGCGAAATCCCTCTGCTTCTCCTCACAAACAATATCTCCAATCAAGTGCTACGCAATCTGACAATAAAACAAGTATAATAACATTCCGTGCATTAGTCAATCCGAATAAAATAACAAAATATGCTATACCTTGTGTTGTTTCTAAAACGAATTCATGATATCATGGAAGACAGTAGCAGCGCTCGTACCCGCCCTCATAAACTTACCAAACATCACCGCGATACTGGCAAATCCGGTTGTTGCCTTTGTTTCGATACCAATCGGGTATGAACTTTTATGATGCAAAAAAATGGAGTAAGAGTGATAACAGCATCGATTTTCACAAACTGTGATATTAACATGCTGCATTACCGGTATTACCGAACCCGCGAAACAATATTCGCATCCTTCAAAGCAAGGTTAAAGGTGGTTTTACAGTATAACATAGTAATCACCGCAATCATGAGCGTTTCTCTCATCTTTGCGGTCCGGTTGATTTACGGATATATGGACTGGTTAAATGCTGCAGTATTCTTTGCATTACTCACAGTTATCGGAGTGTTTTTCGCATTTAATGATCTGTTCCTGTATTATGTCATTCAGCCATATGATTCAGCCGGAAAAGGAAAAAGCATAATTTACACGATTATAAACTATGCTATTTACATAGTAGCCTGGATAAACTTCAGCTTGCGCCTCGACTTCATCGCATATTCAATAGCCGTCGCAATAGCAACCTTCCTGTACTTCACAATCGGCACAGTCCTGCTGCTGTTGCTGGCTCCAAAAAGGTTTAAGTTAAGGTAAGACTATTAATGAGCTCCGTGACATCCGCAACCATCAGTGTTACAATGTCCGTGACAATGACAATCACCACTCTCCGGATGGCTTTCACAAGATATATCGCACGGATTATACTCGTGACCGTGGCCGTGACTGTGATTATTATCATCCCCATGAGACATATTGTGCAATAACAAAACCAATAGAACGATTACTGCGACTGATAAAACAGCAACTACAGCAATGAGAGTTTTCGTAACATTAGTCATTTTTGCTTTCTTCTGTTTTTTCTTGCTCATCATTTTTCCTCCCCTAAATTTGTTTAAACTGAAGCTATTCGAGTTTTTCCAACTGTCGCGCCACGCGCAGCTTGACCATTGATGCGTGAAACGGTTTTGCGATATAATCGGCAATACCATGAGCCATACCCTTCGCCTTCTCTTTCTCACAGTCAAGCCCCGTAGTGAAGATAACAGGTATATCCTTTGTTAATTCAGATGCTTTAAGCCCTGCAAGAACTTCATATCCATCAAGATAGGGCATAATGATATCAAGCAGTATAATATCAGGCATCTGATTTTCTGCCGTCTCGACAGCCTCCCGGCTATCTTTGACCACAAGTATCTTATACTCATCATGGAGAATATCCGTGAGCACCGTAATATTAGATTTCTCATCATCTATGATTAATATGCTGTACTTTTTCTGATTAGTCATTTCCATAATCTATTCCTTTAAATGTTTAGTTATGTCTTCCAGCATTTGCAGTGCTTTTGTAAATTCATAGTCCTCGATTAACTCTGCCAAATCATCCATATCATGCATCCCGCGTAATGTGCTCGTGTACTGAAGGCAATCGGCACTTTTTTCTTTTAGCAATGATTCCAACACTTTTAAAATGATTAGCTGTTTTCCCGCAGAAACAGGTTCGTTTGCTTGTGATACCTGCATAACCATTATATCTGCGGTCAATAGCTCCAGCCGCTTTATGACACTCTTTAGTTCCTCTTTGAGGCGGTGTATTTCATCGTTTTGAATTTGTTTATCTGTATACAGTCTGTCCTCCACTGCAGCAGCCAGGTTTGTCAATGATTTTTCGCCGATTTGACTTGCATACCCTTTGAGTGTATGTGCCAATCTGTGCGCCAGCTTAGTATCACCGTCATCTGCCGCTTTAACAATATCTTCAGTAATATTTTGATAGTTCTTAACAAAGTCAAACCGTAGTTTTTGAATCGCTTTTTCATCTTCCATATTCTTGGCACTTCTGCTTATACTTGTATAGCCTATGACAGGGAGATATTTCATCAAACAGCGCCACAACTCCTGAGAAGTATACGGCTTTCCGAGAAAACCGCTTAAACCATGCGATTCATACAACTCTTTATCACGTACCATAACATTTGCTGTCATTGCCACAATCGGAATTCCTGTCTGTAACTCAAGTATTTCAGTAGCTGCTTCAAAGCCGTCCATGATCGGCATATGCATATCCATAAAAATCAAATCAAACTGTCGGGTTCCTGTTGCTAAACGTTCTTTAACCAAGTCTACGCCGCTTCTGCCGTTATCTGTCACGACTGTATTTAACCCGACTCTTTCCAGATGCTCAATAATAATTTGTTGATTCATTGCGTTATCCTCACATATGAGGACTTCTCCCTCGAAGAGGGGTTTTTCAATCAGATTATCCGTGTTCTCTTCAACAAAATCTTCAGAAGCGATTGTATCTAATGTCAAATCAAAATAGAACCTGCTTCCGACACCCGGAGTGCTATCTACACAAAGCGTGCTGCCCATCATTGACAGCAGGTTTTTCGCTATCGGGAGACCCAGACCGGTGCCGCCGTATTGACGGTTTGCGCCTGCCTCTGCCTGTACAAACGGTGAAAAAATCTTCTCAATCTGTTCAGACGTCATACCTATTCCCGTATCTTTTACTTCAACGTATAACGTAGCAGTATTTTCTCCTACTTCTTTGACAGTCGCAATAAGTGAAATTTTTCCTGTTATTGTAAATTTCACAGCATTTGAGAGAAGATTTATCAGAATTTGAAGAAGCCTTGTAGGGTCTCCCAGCGGAATTCTGCCTGCTGCCTGCTCTGCATAAAAGTTAAGCTTTAAGCCCTTCTCACTGGCTTTCGGCGCAACCATTGAATGACAGGATGAAAACAGGGTATGCGGGTCGAACGGAACATTTTCCAACTCCATTTTACCCGATTCAATTTTAGTGCTATCTAAAATATCATTTACTATTTGCAGCAGCCAAACAGAGTTATCCCGTATATTTGAAAGGTAATCTCTCGTTTTCGAAGAAATAATATCATCTAATGCCAGCTCCGAAAAACCAATGATACTGTTCATTGGAGTGCGTATCTCATGGCTCATATTGGCGAGAAATGCTGTCTTTGCCTGATTTGCCATCTCAGCTTCCTCACGAGCTTTGCCCAACTCAAACCCGGAAACAGCAAGAGCCATCAAATCAGCAAGAGACGATGTGAAGTTTTGCTCTTCAACCGTCCATTTACGCCCGTCGGGGTATTTCTGATTTCGTATCTGTTCAACACTGATTATACCGTATAGCTTGTCGCTGATTTGTATAGGTGCTTCAAGTAATCCGCACAGGTCGGGATTGTGTTCACGATACGAATCGGGGAAATCATCTGTGTTTTCATAAAGAATAATTAGTCTTTCAGTCAAAAGACGGTTTACATACTCCTCATCACATGACATATCATAATCATTGATATCAATTTTATCTCCGTGAGCATTATAAGCTGCTGCACATTCCAGAATGTTCTTTTCTTCAATATAGTTCCAAACAGCAACGATATCCGCGTTTAAAGCATCGCTTCCTTCCATTGCGATAATGTTGGATGCAGTACCAAGGTCGCCGAATGATATAGAGGGCGACTTAGTAATCCTTGCCAGCGCATCGCTTAACATTTTCGCATACTCATAAGTTTCTGCCGCTTGACGCTCCTGCTCCTTGCGGTCTGTGATGTCGCGTGCAATGCCCATTACTCCTATGATTTCACCGTTTGACTTTACAGGAAGTCTAATCGTTTCAAAGGTGCGGATACTCCCGTCATGACTCCTGATATCCTCATCCTGCATAAGTGGTTGCCCTTCGTTTATAACTAAACGATTGTAATAATCATAATCTGCATCCAGTGCGCCTCTCGTCCATATCTCGCTTTCTACTTTACCATATACACCTTCCCTGCTAATGTCATAATACTCAGCCATTGCATTACTTATATGCAGAAACTTCAAATCCAGATCCTTGGCATAAAACAAATCGGGAATTGAGTCCAGCAGCGTACTCAACATGGCTGTATGTAAAGCAAGTTCTTGTTCGGCCTTTTCGCGTTCCGTGATATCCCGCGCTATGCCGATAACTCCGATTGGTGAGCCGTTTGTACTGAGCGGTACTTTCTTTGTTTCAAAAAGTAACTCCGCCCCTTCGGCATCGGCTACGATTTCTGCTTCCACAAACGGCTCATTACTATTGATAATTCTGCGGTCAATTTCGTTAAACCGTTCCGCGAGCTCAAGCGGTATCCCCAGACTGGTGACATCCGTTTTGCCGATAACGTCTTCTTCTTTTTTACCGAAATGAGTCAGAAACGCTTTGTTAACATGGCTGAAACGCAATTCCAAATCCTTGACAAAAATGATATCCGGTATTGAGTTAAACATTGTTTTCATGGTAGTTGTCTGCAGAGTAAGCTCTTGTGTGCGTTGTGCAATAATTCGCTCAAACCGTTTACCCGAATGACGATATCGCAATAAAAGAAGAATAATAAAAATAACCGCAAGCAGCAAGGCGACAGACAAGCCAATCAACAATCCCATACTCATCACACCTCCTGTAATCCTGCGCTTATATGCCCATTATTATGTATTAATGTGATTATACTTCTATATACGTGTATTTACAAGCAGTTTTTACGAGTTGAATCTACAAAAATACACCCAAAAATAACACGCTTGATTTTCGTATGCAAATTTCATGTGTGTAATTTTTTGTTGGAATATATTGATACAGGTACGCAATTGATACGTAATTGACACTTTATTGACGCTGTTTGCTATGTAGACTCAAAATTGGTGTCAAATAGTGAGACACCAAGTAACGAAAACCTGATTAAATAAAACTGGAGGAGAAAAATGAAAAGAACTATTAACACCAGACTGCTTATCATTACAGTTGCAATTCTTATGCCCGTCATATTACTTGCAGCCTGTGATAGTGGAGCGGCAAAAGATCTCGAACAAGAAGTTACCCGTCTTCGCGCAGAGGTTGAGCGACTTGGACAACAAATTGAGACATTAGGACAGCACGCTGCTCAAGGTGCTCAAGGATTGGGTCAAGACGCATTGAATGAAGCAAATACTTTGCTTGCAGATGCAAAAGCCGAGCTTGGCCGTGTTGAAGCTAAAGCTCTGGAGCTTGAGCATGACGCAAACGCTGATATCCATAGAGCGATTGCTGCGGCAAAAGATGAGCTTTCCAAAGCCGAGAGTGCTGTAGGAAGAGCAACGCAGGATGGTGTTGACGAAGCCAAAATTGCTGTTGCAAACATGAAAAGCGAATTAAGCACAATAAAGGACAAGGCCGGGGAGCTTGAAGGCGATGCTGTTTCTGAATTTCACGATCTTTTAACAAGCCTTGAAGGAAAAGTCCAATCCCTCGAAAACCGTCTCCACAGGTAGTGCAGACAATAAAGACAGGAGCAAGACAGGGGATGGTTCATCTGTAAGACAGGGGGACGGTTCATCTGGCTTGTTCCTTATTTAAGGCAATACTTGTATAAATGATATACGTTTGATACAATTCTCTACAATAATCAAGCGCATGAAAGGGATGTGTTGTTATTGATTACTATTGATGAGATGAGTATCATTTTGGATGAAGTAGCGGCAGAACTGCCGGACGAAATTTTTAAGGACTTAAACGGCGGTGTCAGCTTGCTTGACGAAGCCAAACGAAGCATAAAAGACCCAAACGGCAGACTCTACACGCTCGGCGAATACCGCCGCGATCAAATGGGCCGATACATCGTTTTGTATTACGGCTCTCTTTGCGCTGTTTATGGCAACAGTTCACGGGAAAGATACCGTAAGCATTTAAAAGACGTTCTCGCCCACGAACTCACACACCACTGGGAATCACTCGCAGGCGAACGCGGCCTCGAAATAAAAGACGAACTCGACATGGACAAATATCTCGGAAGACACAACTTCTCTTGATGGCACAAATCATTCATGTTATACTTGTTGGCATATAACATTATAGGGGGTGGCATATGGATCAAAAGACTCAACAACGTAATCTGTTGCCGCTTCCTTATGCTATCATGCTTGTTGTTAACCTGACATTTATTGCAATGGCATTTTCGCTTGACAGACCCATTGAAATCTTTGAAGGATTCATACGGATAATTTCATCACGCTCGATACTTGTCACGGACTACATTGCAATCGGCGGAGTCGGTGCTGCGCTCCTCAACGTTGCGATTACGGGGCTTTGCAGCCTAACCATGCTCATTACATCACGCATTAAGCCAAGCGGCGCAGTTATCATGGCTCTTTGGCTGACTGCGGGTTTTGCATTTTTCGGCAAAAACGTATTCAACATGATACCGCTGACAATAGGTGTCTGGCTGTATGCAAAGTACAGAAAAGAACCATTCACCAACTATACGCTCGCTTCACTGCTGGTTGCAACACTCTCTCCTGTAGTCAGCGAAATGAGCTTTTTCGGAGCTCTCAGTCTGCCGATCGAGCTGATTCTCGGAATCGTTATCGGATTCGTCGTCGGCTTCATCTTCCCCCCGATATCATCTCATGTTGTACGTGCGCATAGCGGATACGACCTGTATAGCATGGGTTTTGCAGGAGGACTCATAGCAACAATTGTCGCAACAACAGCGCACAGCATGGGACACGAAGTTGTACCCGCCACATTTACAAGCAGCGGAAACAATCTCCCATTGTCGATAATGCTCTACTCATTTTCACTGGCAATGATTTTATGCGGACTTTTTGCAGGTGACGAAGACAGTATTTCAGAAAATATTAAGACAAACTTCAAGGAATACCTAAAATTCCACAAGCACTCCGGACGGCTTATCACCGACTACTTTTTCCTGTATAAGTACAGCATCTACATAAACATGGGGTTGCTTTGCGCATTCGCTACAACAGTAGTTTTGCTGCTGGGCGCACAACTGGCGGGAATAGTAATCGCCGGAATATTTACCATAGTAGGATTTGCCTGCTTCGGCAAGCATGCTTTAAATATAATCCCGATAATGATCGGCTCACTCTTGTCGGCATACCTCAATATATGGGAGCTGACATCGCCCTCAAACGTAGCCGCAATACTATTCTCAACTGCACTTGCACCAATCGCTGGTCAGTTCGGATGGATATGGGGCATAGTCGCAGGCTTTCTGCACGTAAGTGTTGCAATGTTTGTAGGAGAAATAAACGGCGGACTCAATCTATATAATAACGGCTTTGCAGCAGGACTCGTAGCGATGTTCCTCATACCCGTTATCACGGTATCTGAAAGGATGCGTAAAGGTCATGAAGAGTAATTTTGAAGTAGCACTAAGAGTATCAAGCGACTTAATGACATATTGCCACCATCACGGTGCAACAGAATACGAATCAATTATATCTAACGGCGAAGAAGCAATAATGTACATAATACAGGCATATCCGGTAACCATGTCAGATGAACAACTCAAAAACCTTACAAAAAAGCTAAATGCACCAAGACAAAGAGACGTCGAACAGGAATACTGGGAACTTCTGGGAGAATCCGAAGACTTCTCAGAACTCACATTGGTCGGAATGTCATGCGACGAAGCCCGAGTTGACTACGATGGCGCAAATCTGACGTTTACGCTGTTGAGGCATTATTAAGAATAATATGCGTGACTTGGTGTTGGGGTTTAGGAAACATGAAAAGCGCGGCTTGATGGCTATATTTTATAATTTCGTCAAGTGTAGCCACGGACGGTGGAGCGTCCGACAATAGAGTACAGGACGTACTCTTTGGCGGTAGAAACTATAAAATATAGTCATCAAGCTGCGCTGCACGATATAAATAGAAAAAAGTTAAGGAAACAACAAGTATGCAAAAAATTAAAATGACAACACCGCTCGTTGAGATGGACGGCGATGAAATGACCCGTGTTTTATGGCAGCTTATTAAAGACAAGCTTCTACTGCCGTATATTGACTTGAAAACCGAGTATTATGACCTTGGTTTGCAGCATCGCAACAAAACACAAGACCAAGTCACTATCGACTCGGCTAATGCCACAAAAAAGTACGGAGTCGCCGTAAAGTGTGCAACCATAACCCCAAACCGGCAGCGTATGGAAGAATACCCCGAGCTTACTGAAATGTGGAAATCCCCAAACGCCACTATTCGCTCCATCCTTGACGGAACCGTATTCAGAGCACCGATTACACTCGACTGCATAAAACCCACTGTCAGAACATGGGAAAAACCCATTACAATCGCACGCCACGCCTACGGTGACGTGTACAAAGCCGCTGAACTGGTGACAGACGAACCGGGCGAATGTATCATGATATTCAAAGGAAAAAGCGGCAAAGAACAACGCATAACCGTACATAATGCTGATAGTGCGGCAGTATGGCTTTCACAACATAATACGGATGATAGCATACGCAGCTTTGCGCGTTCGTGCTTCCGCTATGCAATAGATACAAAACAAGACCTTTGGTTTTCAACAAAAGATACGATTTCAAAAACATACGACGGACACTTCAAAGCTGTATTTGAAGATGAGTTTGAAAACTTTAAGCAAGACTTTGACAACCTTGGAATCGAGTATTTTTACACATTGATAGACGATGCCGTCGCCCGTGTCGTGCGTTCAAAAGGTGGCTTCATCTGGGCATGCAAAAACTACGACGGCGATGTAATGAGCGACATGATAAGCTCCGCCTTC
>Ga0123353_10000467_pt1 | contig 50553 bp, 46 predicted proteins | sample TergutLab28metaG_3_FD_92763 | JGI IMG/M metagenome (GOLD analysis project Ga0123353, IMG submission 92763) | Labiotermes labralis P3 segment gut microbial communities from Petit-Saut dam, French Guiana - Lab288 P3 | ecosystem: Host-associated > Arthropoda: Insects > Digestive system > Gut ... | reverse complement strand
TAACATAACGATGGACATAGAATTGATAATGCCTGTCGCGATGGAAAAACAGTTGAGATTTGCGATAAGAGAAGGCGGAAGAACGGTAGGATCAGGCGTTGTTATCGAGATAGTTCAATAATAAAGAATAATCAGGATGAGGAGTTGTGCAAATAACTCCTCAATCCTTATTATATATGTGTAAAGTTTATCCTCTGGCGGGGAGCTGTCGTATCTTAAATGATACAATAGTCTGACGGCGCAAACTTTGCAGACAAAAGTAAAAAAACAAACAGGATTGAAAACATGTCAAATGAAAAAGCAGTGCCAACTCAGAGATTGAGAATTAAATTGCGCGCGTACGATCATAAAATGTTAGACGATTCTCTCGCGAAAATCGTTGAAACGGCAAGACGCACCGGAGCCGCTATAACGGGTCCCGTTCTTTTGCCTACACATATAAAGAAGTACACGGTCAACAGATCTGTTCATTCGGACAAAAAGTCACGTGAACAATTTGAAATGAGAATACACAAAAGATTGGTTGATATCCGCGAGCCTTCGTCAAAGACGGTGGAAGAATTGATGAAACTTGATCTTCCGGCGGGCGTAGATATAGAAATAAAGATGTAGTTGTACGACAATTAATAATTAATAGTTAATAATTAATAATTGTCGTGTGCGGCATAGCCGCACTGGTGATAAAAAAGCGCGCTGAGCGCGCACCAGCATTGTTCATTATTCATTGTTAATTGTTAATTGAATAAAAAGAAATTCAGAGAGAAATTATGTTAAAATCAATAATTGGTAAAAAAATAGGAATGACACAGGTTTTCGACGATAAAGGTAATCTTGTACCTGTAACCGTTGTCGAAGCCGGTCCTTGCGTTGTTACGGGCGTACGCACGGCGGAAAAAGACGGATATAACGCTGTTCAGCTCGGCTTTGATGATGCGCAGGAAAAAAAGCTTATAAAACCTCAGATAGGTTTTTTTAAGAAAAATAATATTGCCCCTAAAAAAGTTCTCAGAGAATTCAGAGTCTCTGATATAGCTTCTTTTTCCGTCGGTCAGGAAATAAAAGCCGATACTTTTAAAGCCGGCGATTATGTTGACGTTTCCGCGTTGACCAAGGGTAAAGGTTATGCGAGCGTTATTAAAAGACACAATTTTGGAAAGCAGCCTACTACTCACGGTCAGTCGGACAGAACGCGCGCAAGAGGCTCAAGCGGCGGACAGGGACCCCAGAAAGTTTTGAAAGGCATGAAAATGTCTGGACATTTGGGCTGCGAATATGTTACAATACAAAAATTGCTTGTTGTAAATGTTGACGCAGAAAAAAATCTTATGCTTATAAAGGGAGCAGTACCCGCGGTTAAAACCGGAACGCTTCTTATCAGCTATACGCTTAAGAAAATTCCCGTCATACAAGAACCTAAAGCAGACAAAAAAGCTAAAAAGAAATAACGGCTTAATAATTTGTTAAGCTGTTATTCGGATTTTGTTTTTTAAAATAGATGCTGAACTTGTTCGGCAAAATACATAGAGAGAAGAGTAAAATGGAAACAATAGTTTATAACGCTAAAGGTCAGGAAAAAGGAAAAATGGAGCTCCCCGAATTTTTTAATACGGAAGTTTCTAATACCCTTTTGCACGAAATAACCACAGCCTACTTAAACAACCAGAGAGCAGGCACGCATAAAGTAAAAACCAGAGGAGAAGTGTCCTTTTCAGGAGCTAAACCCTGGAAACAGAAAGGTACGGGAAATGCCCGCGCCGGACAGAGAAATTCTCCTTTGTGGAGAAAAGGCGGCGTGATTTTTGGGCCCGAACCGAGAGATTATTACACAAAGCTTTCAAAACAAAAAAAGAAACTTTCTCTCAGCATGGCTTTCTCGGCGCAGCTTCAAAACGGGAAAGTAATGGTTGTGGATTCTGTTAAAGTAAGCGAAGTGAAAACAAAGAAAATTGCGGAACTTATTAAAAATCTTAAAGTTGAAGGCAAAAAAGTCGTGTTTGCCATTAACAACGATGCGGATTTTAAACTTGCCGCCAGAAATGTTGAAAACGTCGTAGTTGAAAACGTAAAGAATATCAACGCGTATCAGGTTCTTTGGGCGGATAAGCTTGTTATTACCCCCGAAGCTATAGAAATACTTAAAGAAAGACAAGCCTAATTTTAGGTTTGTCTTTATTAATTGGACAGGGATTTTAAAATGGATATCAGAAACATAATAAAGAAACCGATGGTAACAGAAAAAGCTTCAATCATGAAAGAGAAAGACAACAAATATACTTTTATGGTTGATAAAGACGCGAATAAGCATCAGATAAAAAATGCTATTGAAAATTTATTCAAGGTTAAAGTTGAAAGCGTGCATACCGCCAATTATCTTGGTAAAGCAAAAAGAATGGGCGCGCACTCCGGATACAGAAGCGATTGGAAAAAAGCGATAGTAAAACTTGGCAAAGGCCAAGAAATTCAAATGGTCGACGAAGCCTAAATTTAGTTAGGAGTTAAGAATTAGGCGTAAAGGCTAATTTGAAACATCTTATAAAGATTTAGACGCAAGAAGTAACTATGGGACGGCTGTTAAAAGCGTTCCGACAAAACAGGAAAAAGTAATGCCTATTAAAACATTTAAACCTTACACACAATCCAGAAGACAGATGTCTGTGTCCGATTTCTCAGATATCACTAAAACAGAACCCGAAAAATCATTAACAAGAATCATTAAAAAGTCCGGCGGTCGCAACAACACCGGTCAGGTAATGGTTCGTTTCAGAGGCGGCGGTCACAAAAGATTTTACAGAATCATCGATTTTAAAAGAGATAAAGTAAATATTCCCGCCGAAGTTATAGCAATAGAGTACGATCCTAACCGCTCAAGCAGAATAGCGCTTTTGCAGTATAAAGACGGTGAAAAAAGATATATAATTCAGCCTGTGGGTGTGAAAGTAGGAGAATCCCTTATGTCCGGTCCGGATGCCGAGATAAAAGTAGGAAATTCTCTTCCTCTTTCAAATATACCCGTAGGTACGTTCATACATAACTTGGAACTGGTCCCGGGCAAAGGCGGACAGCTTGTTCGTTCAGCCGGAGCCGCAGCTCAGCTGCTTGCCAAAGAAGGCGATTATGCTCACATAAGAATGCCTTCCGGCGAAATAAGACTGGTTCGCGTAAACTGTTATGCAACGATTGGTCAGGTAGGTAATTTAGACCATGAGAATATTACGATAGGCTCTGCAGGAAGAAGCCGCCACATGGGAAGAAAGCCTAATGTTCGCGGAACTGCAATGAACTCTGTTGACCATCCTCACGGAGGAGGCAGAGGCAGGAGCAAAGGAAACAACCAGCCCAGAAGCCCTTGGAACCAGCCTGCTAAAGGTTTCAAGACAAGACCTAAAAAAGTCTGGGATTGGGTAATCGTCAGCCATCGTAATAAAGCCAAGAAGAGATAAGAAGAGAGGATAATCAATGAGTCGTTCAACTAAAAAAGGACCATATGTAGACGAGAAGCTTTTGAAGAAAATGCAAAAGCTTAACGATGCCGGTGAAAAGAAAGTTATTAAAACGTGGGCGAGAGCTTCCGTAATAACTCCTGATTTTGTCGGTCATACGATAGCTATACATAACGGTAAAAAGTTTTTGCCGATTTTCATATCGGAACAAATGGTAGGACACAGGCTTGGCGAATTCGCTCCGACGAGAACTTTTAAAGGTCACGGCGGAATGACCAAGCAGGAAACCTCTTTAACATAAAAGTGAAGAGTTGAAAGTGGAGAGTGAAAAGATATGGAGTTGTCGTGTCTGTCATTCCCGAAATTCGTAGTCGGGAATCCATTTTTTGAAAACGATAAAAGGAACATAAGATGCAAGCACAAGCTACAGCAAAATTTGTAAGATATACTCCCAGAAAAGTAAATCAGGTTTTGGCTCTTATAAGAAACAAAAGAGTTGCCAAAGCTTTTGAAATTCTTTCTTTTCTTCCTAAGTCAGCGGCAACGCTTGTCGAAAAAGTTTTGAAAAGCGCTACGGCGAACTCGGGAAAACTTAAAGATTTTTCAAATCTTAAAGTTAAAGAAGCATGGGTAGGAAACGGACCTATTCTTAAAAGAATGAGACCGGGACCCATGGGAAGAGGAATGCCCATAAAAAAGAGAACCGCTCATCTTACGATAGTGGTTTCTGACGCGGGTGTTGCTCCGGAAAGAAGAAAGAAAATCGCGGCAAAAAATGTCGCTGCTATTCCGGCAGTTAAAAAAGATGTTTTAAGCGCAGCAAAAAAATAGGAAAAAGGTAAGAAAAATGGGTCATAAAGTACATCCTAAAAGCGTAAGACTCGGGTATATTAAAGATTGGGACTCTAAATGGTTTAATCTTAAAGAGATGCCCGATTTTATAGAAGAAGACCGCCGTATCAGAACTTATTTGAAAGATAAACTAAAATTGGCTTCTGTTGCGAAAATCGGCATAGAAAGAGCAGGAAAGTATTTGAGAGTAAATATTTATACAGCGCGTCCCGGAATCGTTATAGGGAAAGGCGGGCAGGGTATTGAAAATTTAAGAAAAGAAGTAGAAGCTATGACTGCGAGAAAAACTTTCGTTAACGTCATGGAAATAAAAAGACCGGAAACCGACGCGCAGCTTGCTGCGGAAGGTATAGCGTTTCAGCTTGAAAAACAAATTGCTTTCAGAAGAGCAATGAAGAAAACCATTGAAAAAGCGATGGCAGCCGGAGCGCAAGGCATAAAAGTTATGGTTTCGGGAAGAATAGGCGGAGCTGAAATCGCAAGAACAGAATGGCTTAAAGAAGGAAGAGTTCCTCTTCAGACTTTCAGAGCCGACATAGATTACGGTTTTACCGAAGCATATACAACCATGGGTCAGATAGGCGTAAAAGTATGGATATTCAAGAAAGAGTATTTCAAGAAGACCACGAAAGACTTGATTGAAGAAGCCAAACTTGTTGACGCCGAAACTTTAGCCGTTAACGCTAATGCAGGTAAGACTCAGGAAGAACCTAAATAAATCAGATAAAAGTCAGAGGACATAATTATGTTGATGCCAAAAAGAGTAAAATATAGAAAAACGCATAGGGGCAGAATGAAAGGCAAAGCCAAAGGCGGAACGTATTTAGCTTTTGGAAAATACGGTCTTCAGGCGCTTGAGCCGGTCTGGATTAACAGTAACCAGATAGAAGCTGCCCGTATAACCCTTGCAAGGTTTATAAAGAAAGGCGGAAAGGTGTGGATCAGAATATTCCCTGATAAACCTATAACCAAGAAGCCTGCCGAAACCAGAATGGGTAAAGGTAAAGGCGATCCGCAGTTTTGGGTCGCGGTAGTAAAGCCGGGAAGAATAATGTTTGAAATGGAAGGGATTCCCGAAGCTGAAGCAAAGAGAGCAATGACTCTCGCGGCCAGCAAACTTCCTATACACACAAAAATATTAGTCAGAAAAGAAATTTAATAATGGAACTATGAGATGAAAAGTAAAAACTGGCAGGAAATGAGAAATATGACGGACTCAGAGCTTTCTGTAAAACTCAACGACGCGCAGGACAGACTTTTTAAGTTGAAATTCCGCCACTCTGCGGCGCCTGTGAAAAATGCTCTTGAGATAAGAACTTTGAGAAGAGACATTGCAAGAATAAAGACGTTGCTTGCGCAAAAGAAAGGATAGAATGATGAATTCCCGAATTACTTCGGGATGACGATAAAAGGAAGGAAATATGTCAGAACGTGGAAAACGTACATTTCGTACAGGCGTAGTTGTAAATGATAAAAGCGATAAAACAATAATGGTTTCAGTTTCAAGAACATACCGCCATTCTTTGTATGACCGTGTGCTTCGCAGCAAAAGAAAATTTGCGACTCATGATGAAAAGAATGAGGCTCGTATAGGCGATACGGTTAAAATAATGGAATCAAGACCGATTTCGAAATCTAAGAAATGGGTGTTGGTTGAAATTATAAGCAAAGCCCAGGCTGAATAAGCAGACAAACGTCAGTCAATAAGGTATGACAAAAAGTAAAAGGACAGTAAAATGATTCAGGAAAGATCGATTCTAAATGTTGCTGATAATTCGGGAGCCAGAAAGATACGCTGCTTCAGAGTCACAAAAGGCTTGAAGCGCCGTTACGCAAGCATCGGCGACGTGATTCACGCGTCGGTTCAGGATGCTTTGCCGCATGCCGCTATAAAAAAAGGCGATGTTATAAAAGCGGTTATAGTGCGTACCGTAAAAGAAATACGCCGTAACGACGGAACTTATATAAAGTTTGATGATAACGCGGCCGTTATAATTAACGATGAAGGCGACCCTAAGGGTACCCGTATTTTCGGACCGGTTGCAAGAGAACTCAGAGAAAATAATTATCTCAAAATAATCTCTTTGGCCCCGGAAGTTATATAAACCAAGTCAAGCTAAAAAAGAAACAGGAAAATAAAATGCTTAACATTAAAAAGAAAGACAAAGTTGTTGTTTTATCAGGAAAAGATAAAGGTAAAAAAGGCGAAGTTTTAGACGTGTTCCCTGATAAAGGCAAAGTTCTGGTTGCGAAAATTAATTTCATAAAAAGACACACAAAGCCCACTCAGAGAGACACCGGCGGAATCCGCGAGAAAGAAGCGCCGATTTCCATAAGCAAAGTTATGCTTGTGTGCCCGAAATGCGCTCAGGCTTCAAGACCTAAATTCGATTCTCTCTCCGATGGAAAAAAGGTCAGAATCTGCCGTAAGTGCGGCGAAATGATAGTAAACGACAAATAAGTATAAGGGAAAAAATAATGAATCAACCTCGTTTAAAAGAATTTTATCAAAAAAGCGTAACAGGCGAGCTTTCCAAAAAGTTTAATTTCAAAAACTTTCACCAGGTTCCTAGGCTTGAAAAAGTGGTAATTAATATCGGACTTAGCGAAGCGAAAGAAAATATAAAAGTTTTGGACATTGCCGTTGCGGAACTTTCGGCTATTACCGGTCAAAAACCGATTGTATGCCGTGCGAAAAAATCCGTCTCAAACTTTAAAATCCGCGAAGGTATGCCTATCGGAATTAAAGTTACTTTAAGAAACGCGATTATGTATGAATTTTTGGACAGACTTATAAATGTTGCTGTTCCCCGTATAAGAGACTTCAGAGGAATAGAACCTAACGGATTCGACGGAAGAGGCAATTTTAATTTAGGTCTTACGGAACAATATATATTTCCTGAAATAAACGTTGAAAAGTCGGATAAAGCCAGAGGAATGAATATAACAATGGTTACGACGGCTGAAAAAGACGAACATGCGAAAGCTCTTCTTGAAGCGCTTGGCATGCCGTTTAAGAAAAGAGAAACAAAATAAGACAGAGTGAATTGAAGAGTGCAAATAACACTTAACTCTTAGCTCTAAAGTTAATAAGAAGAGGAATTAAATGGCTACAACTTCAGCAGAAGCAAAGATGCGTAAACCTCAAAAATTTGCAACACGGTACAGGAACAGATGTCGCCTGTGTGGAAGACCGCGCGGCTTTTACAGAGATTTCGGGCTTTGCAGAATATGTCTGCGCAAACTTGCGCATAACGGTGAAATACCGGGCGTTACAAAATCAAGCTGGTAATAATTTTTAAAAGAGGTCGGTTTCAATGATTACAGATCCAATATCAGATATGTTTGCCCGCATCCGCAACGCGAATGCGAAGCTTCATGAGAAAGTAGATGTTCCGTCATCAAAATTGAAAGTTGAAATAGCTAAAATTTTGAAAGACGAAGGGTATATTTCAAACTTTAAAAACATTGAAGATTATAAACAGGGCGTTTTGAGAGTATATCTTAAATATACTCCGGAAGGCAAAGTTGTTCTTCAGGGAATTAAAAGAGTTTCAAAATCGAGTCTGAGAATATACAGAGGTTATGACGAGATGCCTAAAACTGTAGGCGGTCTCGGCGTGACAATAGTTTCTACGCCGAAAGGTTTAATGACCGACAGACAAGCAAGAAAAGATAAAATCGGCGGAGAAGTTATAGGATACGTTTGGTAAGCAGGTTATTGCGGGAAAAGGGTATTCCCTTGAAACGCAATACCGGAAAGCACTTTAAAAAATTGAGGAAAGAACAATGAGTCGCTTAGGTAAAAAACCGGTCCAGATTCCGGAAAAAGTAAAAGCAGAATTCAAAAACGGCGTCTTGGAAATAACCGGACCCGGAGGCAAGCTTTCGCAGCCGATAGATAAAAGAATCGGAATAAAGATTGATAAAGACAGTTTGCTTGTCGAAGCTCTAGGAAAATCACGTGAACATAATATGATGCACGGTTTGCACAGAGGGCTTGTCGTTAATATGATAGAAGGCGTTACTCACGGTTATAAAAAAGAATTGAAAGCTATCGGTCTCGGATATAAAGCCAATATTGAAGGCGGAAAAAAATTGGTTTTGAACGTCGGATTTTCTCATCAGGTTAATCTCGATATTCCGTCTGCCGTAAAAGTTACGTCAGTTCTTGACGCTGATAAAAACACAATTATCACGGTTACAGGCATAGATAAATACGAAGTCGGCGCTTTTGCCGCGAAAGTAAAAGCTGTTAAACCTACAGAACCATACAAAGGTTTCGGTATAAGATACACGACGTCTGCTATGTCTGCCGACGGTAAAACTGTCGTTTATACAGACGAACATGTAATAAGAAAAGCGGGTAAAGCTGCTGCAGGCTCAGGTAAAAAATAATTAACAGCAGATGGTGGGAAGATTGGAAGGTGAGAAGATGAGCAAAAGCAGAAACTTAAACGGCCAAAGCTCCTCTCAACCTCTCAACATCTCATCCTCTCAGCTTCTATAAGAGGATTTAGATGAAAGATTCAAACAAAAGATTTGATTATCGAGTAAAAAGAGTAAGAAGCAAAATCGAAGGAACTCAGGAAAGACCGCGTTTAAGCATACATCGCGGGCATAAACATATTTATGCTCAGATTATCGACGACAGCAAGGGAACTACTCTTGTCGCGGCGTCGACTCTTTCTCCGGAGCTGAAAGGTAAATTGAAAGTTACCGATACCGTTTTGGCGGCAAAATCGGTTGGCGATTTGATTGCGAAAAAAGCGTCGGAAAAAGGTCTTAAAAAGGTTGTGTTTGACCGCAGAGGCTATGAATATACCGGTAAAGTAAAAGCATTGGCCGATGCTGCCAGAGAAAGCGGTTTGGAATTCTAAAATCGTGTTTGTCTTCTTGCGAAAGCAGGAGAAAGTTTAACTAAAAATTGCGGCTAAGCCGCATATTATAAAATTATAGTTTTTAATTGTCGTTTAGGGAGGATAAGTTGGCTGAACAATTTGGAAAAAAACAACAAGATGATAGCGGTTTAAAAGAGACTGTAGTCGCTGTTAACAGAGTGGCGAAAGTCGTTAAAGGCGGAAAAAGGTTTTCTTTTAATGCTTTGGTAGTGGTAGGCGACGGAGCCGGCAAAGTAGGATGCGGGCTCGGAAAGGCAAACGAAGTTCAGGCTGCAATCCAGAAAGGCAGTACTCACGCTGCGAAGCACATGGTAGGCGTACAGCTTAAAGGAACCACAATACCTCACGAAATTACCGGAGTATCGGGAGCGGGAAAAGTTTTGCTTAAACCTGCCGCGCCGGGAACGGGAGTTATTGCAGGCGGAGCCGTGAGAGCTGTTTTGGAAGCGGTCGGAATAAAAGATATTCTTACAAAATCAATGCGTTCTTCAAATCCTTTTAACGTAGTATATGCTACAATAGAAGCGCTTAAAGATCTTCGCACTAAAGAAGAAGTTGCGAAAATAAGAAATAAAGAGGTTGCGGAAATATGATAGGTTTAAATAACTTAAAGCCCGCAAAAGGCTCAAAACATAGAAAGAAAATAGTAGGCCGCGGACTCGGTTCGGGGCATGGTCGTACAGCTACGCGCGGTTCTAAAGGTCAGAAATCGCGTTCAGGCGACGGTTCGAAGAAAATTGGTTTTGAGGGCGGTCAGATGCCTATTCTTAGGAGAATTCCTAAGAGAGGTTTTAATAACCAGTTTCGTAAAGAATATGCGATTGTTAATATCCAAAGTTTAAATAAATTTGACGCGGGTATAGAAGTTACTCCCGAAAAGTTAAAAGAAGCGGGTCTTGTATCGCAGTCAAATCTTGTAAAAATTTTGGGCGTAGGCGATTTGAAAAAATCCCTTACGGTTAAAGCTGCTGCTTTTTCAAAGTCGGCTATAGATAAAATAAAAGCTGCCGGCGGAAAAGCTGAAGTTGTAAAGTAGTTAAAAAATCTAAATAACGGGAAAGAAAAATGCTAAAGACTTTTACAGATATTTTCAGAGTGCCTGAGCTTCAAAAAAGGGTTCTTTTTACGTTGGCTATAATAATTGCTTACAGAATAGGAGCGACAATTCCTATCCCGGGCATAAATGCCGAGGCGGTTAAATCTTTGTTTGCAGCCCAAAGCAACGGTCTGTTAGGGTTTTTAGATATGTTTTCAGGCGGCGCGCTTAACAGGATGTCGATTTTCTCCATGGGTATAATGCCGTATATCAACGCATCCATTATCATGAGTTTAATGCAGGGAGCGCACGTTATTCCGTATTTAGACAGACTTGCAAAAGAAGGCGATCAGGGAAGAAAAAAGCTTACCCAGATAACAAGATACGGAACCTTAATTCTTGGTACCATACAGTCTTTTGGTTTAACTATGGCTATAAGCAGAATGCCTACACCTTCGGGTATGCCTATAGTTGTTGATCCGTCTCTTTCATGGATTGTTATGACGGTTGCGACTCTTGTTACCGGTACGGCTCTTATAATGTGGCTTGGAGAGCAGGTTACTGAGAGAGGTATCGGAAACGGTATTTCTTTGATAATTTTTGCCGGTATTGTTGAAAGACTGCCGCATGCGGCTATGAGTCTTATAAAGCTTGTTCAAATGGAAGAGTTATCGCTTATTTATGCTTTAGCTATTGTTGCGCTTGTAGTATCGGTTCTTATATGCGTTGTTTGGGTTGCCACAGCGCAAAGAAGAATTCCCGTACATTATGCTAAACGAATGGTAGGCAGGAAGATGTACGGCGGGCAAACGTCTTTTCTTCCGATAAAAGTTGACCAGTCGGGCGTTATTGCGGTTATCTTTTCGATTTCCATACTTTCCGCGCCTCTTACTATAGCTCAGTTTGCTCCCGAATGGACAGTTTTCGGAATTCCGCTTTCAAAATACATATTGTCATGGTTTAACGGCAGTTCATGGATATATAATGTGGTTTACGCGTCTCTTGTTATATTCTTTTGTTATTTTTATAATTCAATATCTTTCAATCCGAAAGATTTGGCTGAAAATATGAAGAAATCGGGCGGTTTTGTTCCCGGAATAAGACCCGGCGAGCCTACAGCTCTGTATATACAAAGAGTTTTGGAAAGAGTTACTTTGGGCGGCGCGTTGTTTGTTGCCGCAATAGCCGTATTGCCTGATATAGCAAGAACAAGACTTGACGTTCCGTTTTTCTTAGGCGGAACATCTTTGCTTATCGTAGTAGGAGTATCGCTTGATACTATAGGCCAGATAGAGTCTCATCTTATTATGCGCCATTATGAAGGTTTTATGAAAGAAGGCCGCATAAAAGGCAGATGGTTTAACGTAAGATAGTAAATAGAATATAAGCGGTAAAATAATATATAAAATAAAAAAGCTGTTGACTGGATTTTTCAGTCAACAGCTTTTTTTAATAGTGCCGAAGCGCGACTTTTGCCGTATTTGGCGGTAGTAGACGCCTCGCGCAACTACAGTGTAGACTGTAAATCTTTTTATGTCAAGCGGATTTTTGCTTTTTTCTGTATTTCAGGGATTTTGTATATTTTTCTAAAATTAATAGCCTTTGCTATCTATGTTGTTATATAAATTGATTTTTCAATTTTTTCACTAAATTATTATTGCATTTTAAACTAAAATTGTGTAAAATAAATACAATGAATGTATTTGTAAATACATCCGTTTTGCAAAATATTAAAGAAAATTTATTCGCGTGAGTTTTTTAGGCGAATATTTTTTCTTATTGCTGTTTTATTTCGTATAAAATTTTAATTATAGTTTGCAGCTAAAGGAGACACTGTGTGGGTAATTTAGTAAAAACCGTAGGGCCTGCAGAGGCCGGAAAAGAATCAAAACTTTATTCGAATTTGCGAAATTTAATTTTTAGCGTGCGTCCTTTTACGATTATAGAAACCGGAACGTATCACGGCACAGGCACAACTGCTTCTATATGCAATGCGCTTGTCGCGTTGCCGAATTTAAAATGTTCGTTTTATTCCATAGAAGTAAATCCTCTCCATTATGCAATATCCTTAGAAAATTTAAAAAGACAAAGATTATTGAATTACGTTAACGTGTTGCACGGCGTTTCCGTTCCGCGCTCCGTTATGCCTACCGTCGAAGAAATCAGAAAATTTACGGATGGAACGCAGTTCCCGTCGGGAGTGTTTGCCGATTTTCCCGAGGATATCCGCGCGGCCGGTTATTATGCCGAAGCTAATTTTCCCAATGTTCCGGAAGATATGCTGGGGTTATGTCTTGAAAATTGCGATTATAAGCCGGATATTATGCTGCTCGACAGCGCGGGACATATGGGCTTTGTCGAATTCAAATATGTTTTAGACAAAATAAAAAAAGAAATGTATTTTGTGCTGGACGATACCAGCCACATTAAACATTATCTCAGCAAACAATTTATTAAACAAGACCGGAGATTTCAGATAATAATAGACGATACGGACAGATTCGGCTATTTAATAGCGAAATTTAAACCGGAATAAAAAATAATCGGAGAAAGTATGTCAGAAAATAAAGAAAACCAAAACTCTCAAAATCAGCCTGAACAAAACGCTTCTTCAAATAATCCCGTTTCATTTCCTCCGCTTGACGCGGCTCCTAAACATATGGGCACGGTCGGTCACAACGCTCCGCAGGAGCAGCCGCAAATCGTAGTGGCGTCCGCGGCGATGCCTACTGAAGACGGCTCGCAGCAGCAAGTAAATCAGGATCCGTTTTTCGCGCCTCCTCCTCCGTTTCCCACTCAAGACGGACCGTTTGGAATACGTTACGATTTTAACGACGGAGCGCGCATTCTTTTGCCTAAAGGGCAATGGCATGTGCAGATAGAAGACGGCGAGTCCGGAAATTTAATTTTCGTCTGCGACGTTGACGAAGGCTGGGTAGTAAGCACAAAAAAATATTATGTTCCTTTTATAATAAGAATTTGGAAACGCGGCGAAGCGGAGCCTTTTTTCACGCACGAGATGAATCTTTCCGGCAAACAAGTGATGTTAAAGTTTCCGGTAGGCACGTTAGGCGATACTATCGGCTGGCTGCCTTATGCGGAAAAATTTGTTAAAAAACATAAATGCGCGGCAGAGCTTTCCATGGGTAAAGAAATGGCGGATTTATTTGCTTCGCAGTACCCAAATATTTATTTTACCGCGGTTCCCGGAAAATTGCGTTTTGAAAAACCGTACGCCACATATAAAATGGGTTTGTTTTTCAGAGGCGATAAAAACAACCAGCCTATAGATTTCCGTCAGGTTGGGCTTCACAGAACAGCAGGATATATATTAGGCGTAGATCCTACTGAAGAACCTCCGAAAGTCAATTTAAACCATCCCAGACCGATAGAAGAGCCGTACGTATGTATAGCTACAAAAGCGTCAAGTTTGCCGAAAATGTGGAATAATCCTTTCGGATGGGATATGGTAACTAAATATTTAAAATCTTTAGGATACCGTGTTATAGCAATAGATAAAGAATATATATTCGGACAGAATTTTTCGTTTACTCAGGTCCCGCGAGAAGCGGAAGATTTTACCGGCAACAAGCCTTTAACGGAACGCGTCGCATTATTACAGCACGCTGATTTTTTTGTCGGTTTGTCCAGCGGTTTGTCATGGCTTGCGTGGACTTGCCAAAAACCGGTGGTGCTTATAAGCGGGTTTACGCTTCCGATATGCGAATGGAATAATCCTTACAGAGTATTTAACAGCCACGGCTGTAACGGCTGCTGGGATGACGTGAACGAAAATTTTGACCACAGAGATTTTTTCTGGTGCCCTAAACATAAAGGCACGGAAAGACAGTTTGAATGCACAAAGCTTATAACCGGCAAACAGGTTATAGGTCATATAGACCAGCTGATGAAAGATCTTAATTTTACGGCTCCAAACAAAAGAAAAGGTTAGTAGTTAAAAAAGTCATTGCAATTAATTATATTATGCATTATATTTGGCAAAACGATTATTAAAAAGAGGGCTAGCCCGCAATGACATTATTATATAGATGTATTCCCGACGGTGGGAAAAATAAAATAAAAAAATAAATTTAAAACAAGCGTTGTACGCTTGCGGAGGAAACAATGAGTGTAAAGAAAACTAAATCGTTAGAGGAAAAGAGTAAAGCTCTTTCGGCTGTTGAAAGTCCGAAGTCGTATGCGGACTATTTTCAGTCAGACGAGTACATGTCTTCATCGTTTAGCTCCGCGGTAAGCGCCACAATACTTGAAAGGATAATCGGCGGCGGAAAGAAAGTGGTGCACGTAACGGCATTGGCTGCGATACTTTATAACAATTTTGTTCCGTACGCGCAGGCGCAGTGGAATCCTAATATTAACTCGGGAGTGAGTTCCACCGGAGAAACTATATTGGTCGGTTCGCAAAATGTGAACTTCGGCGGATCAACGAATAGCGCCAATGTAAGGTCAGGCGGCAGCCAGATAGTATCAGGCGGCGGCAGGACGACAAGCACTTTAGTAAGTACCGGCGGGCAGCAGCATATACTTACCGGCGGAATAGCGTCAAATACTGTAATAAGCACCGGCGGCAGCCAGATAGTATCAAGCGGCGGAACTGCGTTAAACACTTCTCAGGCTACCGGCGGAAATATATACGCGGATGTTAAAGGCGGAGATAACCAAACTGTTATAAGCGGCTCCAGCGGTACGCAATTATTTTCGTTGTCCAACGGAACAGCCACAAATTTTATAATTTCCAACTTAGGAATTCAGTCGGTATATAGTAACGGCGGGTTAGCGATAAGTACGGTGCTTATAACCGGCGGAGCTCAATACGTATTTAACGGCGGAAGAACGTCAAATACGCAAGTCAGAGGCGGCGGTCAATATGTATCAAGCGGCGGAGTAGCGGTAAGTACCGTTATCAGCACCGGGGCGCAGTATATATCAACCGGTGGGATAGCGTCAAATGCAATACTTAGTAACGGAGGCTATCAGTATATATATACCGGCGGAATAGCATCAAGCGCGGTGATAAGTACCGGCGGTATTCAGTACGTATCGAGCAGCGGAACGGCGATAAACACGCATATCAGTACGGGCGGTGTTCAATCTATAACAACCGGCGGAATAGCATCAAGCGCGGTGATAAGTACCGGCGGTATTCAGCGTATATTGACCGGCGGAGTAGCGTCAAGCACGCATATCAGTACGGGCGGTTCTCAAGTTATATCAACAGGAGGGCTTGCGTCGGGTGTTATTGTTAGCGATGGAGGGAAACAAATTATATCCACCGGCGGAAGAGTGTCAGGTACGACAATAACCAGCGGAGGCAGTTTAACTGTCAGTTCCGGCGGTTCAGCGTCAGGCGTAATTCAAAATGTCAGCGGATATATATCAGCGGAAATTGTAGGCGGAGCTGCCGCAATATACGGAACTAACGCGTCAGGCGCATCTTTTTCATTGGTAAGCGGAACAGCAAGCAACTTTATACTTTACTCCGGAGTGCAGTCGGTATTCAGTTCTACCGCAGGAGCCGGCGTAGCAATAAGCACAATACTCAACAGCGGAACGTCCCAGCTACTATTCAGCGGCGGAAGAGCGTCAAATACCATAATAAGCAACGGGGCGTTTGTGAATGTCAGTTCCGGCGGAACAGCGACATTAGCAAGTATTCTTAGCGGCGGAGTGATGAATGTATATAACCTTGGTTTGGCAATAAGCGCTCAGGTAAGCGCCGGCGGCTCTCAAATTATATCAACCGGCGGAACAGCTTCAGACGCGCATATAAGCACCGGCGGAGCTCAAGTTATATTTACCGGCGGAACAGCGACAGGTACAATAATCAGCGGCGGCGGTTTGGTAGATGTTAGCGGCGGTTTGGCAACGGCAGCAAGCATACTTAACAGTGGAGTAATGAATGTATACAGTGCCGGCACGGGATTAAGCGCGCAGGTAGGCAGCGGCGGCAGTCAAATCGTATTTGCCGGCGGAAGAGCGTCAAATACTACGGTTAGCGGCGGCGGTAATTTAACAGTCAATTCCGGCGGTACGGGAATAGCTGCAAATATTCTTAGCGGCGGAGTGGCGCACGTATCTGCGGCTGGAATACTATCCACAGCGCAGGTGAGCAACGGTGGTATCGTAATTGTAAGTTCCGGAGCAACGGCGACAAGCGCGAGTATTTCTGCCGGCGGATTGCTTAGTTTAACAAGCGGTTCGGCGTTGACTGCTTCAGTGCACAGCGGCGGTTTGTTAAATATAAACGCTAACGGTTTTGCGACAGGAACGATAATAAGCGCCAACGGAACAATGAACATCTTAAGCGCCGGTTCTGCGTCAAATACTACTATAAGAAGCGGAACAGTGAATATAAGTAACGGCGGTTCTGCTACATTAGCATATATATCAGCAGGCGGAGTAATAAATGTATTAAGCGGCGCATTGGCGTCAAGCGCGGTAATAAGAACCGGAGGCAGCCAGGTAGTATTAACCGGCGGAAGAGCGATAGCTACGATAATCAGCGCAGGCGTTTTAGATGTCAGTTCCGGCGGAACAGTGTCAACTACAACAATCAGCGGCGGAACAGCAAATATTTATTCCAGCGGAATAGCGTCAACTACGACACTCAGCGGCGGATTTTTAAATGTTAATTCCGGCGGAACAGCGGTAAGCACGACAGTCAACTCCGGCGGAAGTTTGACTGTCAATTCCGGCGGAACAGCGTCAACCGCGACAATCAACACCGGCGGAATTGCAAATGTTAATAACAGCGGACTGATAATAGGCGCGGGTGTTTTAGCCACCGGAAGGTTAAATATTAATTCCGGCGGAACGGCGTCAGGCGGAATTGTTTCTTCCGGCGGAGTTATGCATGTGTCCGGCGGTGGTTTTGCAAACAGTACTTTACTCAGCGGATCAGGCGCCGTTCAGCATATATCAACCGGCGGAATAGTGTCGAATGCATCTGTTTATTTAAGCGGCAATCAGATAGTATCAACCGGCGGATTGGCAGTAGGCGCTATAGTCAGCGGAACTTCTGCCAGACAGTCTGCGGCAGCAGGCGCAATAGTGTCAAACACAACAGTAAACAATTTAGGCAGTTTGGCGGTAATAGCCGGCGGCTCGGCGGCAGCGGCAACAATTAACAGCGGCGGTCGTTTAAATGTTGCTCTCAACGGGTGGGCAAGCGGAGTATCTCAGGCAGTCGGCGGTGTAATAATGGCTACCGTTAGTACCGGATCAACATATATTTCAGGAACAAATGCGTTAGGAGCGCAATTTTCATTAAACGGCAGTATAGCGAATAATTTTGTGCTTTATTCCGCTACAGTTGCCGGAACTTTGGGGGTAGGAGCTGGTTTCTCTGCGACAAATACAACAATCAGCGCCGGCGGTATTTTAACTATTGCTAACGGCGGATGGGCAAACGGAATAAATCATGCTTCCGGCGGCAGAATAAGCGCCACCGTTACTGCCGGCTCAACATATATTTCAGGAACAAACGATATAGGAGCATTTTCATTAAACGGCGGCTCAGCCAGTAACTTTTTACTTTATTCAGGCGGTTCTTTGAGATTAGAAGCTAACGCTTCGGCAATATCGACAACAGTCAGCAACGGCGGTATTTTTAATATTGCTCTAAACGGACGGGCAAGCGGAGTGACTCAGGCGGTAGGCGGTGTAATAATTGCAAGCGCTGCTAGCGGAGCAGCCGGATCAAATACATATATTGCAGGAACAAATGCGTCAGGAAATCCATTTTCATTAAACGGTAATTCAGCCAGCGGTTTTGTACTTTATTCCGTCACATCTGCAGGTTCTTTGTGGGTTGGTCCCGGCGCGTCTGCGATAAATACGACAATCAGCGCCGGCGGCATTTTGAATGTTCAAAACGGCGGATCAGCAACAGGAGTGTCTCAGGCGCTTAACGGTATCATAAGAGCAAGCGTTGGTCCCGGCGCCGGACAAACGCTTATTTCAGGTTCAAGAGATGCGTCAACTTTCTTTTCATTAGGCAGCGGAAGCGCCAGCAATTTTATGCTTTACAGCGGCGGATTTATGTACGTATTAGCCGGCGCAACAGCTACTGCTACGACAATCAGCACCGGCGGCAGTCAATATGTATCAGCCGGCGGAACAGTGTTAGATACGATAGTCAGCAACGGCGGTTCTTTAACAGTATATGCCGGCGGAAGCGCGAGTAACGTATCTCAAGTCGCAGGCGGTAATGTAAATGTTGATATGACCCCCGGAAACAGCACGTATCTTGGAGGGTCAAACGCGTCGGGTAATTATTGGGTTTCCAACGGAAGTTCGTTCAATTTTTGGCTTTACTCCAACGCGTCTCAGCGTTTAATAAGCAACGGATTAGCGACAAGTACATTGATAGGATCTTACGGAATTCAACATATAAGTTCAGGCGCCAGGGCAATAAGCACTATAATTAACGGCGCTTCTGCCAGCCAGCATATATCAGGCGGCGGAATAGCGTCAAATACAGTCATCTCTACAAGCGCCAATCAGACATTATACACCGGCGGTTCGGCAATAATAACTACAATCAGCGGAACCTTTGCCAGACAGTCTGTAAACGCCGGCGGCACAGCGATAAGTACAATCATTATTGGCACTGCCTCAGGAGCCAACGGCTCCGGCGGTCAGATTGTAAACGGTTCCGGCGCGTTGGCATTGAGCACTTTCATCAGCTCCGGCGGTTTTCAAATTGTATCCGGCAGCGGGATCGCGTCAGGTACGACAATGTACACCGGAGGACAGCAGCATATATCAACCGGCGGAACAGCGTCAACTACTATAATCAGCGGCGGCAGTCAATTTGTAAGCAGCGGCGGATTAGCGTTAGCTACGGTAATCAGCAGCACCGGGCAGCAGCATATATTAAGCAGCGGAATAGTGTCAACCGTGACAATTAACAACGGCGGGATTCAATATATATCTTCTGCAGGAAGAGCGTCAAATACGACAGTAAACAGCGGCGGTATTCAATCTGTATTAAGCTATGGAACCGCGTTTATTGCGACAATCAGCAACGGAGGCCGTCAAGTTCTGGCAAACTATGCTTATGCCTCAAGTACGACGGTTAATAGCGGAGGCAGCCAGGTTGTAGCGCTCTATGCTTCTGCTGTAAGTACGACAGTAAACAGCGGCGGCAGCTTAATTGTCAGCACCGGCGGTTCGGCGTTAAGCGCGTCTCAAGCAATCGGCGGGAATATATATGCGAATGTTATAGGCACAGATACCAGCACTCGCGTATCCGGAATAAACGCTTCTAGCGCAGTTTTTTCATTAGCTAACGGTGTAGGGACCAACTTTATACTTTACGCGGGCGGCTCTCAGTTGGTAAGCAACGGAGGGATTGCTCATAACACAATAATCAGCAGCGGAGCATACCAGTCAGTATATACCGGCAACGCGATGGTATCAAACACTATAGTCAGCTCAGGCGGCTCATTATTAATAGGTAATGCCGGAGGGGCGACATTAACAAGCATATTTACCGGCGGAGGAATGAGCGTATTTACCGGCGGAACGGCGACAAACACTACAATCAATACCGGCGGCAGCCAGGTAGTATCCGGCGGAACGGCGACAACTACTACAATTAATACAGGCGGCAGCCAGGTAGTATCCGGCGGTACGGCGACAAGTACTACAATTAATACAGGCGGCAGCATGGTTGTTTCTGCCGGTACGGCGCTTGCGGGAAGTGTTCTTGGCGGCGGAGTAATGAGCGTAAACGGCGGAATCGCGTCAAACACGATAATAAGCGCCACAGGCAGACAGATAGTGTCCGGCGGATCAGCGTTAAATACGACGGTTAACAGCGGCGCTTCCTTATATGTTTCAGCCGGATTAGCGTCAGTCGTTGCGGTTGGCAGCGGCGGAATATTGAACGTTTACGGCGGAACAGTGTCAAGCGCGACAATTAACGGCGGCAATCAGTCACTGTTCGGCGGTACGATGGTTAGTACAACAATACTTTCCGGCGGTACTCAGGTAATAAGCGGCGGCGTAGCGTCGATTACGACAATTTCCGGCGGCGGCGGCGGTCGTCAAATAGTATCAAGCGGCGGAACTGCGATAAGCACGACTATTTTTACCGGCGGGATAATAGATATTTTAGGCGGCGGATTTGTGTCGGCGGCAACTGTAAGCGCGGGCGGATCAATGAATGTATCCAGCGGCGCCTCTACATCGGGCGGTATATTTATCAGTGCCGGCGCCAGGCAGACATTGTTTACCGGCGGAACAGCATTAGCTGTGGCGATCAGTACCGGCGCTTCTCAAGTAATAGAAACCAGCGGATTTGCGTCAGGTACGATAATTATTAGTACCGGGCAGCAGCATGTATCAAGCGGAGCGACAGCGACAAGTACTCAAATCAGAAATCTCGGCTCTCAACTCGTATCAGTCGGCGCTTTGGTGTCAGGCGCGCATATCAGTACAGGCGGTAAACAATATATATCATCCGGCGCATCGGCAATAGGCACAGTAATCAGTACCAACGGCAGCGTAGTTGTCAGCGCAGGAGCTAGCGCGAACATCGCGTCTCAACTTGCCGGCGGAAACATATTCGTTGACGTTGTCGGCGGAAATTCCAGCACTTACGTAACCGGATCAAACGCATCGGGAGCAAATATTGTATTATTAAACGGAAGAGCGAGCAACTTTATAATTCACGCAAACGGGTATCAGTCGGTATATGGAGCCGGCGCAGTGACGGTAGGCACAATAATCAGCAGCGCGGCAAATCAGAGAGTGTCTGACAACGGCGTAGCGTCAGGAACAATAATATATACCGGAGGCAGCCAGATAATATCAAGCACAGCAACTGCTATAAATACGACAGTGAATACCGGCGGGGTAATGAGCGTATTACTCGGCGGCTCAGCGTCAAATACGACAGTAAACGGCGGTTTGGCTCATATGTCCGGCGGAACGGCGGCGGGAGCAAGCATATTTAGTAACGGCGTAATGAATATATATAACGGAGTTGCGTTAAACACTGTGATAAGCGCCGGAGGCAGTCAGGTAATGTCCGGCGGAATCGCCTCGAATACGACGATAGGATCCGGCGGCAGATTATATATCAGTAACGGCGGCTCGGCGGTAAGCGCAACCGTGATGGCCAGCGGTTTAGCGGAAATATATACAAGCGGAGTCTTATCTAACGCGGTGATAAACGGCGGGCTTATAAACGTTCATACTTTAGCGATAGGCACTAACACAAGTATCCTTAACAGCGGGTTTATGAACGTATCTAACAGCGGTTATGTTTCAGGCACGCAGATAAGCACCGGCGGCAGCATGGTAGTGCACAGTATCGGCTCAGCGTCAAACACTATAGTGCACGGCGGCGGTAATTTAGTTATCAGTTCCGGCGGAACTGCGTTTACCACGTCTCAAATAGTCAGAGGAAATATAAGCGTTGACGTTATAGGCGGAGACTTGGCTACATCGCTGACGGGAAACAATGCGGAGGGCTCGGCATTGTTCTTGTCCGGCGGAACGGCGAGCAATTTTATAATTTACGACGGCGGATATCAGAGAGTATATAGCTCCAACGGACTGGCAATAAGAACAATCCTCAGCGGAGGAATGCAGACCGTATTTGAAGGCGGCATAGCGTCCGGAACAATTGTAAGCGTCGGCGGTCTGCTTAATGCCGGCTCAGGCGGAACGGCAACATTAGCAAGCGTATATACCGGCGGAATAATGAATGTATTTGGCTTCGGTTCGGCAATAAGCGCGCAGGTATTTACCGGCGGCAGCCAGATAGTCGCAAGCGCCGGAAGAGCGTCAAATACTGTATTAAACAACGGAGCCGAATTACACGTTGTTTCCGGCGGAACGGCGTTAACCGTGTCTCAATTAGTCAGCGGCAATGTATTTGCGGACGTTAAAGGCGGAGACTCGGTTACTTCAATAACCGGCACAAACGCATCGAGCTCGACTTTTTCATTAAATAACGGAGTCGCGAGCAACTTTATACTTTACACAGGCGGCTCTCAGTTGGTGTATAGCACCGGCGGTTTAGCGGTAAATACAATAATTAACACCGGAGCATATCAATCAGTATTTAACAGCGGTTCTGCTTCAAATACTACAGTCAATGCCGGAGGCAGTCAGGTAATATCCGGAGCTTCCGCGACTCTTACTACGGTAAACGGCGGATTAATGAGCGTGTTGGCAGGCGGATTGGCGTCAAGGACAACAGTAAATAGTAACGGATTGATGGCGGTAAACGGCGCTAGCGCGACAAGTACGACTGTAAACAGTGGCTTAATGACTCTAAACGGCGGATCTGCGACAAGTACGACAGTAAATACCGGCGGAGTAATGTCAATGTACGGCGGAGCTAATGCTACAAGTACAACTGTGAGCAACGGAGGACATTTAAGTCTCACCAGCGGAACGGCGAATATTGCGGCAATATTGAGCGGCGGCGTAGCGGATGTATATACGAATGGATTATTGTCTAACGCGCAGGTAAGCGGTACGGCAAATATAAGCACCGGCGGATCTGCTGCCGTGACAAGCATCTTTACCGGCGGAAATATGAATTTAAGAGCAGGCAGTGCGTTGAACACTACGGTAAATAGCGGCGGCGCGTTAAATGTAAGCACCGGCGGTTTTGCGTCAATTACAATTTTAAATAATAGCGGATTAATGTCTGTATTCACCGGCGGTTCTGCGATGAGTACGACGGTAGCAAGCGCAGGCAGTCAGGTGGTTGGCGGCTCGGCAACAAGCACGACAGTAAGCAGCGGCGGAAGCCAGATAGTATTAGCCGGCGGAGCAGCGTCAATTACGACGGTTAACAGCAGCGGCGGATTACGCGTCAGTTCCGGAGGAACAGCGTTAAGCGCAACCCAAGATGCCGGCGGTAATATATTCGCGGATGTTATAGGCGGAGATATGGCGACTTCAATAACCGGAACAAACGGTTTGGGAGCGGCTTTCTCATTGTCCGGCGGAACAGCCAGCAACTTTGTACTTTACGCGGGCGGTTCTCAGTTGGTATATAACAACAGCGGTTTAGCGATAAACACAATAATAAACAGCGGAGCTTTCCAGAATATATCAAACGGCGGCTCGGCGATAAATACGACGGTAAATACCAGCGGGGTAATGACTGTTTCAAGCGGCGGCTCGGCGACAGGAGCTACGGTACACTCCAGCGGGGTAATGACTGTTTTAGCCAACGCGGCAGCATCAAATACAACAGTAAACAGTATCGGATTAATGACTGTACTTGGCGGATCTGCGACAGGTACGACGGTGAACAATAACGGAACAATGGCGGTAAACGGCGGAGCTGCTACAAGTACGACAGTGCATGACGGCGGATTCATGGGTGTTTCCGGCGGCGGTTCTGCGTCGGTAGCGACAATAAGCCTCGGCGGCAGTTTGAGCTTGTTAGGCGGAACAGCGACCTTGGCGACGATTATGGACGGCGGATTTGCAAACGTATCTTCCGGCGGATTATTGTCTAACGCGCAGGTAAGCGGTACGGCAAATATAAGCGCTAACGGTTCTGCGACCGCGGCAAGCATCTTTGCCGGCGGCGAGATGAATGTAAGAGCAGGAACGGCATTGAGCACAATAGTAAATAACAGCGGTTTGTTAGCCATAAGTACCGGCGGAAGAGCGTCAAATACGACAGTAAACAGCAGCGGAGTCATGGTTGTATCAACCGGCGGTTCTGCGGTAATTGCGGCGGTACACAGCGCGGGAAGTCAGGTAGTGTTAGGCGGCGGTTTGGCGACAAGTACGACGGTTAACAGCGGAGGAAGCCAGATAGTATCTGTTAACGGAATAGCGTCAAATACTATAATTAACAGCTCCGGCGGTCTGTTTGTCAATTCCGGCGGAACAGCGTGGACTGCATCTCAAGCTGTCGGCGGGAATATATTTGCGGATGTCAGAGGCGGAGATAGTAATACTTCAATAACCGGAACAAATGCGTCGTCGGCAACTTTTTCATTATCCGGCGGCACGGCGAGCAATTTTATACTTTATGCGGGCGGATATCAGTCCGTATACAACAACGGCGGTTTAGCTATAGGCACAATAATTAACAACGGAGCATTCCAATCTGTATTTAACAGCGGTTCTGCATTAAGCGCGATAGTAAACGCCGGCGGCAGCCAGTTATTAACCGGCGGATCTGCGACAAGCACAACGGTAAACAGCGGCGGATTAACCGAAGTATATACGAGCGGATTATTAATAAGCGCTCATGTCAGCGGCGGTGTAGCGAATGTTAGCGCGGGCGGAACGGCCTTAGCAGCGAATGTACATAGCAGCGGATCATTAAACGTAAATACAGGCGGCTCGGCATCAGGAACGATCGTAAATAACATAGGATTGATGACAGTATTTACAGGCGGTTCAGCGACATCAACAACAGTAAACATCTCAGGACTTTTAAATATCTCCGGAGGATCTGCGACATTTGCGACAATAAATACAGGCGGCTCGGCTAATGTGAATACCGGCGGTTTATTGACCAGCGGTTTGGTAAGCGGAACAGCGGATATAAATACGGGTGCAACAGCAATGGCGGCAAGCGTATTTACCAGCGGTATAATGAATGTAACAGGCGCGACGGCGTTATCTGCTCTTGTAAGCGGCGGCGGCAGATTAAATATTAATGCCGACGGTTTTGCATCTGCGGCGATAGTAAATACCTCAGGAACAATGGCAGTATTAACCGGCGGTTCAGCGTCAGTAACAACAGTAAACAATTTAGGGATTTTAAACATATCCGGCGGTTCTGCTACATTAGCGACAATAAATACCGGCGGAACAGCGAATGTAAATACAAGCGGATTATTGACAAGCGCGCTGGTGAGCGGAACGGTGAATGTGACTACGGCAGGAACAGCGGTAGCGGCAAGCGTATTTACCAGCGGTGTGGTGAATGTAACAAGCGGAACAGCATTGGATACGGTAATAAGTAACGGCGGCAGAGTAAACGTCAGCGGCGGCGGTTTTGCGTCCGACACAATAATAAATAACGTAGGATTGATGTCAGTATTTGCCGGCGGTTCAGCGTCAGCAACAACAGTAAACAACGGCGGAAGCTTAAATATAACCGGCGGCTCAGCAACAGATGCGACAATATACGGAACCGGTATGGCTAATGTGAATACCGGCGGTTTATTAAACGACGCGACAATAATGACCGGCGGAACGGTAAATGTGAATGCTGGCGGAACAGCGTCATCCGCAACTGTATTTAGCGGTTTATTAAATGTATCAGGAGCAAGCGCCAGAGCGTTGGATGCGTTAGTAAATGCCGGCGGAACGATGAATGTAAGCGCGGGCGGTTTGGCGACAAGCGCGGTTTTAAACGGCGGATCTGCAAATATCTTTAATTCAGGAACAGCGACAGATGCAACAATATTTAACAGCGGAAAGATGGATGTTAATAACGGCGGTTTAGCGTCAGCGGCAATAGTAAGCGCCGGCGGTATTTTGAATGTGAATACCGGCGGAAATGCGTTGCTTGGAGAAATATTAACCGGCGGATTCCAGAATGTAAACGGCGGAACGGCGACAGGAGCTACAGTCAGCGGAGGAAGCCAGACAGTATTTAACTCAGGTACAGCGGCTGGAACAATAGTAAATGAAGGTTATCAGTTCCTGATGACCGGCGGATATGCGATAAGCGCGATGATAAACGCGGCAGGCTCGCAGGTGATAAGTTCCGGCGGAACAGCTGAAGAAACAATGGTCAGCGGCGGATATCAGCTGGTATCCGCAGGCGGATTGGCATCGGCAACGGCAATCAGCGGCGGAAGCCAGGAATTGCTGTCCGGAGCAAGCGCGATGTTAACTACGGTAGATGCGGGCGGATTGCAAATAACAAGAAATATGGCGACCGCAATAAATACGGAAATAAATACATCGGGAACAATGCGGATAGAAATGGGTTCTATACTGCAAGGAAATACGATAATAAATGACGGCGCTTTGCTTGACGGCGCGACCACAAATATCCAGACGGTAACGTTAAAAGACGGCGGGTTGTGGAAGAATGCCGGCGGAGCAAGCGTAGCGAACTTTGATTTTGAAGGAACTGTAGATATTCGCTCGATGCTGCCCGGTAACTATACACAGTTTACTGTGACAACATTAAATGCCTCAGGTGAAGCAATAGTAGATATGAATGCGAGAATAGATAAAGACGCGCCTGTTGCCGATATCTTGGTATTGGACGGAGAATATAACGGATTAGTATTGTTAAGAGTGCATAATACTGACGGAACCGGTGGACAAATGCCCGGCAACGGATTGAAGCTGGTTGACGGAAGCGCCAGTATCGGCGGAGACGGAACAGTAGAGTTGCTAGGAGGCAAGAGTGATTTGGGCGGCTATGAATACGATTTATTCAAAGGCGGACCAAAGGGCGGAGAAATGACGGACTACTTCTTGCGTTTATCCACCAGGTATACAAATATGTTAAGAACAGTAACGAATATACCTATAATGAACGTAGTGATGACCAGAACCGGAATAAACTCTCTTGAAAGACGTTTGGGTGATTTAAGAGCGGCAAACGGAGAAAGCAGCCACGGCATGTGGGCAAGAACTTACGGAAAACAGCATAAAGTAACCGAATTGATAGAAACAGATATGACTATGTTCGGAGTGGAAGGCGGATACGATTATCAGTTTAACGCGGAAGGCAGTAATAGATTCTTTGCAGGTTTGATGGGCGGATATATGGTCAGTGATGTTAAGACTATCATGGATAGCGGACGCCACAGCGAAGGAAACGGAACCGCGCCGAGCGTCGGAGCGTATGGAACATGGCTGAATGATTCCGGCTGGTTTGTGGACTTAACGGCTAGAAATTTCTGGACATCGCTTGATATGAAGAATATTACGGCGGACGGACAGGTATTGGAATACAGACCTGAAAGAAGCATATTTGCGGCGAGCGTGGAATTAGGAAAAACGTTTAAGGCAGAGGTAAACAAAGATAACTATTTCAGAATAGAACCTAAGGTAGAGTTTAAGTATCATAAAGCAGCGGCGGATGTTGTACCGGTCAAAAACGGGATGGGAGATTTGACATTTAGCGGAGCAGAGCATATGACCGGAAAAGCCGCAATGCTTATAGGATTTACAAAGATGGGCAAGAACGGATTGGCAATAGCGCCGTACTTGGAAGTAGCGTACAGCAGCGAATTTTCGGGTTCTGAAGATGTAAGTTACGGAGGAGCCGAACATACGTCGGACTTATCCGGATCAATAATTGAAGGAACAGTGGGATTAAATGTAGGTATAACAGAAGGGGTATATGTATACGGACAAGCAACGATAGAGCAGGGAGATAAGTTTGAAGGCATAGGCGGAAACTTGGGTATAAGAGTTTCATTCGGCGGAGATGGTAAGCAAAAACGCGCTGAAATGAAAGCTAGAGAAGAGAGAATAAAAGTTGCTGAAGCGACCAGATTGGCCAGACAAATGATAGAACAGGAAGGTCTGACAAAAGGCGGCGATAGAAAAGTAATAGTAAAAACAGAGGCGGATAAAGTTGTTTATTTCGATAAAACAAAGGCTGCGATGGAAGAAGCGGTAGGCGCAAAGAATGTGGTTGAAAAGATAGGTTATGATGAAAACGGCAATGAATACAAATATTTCCAGGTAACGTATAACGGTAAACCGGTAGACGTAGATCCGTTCGTAAAACAATCGGACGGCACTTTAGTGTTTAACGACAAATTCTTGGCGGATCCGGAAAAAGAATTGGATCAAGCCGCTAAATACATGAGAGCGAAAGCAGCGATAGAAAAAGTGGCCGGCGCAAACAATGTAATTGAAAAAACGACTTATGACGACAGCGGAAAACCTCACAAATATTTTGAAGTATCATATGCCGGAAGGGTAATGGAAATAGATCCTATTATAAAGAAATCGGACGATGTAACCGTATTTAACGGCAGATTGTTGACGAATGCGAAAAGAGAGTTGGACATCGCTGCTAAGAATGCCGTTAATTACGATAAAGCGAAAACCGCAATAGAAAAAACGGCAGGCGTAGATACTGTAATAGAAAAGACAGGTTTTGATTCAAACGGCAATACGTACAAATATTATGAAATAATGTATGACGGCGAAGCGATGAAGGTATATCCGTTTACAAATAAACCTGACGGCACTACGGTATTTAATGAAAAATTGTTAACTGATACAAAAAAAGAATTGAATAAAATCGCTAAAGACGACGGTAATTATGTGAAAGCAAGACAGGCAATAGGAGAAGTTGTAGGTTTAGACAACATAACCGAAAAAACCGGTTTTGATGAAGACGGCAACCCTTACAAATACTTTAGAGTAATGTATAACGGAAAGGCGGTGGATGTTTTGCCTGTAGACATATATCCGTTTATAAAGAAAGTGGACGGCACTTCCGTGTTTGACCAAAGATTGTTGACGAATACGTCAGGAGAGCTGGATAGAGCCGCTAAATTTGAAACTGCGAAAATCGAGCTGGAAAAAACTGTAGGCTCAAGCAACGTGGTTGAAAAAACAGCTTATGACTCTAAAGGTCATCCTTACAAATATTTTGAAGTAACATATGCCGGAAGAGTGATGAACATAAATCCTGTTACAAAGAAAGCGGACGGCAAGCTTGTATTTAACGACAAAATGTTGACTAATGTAAAAGCCGAGCTGGATAAAACCGTTGAACTCTATAAAGCGAATAAAACAAAAAATCCTGCGATGAAGAAGTTTAATCTTGACGCGTCGGCATTTAAGACAGGAAGCGCCAAGTTGTCAGAAAGAGCTCAAAAAATCGTAAGAGATCAGGCGGAAGACATATTGAAGTATAAGTTTACGAAAATTATAATAGAAGGGCACACGGACAGTACCGGCAGTGAAGCGGTAAATAAAAAATTATCAAAAGCCAGAGCTAAAGCGGTATATGATGTGTTCTTAAACTTGGGAGTAGATCCTGACAAGATGGAATACGTAGGTTACGGATCGTCAAGACCGAAAGGCGATAACGGAACAAAAGAAGGCAGAGCGCAGAACAGAAGAACGGAAGTATTTATTGAGTGATGCGAATATAAAGAATATATAACAAAGTGCAAATAGCAAAACGGCGGCGGTAATAATCAAAATTACTGCCGCCGTTTTCTTTTATCATTAAGCATATCTACAGTTGTTGATCTTTTAAATCCCGGTTTTGTCTGCGACAGGCGCATTATGGCGTCTTTTATCTTTCGCTGTTTTAATGCCGCATTAACGCTAGCTTATGAGCAGTCAGCTTTTTGAAATATCTATTTCACAATGTTTGAGCAGTAACCTTAAAGTCGTTATTAGCTGCGAGTTTTGTGAAATTGTTTTCAAAAAGTGATTGCGAATGCGTTTGGCGGCGGGCGTTTTTGATTACTTTTTGCGCTTGTGCAAAAAGTAATTCGGGTTCAGGGCGAAGCGCCTGAAATACATTAGTTTGACACAGCTGTAATAATTTTATAGTATTCCTAATAGCCAAATACAGATTTTTACTATTGTATTTGCAAAAGTTTGTTTTATTTGATAGACTTATCAAGTTGCATATAAAATTGAATGTAAAACGCGTGCATATTGATTCGTGATATACCTCAATATGTATTGCGTTTCTTGTCGTTAATATAAAAACAAGAGGCTTTTATGAATTATATATTATTCGGACCTCCCGGAGCAGGCAAAGGAACACAAGCAAAAAGAATTGTTGAAAAATACGGAATTGTTCATTTGTCCACCGGCGATATGTTCAGGGAAGCAAAAAAAAGTGACGAAAAAATCAGCGCTTTGATGGCTGCCGGACAGCTTATCCCGGACGAAGTAGTCGTTGAAATGGTTCAGAAGCGTCTTCAGAAAGATGATGTAAAAAAAGGATTTCTTTTAGACGGTTTTCCGAGAACTTTAAACCAAGCGGCAGCTCTCGACGAAATGCTTAAAAAAGAAAATATAAAAATAGATGCGGTGTTTTCAATATTTATAGATAATGCCGAAGCTGTAAAAAGAATTTCGGGCAGAAGAGTCTGTGCTTGCGGAGAAAGTTATCATATACATTTTTTACCTCCTAAACAAGAAAACGTATGTAACGCTTGCGGCGGTACGCTTATTCAAAGAAGCGACGATAAAGAAAATATTGTCTTGGACAGATTGACTGTTTATGAAAACCAGACAAAACCTTTGACGGATTATTACAAAAACGCCGGAATACTTGTAGAAATAAACGGTCAGCAAAACGAAAAAGAAGTTTTTAAACAAATAACTGAAGTAATTGATAAGTAATATTCGGGTATACTAAATTGTTATTAAAGAAAAGAAGTATTGAATTAAAAACGCGGCAGGAAATAGACAAAATGAAAGCAGCAGGCCGCGCCGTAGGCGAAATTTTAAACAGGCTTACGGATATTATAAAACCCGGAATAACAACTAAAGAAATAGACGTTTTTGCAGAAAAATATATACGTTCATTGAAAATGTTGCCGGCTTTCCTCGGAGTTCAAGGGATGAGTTATCCCTACCCTGCATGCGCATGCGTGTCGGTGAATGACGAGGTTGTTCACGGGATTCCGAATGCTTCCCGCGGTCTTAAATCCGGCGATATAGTTTCTGTTGATATAGGAGTAATTTACGAAGGTTATTATGGCGACGCGGCAAAAACCTACGCAGTCGGCAGTATCACCGACACCGCCTCGAAACTTCTTAAAGTTACAGAGCAATCACTACAGAAAGGCATAGAGCAGGCATTACCGGGAAAAAGGCTCGGCGATATTTCTTTTGCGGTTCAGCAAACCGTAGAGAACGCGGGTTTTTCAGTGGTAAGGGATTTTGTAGGTCACGGAATAGGAAGGGCTTTGCATGAAGAACCGCCGATTCCGAATTTTGGTAAAGCCGATACGGGAATAAAACTAGTTCCCGGTATGGTTTTAGCAATAGAACCTATGGTAAACGTAGGCGGTTACGAAGTGGGAATGTTAGATGACGATTGGACTGTTGTCACTAAAGACGCTAGTCTGAGCGCGCATTTTGAGCATACCGTTGCAATAACCGAAGACGGAAACGAAATACTGACGGCAGTTAAATGACACTACTTTTAAACAAGGGTATAAAATGTCAAAAGAAGAAAAAATATTAGTTGAAGGGAAAATTTTAGAATCTTTGCCCAACGCTATGTTCAAAGTTGAAATAGAAGGCGGGCACGTAATTCTTGCTCATATATGCGGCAAAATGAGAATGCATTACATAAAAATTTTACCCGGAGATAAAGTGAAAGTTGAACTTTCACCTTATGATTTAACAAGAGGCAGAATAACATATAGAGAAAAATGAGGCGCGCAAGCGTATCATATTTAGCTTACAATCAGGAGCAGCAAAAATGAAAGTCAGAGCATCGGTTAAACCAATTTGTCAGAAATGTAAAGTAGTAAAACGCAAAAATGTAGTAAGAGTAACATGTTCGGATCCTAGACACAAACAAAGACAGGGATAGTCAATTTTAGCTCAAATAAGGCATAAAAGATTTGGAGGAAAAGAATGGCTCGTGTAGCTGGCGTAGATTTACCAAAGAACAAAAGACTTGATATAGCGTTAAGATATATTTACGGAATCGGACCTGCGATATCAAACGAAATTATTGCGGAACTTGAATTAGATCCCGCAAAAAGAGTTAAAGATTTAACCGAAGCGGAAGTTAATAAAATAAACAACCTCATAACAAAAAATCTTAAAGTCGAAGGTGACTTGAGAAGAGAAATTCAAGCCAACATTAAAAGACTTATAGAAACAGGAAGTTACAGAGGTTCACGTCACAGAAGAAATCTTCCCGTAAGAGGGCAGAGATCGAAAACTAATGCCCGTACAAGACGCGGCAAGAGAAAAACCGTAGGCGCGGGTAAAGCCCCGGCTCCGGGAAAGAAAGGCTAAAAATTAAATAGCAAATAAATGCGGAGGAAGTATGGCAGAAGAAAAGAAATCATCCGGCGCTGGAGCGTCGAAAAAGAAAAAATATACCGGCGGAGTTGCCAGAGCGTACATATTATCGACGTTTAACAACACAATCGTTAATATTACCGACGAAAAAGGAAATACTTTGGCTTGGGCGTCTGCGGGCGGTTCGGGCTTTAAGGGCGCGAAAAAAGGCACTCCTTTCGCCGCTCAGATGACCGCGGCTTCGGTAGGCAAGAAATCGATGGATATGGGCGTTAAAAGCGTTGCTGTTTTTGTAAACGGCCCCGGGCCGGGAAGAGAAACGGCGATAAGAGGCTTGCAGAGTTCTGGTCTCGGAATTACGGCGATAAAAGACATAACGCCGGTTCCTCACGACGGCTGCCGTCCTCCGAAACCGAGAAGAGTATAAAAAGAATTGATAAAAATTTTCGGCATCACGGCTGCTGCCGGGAGTTTAATATAAAGCAAATTGATGAAAGAGGAGTTTAATAGATGTCACGTTATTTAGAGTCAGTATGTAAGTTGTGCCGTCGAGAAAAAGAAAAACTTTTCCTTAAAGGCGAAAGATGTACGACCAATTGCACTCTTGAAAGAAAAAGAGGCAAAAACGGTCCCGGACAACACGGAGCGGCCAAAGGAAAAATGTCCGATTACGGAAAGCATTTACGCGAAAAACAGAAAGCAAGAAGAGTTTACGGTTTAACCGAAGAACAGTTCAGCCATTATTACGAAGTCGCCGAAAAAATGAAAGGCTCAACCGGCGATAATTTGTTTAAACTTCTTGAGTTGAGACTTGACAACGTTGTTTACCGCATGGGTTTTGCCTCTTCTAAAAAACAGGCAAGACAAATCGTAAATCACGGCAATATTTTGGTTAACGGCAAAAAAATCGACGTGCCGCGTTATCAGGTAAAAAAAGACGACATCATTACCGTTCCGGAAAAATACAAAGAAAATTCGGTTATAAAGAAACTTACCGAAAAAACAGCGTCAAATGTTCCTGCTTGGCTTAATTTCGATAAGACAAAAGTTGAAGGCAAAGTTCTAAGCGAACCGATGCCGGGCGAAATGTCTCATCCGATAGACAGTCAGCTTATCGTAGAATATTATTCAAAATAAACTAACAGCCAAAGGTTATAAAACCAAAGGTTTGTTAAGTGAGGTTATATAGAATGAAAACTCCGGATTTAGAAAAATTACGTAAACTTGTGATGGATGAAAAAACGGCGACGGAATTTTACGGTCGTTTTACCGCCGAACCTTTTGAACGCGGCTATGGTCACACGATAGGGAATTCTCTTCGCAGAGTTCTTTTATCAAGCCTTGAAGGCGCGGCAATTACTTCGGTTAAAATAAACGGCGCGCTTCATGAGTTTGCCGTATTGAAAGGCGTTAAAGAAGACGTTGCGCAGATAGTTTTAAACTTGAAAAAAGTAAGAGTGAAACTTCACTCCCAGATGCCGGAAAAACTTTATCTTAAAGTTAAAAAAGCGGGCAAAGTAACGGCTGCCAGCATTGAAAAGAACGCCAACGTCGAGATATTAAATCCCGAACAGGAAATTGCTAATATCGATAACGGTACCGTTCTTGAAATGGAGCTTGAAGTTTCGTCAGGCAAAGGCTATGTTCTTGCAGAAGAACTCAAATCCAATAAATATGCCGTCGGGACAATAGTTTTGGATTCGCTTTTCTCCCCGATAACAAAAGTTAATTACGAAGTTGAAAATACCCGTGTAGAACAAACTCTAAACTATGACAGGCTTGTTATGGAAATCTGGACAGACGGTTCTGTAACTCCTAAAGACGCTTTAGTAGAAGCGGCGAAAGTTTTGAGAAACAGCCTCACGATATTTACAGGCGTAATTGAAGACGAAGGTGCGGTTGCTGAAGCTGCGAATAAAGAAGAAGAAAAAGGTTCCGATTTGCTCGACCAGCCTTTAAGCGTAATGGATCTTTCTACAAGATCGTCAAACAGCTTGAAGAACGCGGGTCTTGAAACTATCGGAGCTCTTGTTCTGATTACAGAAGAAGATATGATGAATTTCGACAATTTCGGAAAGCGTTCTCTTGAAGAAATAAAAGAAAAACTTGCCGAACTCGGATTGTCGCTCGGAATGAAGGGAGCAAAAAAATGATAAAAAACCATAACGGGAGCAAACTCGGTGTTACAAGTTCGCATAAAAAAGCCATGCTTAGAAATATGGCTGCCGAACTGTTTCTTCACGAAAAAATAACCACTACTTTGCCTAAAGCAAAGGAACTTACAAGCTATGCCGAAAAGCTTGTCACAAAAGCGAAAAAGGCAGACTTAAGCGCGATAAGAGCAATCCACGGCGAAATAAATAATAAAGAAGTAGTAAAAAAAGTTTTTGACGTTTTAGCCCCTAGATATAAAGAAAGAAACGGCGGCTACACGCAGATCTTGAGAGTCGGAACAAGACGCGGAGACAGCGCAGAAATGGCAATTGTAAAATTAGTTGTATAAAAAATAATGTGAGAAGTGAGAAGCGAAAAGTGAAATTTAACGGCGATTTTTGTGATTGCTTTATTTCGCTTTCTGCTTTTCACTTTTAACTTTGAGGTTATAAAATGTTTAATTATCTTTTCAGTTTGTTTTCGAACGATATGGGAATAGATTTAGGGACAGCTTCTGTTCTTGTTTTTATTAAAGGACAAGGCATTGTTTTAAGAGAGCCTTCCGTTGTTGCTATGGACAAAGATACAAAAAATGTTCTTGCAATAGGAGTGGAAGCTAAAAGAATGCTAGGCAAAACTCCCGCGAATATTGTTGCGGTTCGTCCGCTCAGAAACGGAGTTATCGCGAACTTTGAAGCTACTGAAAGAATGATAAGATATTTTATAAAGAAAGTGCACAACCGCAGAACTCTTCTTCATCCCAGAGTTGTTATCGGCGTTCCTTCGGGAATAACCGAAGTTGAAAGAAGAGCCGTAAGAGAATCCGCAGAGCAGGCCGGAGCAAGAGAAGTTTTTCTCATTGACGAACCAATGGCAGCGGCTATCGGCGCAGGAATTCCCATACAGGAACCCATTGGCAGTATGATAGTTGATATCGGCGGCGGAACTACGGAAGTCGCGGTTATTTCACTTGGCGGAATGGTCGTCGCGAGATCTTTGGATATCGGCGGCGATAAAATGGATGAATCTATAGTTCAGTATTTCAGAAAAAAATATAATCTTTCCATAGGTGAAAGTACGGCCGAAGAAGTAAAAATGAAAATCGGTTCGGTATTCCCTTTAGGCAAAGAAACCGAAATGGATGTAAAAGGCAGAGATTTGCTTACAGGTCTTCCTAAAACGGTTAAAATTACTTCCGACGAAGTCAGAGTCGCTTTGGCAGAACCTGTAAAAGCTATAGTTGAAGTTGTGAAAAGCGTTCTCGAAGAAACTCCGGCGGAACTTTCAGCGGATCTTGTTGACCGCGGGATAATTTTAAGCGGCGGCGGTTCTCTTGTAGGCGGATTTCCCGAACTTCTTTCACAGGAAACCGAACTTCCGGTAAATATTGCAGATGATCCTGTAACGTGCGTTGCAAGAGGTACAGGCGAATATTTGGAAGAGCTCGACAATATGAAAGGAAACAAGAAGTCTGAGTTTTAATATTGTGTCACCCTGAACTCGTTTCAGGGTCTGCTGTTAGTTTTTTTACTACGAGATTCTGAAACAAGTTCAGAATGACACTTTTTGAATAGAGTTGTATTTTCGTAATTCGTAATTGTCGTTATAATGGGGCTGTAGCTCAGCTGGGCGGCAGTGCGACGAATAAGGAGCACGAGTCTGCCGCGGGCACGAGATGTGAGTGCCCCGGGTCTGAAGCGAAGCGAAAGACAGCGCATCGTTCCTCAAATCAGCGCTCTTGTTAAATGTAGTAGATTAGTAATTTGAAATTCGTAATCGTAGTTATAATGGGGCTGTAGCTCAGCTGGTTGGCAGTCCGAGGAATAACGAGGACGAGTTTGCCAAGGGCACGAGATGTGAGTGCCCCGGGTCTGAGCAAAGCGAAGACAGCGCATCGTTCCTCAAATCAGCGCTCTTGTTAAATGTAGTAGATTAATTTGAAATTCGTAATCGTAGTTATAATGGGGCTGTAGCTCAGCTGGGCGGCAGTGCGACGAATAAGGAGCACGAGTCTGCCGCGGGCACGAGATGTGAGTGCCCTGGGTCTGAAGCGAAGCGGAAGACAGCGCATCGTTCCTCAAATTAGCGCTCTAGTTTAATGTGCAGATCCGTAATTCGAACTTTGAAATTTGTAATCATAGTTATAATGGGGCTGTAGCTCAGCTGGGAGAGCGCATCGTTCGCAACGATGAGGCCGTCGGTTCAATCCCGATCAGCTCCACTTAATCGGATTAACGCCATTTAATATATCAAAAACACTTGTAAAATCAGTCTTTTTTAAGATTCGATAAATTGTAAAATAAAACCGTTTTGGGTTCTGAAACCCCGAACGGCTTTTTTTATTTCAGCTTATCTTTTATTTGTTTGGTTGCTGTCTTTTTATCGTTTTTAGTATAATTTATCTTATTCGGGGAAAAATTATGAGGGATGTTTTGAATATAGGTAATAAAATGAATAACAACACAGAAAATAAATATATAGGAGTTGTTAAACGGTTTGGCGATACAAGGACCAAGCAAGATTATGGGTTTATATATAACACCAAATTTGGAGATTTATTTTTTCATAAACAAAATTGCAGTGAAAATTATTTACCGAATAAATCTGATTGTGTTGTATTCAATGCTGTTTCAGCAAAAGGCGGACCAAAGGCAATAAATGTGATGCATATCAATAATGAAAAAAATATCAAATTTCTTTTAGAAATAGAATCTATGTCATTTCTTTTTCCATTAGATTTGAGAGGAAAAGAAATATATGAAACTTTAATCAGGCAGAGTTTGAGGACTAAAATTAAGGAATTGCTTAATGCCGAAAGAACCGATGAAATAAACTCTTTGCTTTATGATAAATTTAAAAACTTTTTTGAAGAAATTATGCCGTTAGTTAAAAAAGATAGGTCATATTTGCTAAGAATAATAAATTTCGCAAAAGATTTTCTTTTTGAAGATGAATTTAAAAAGTTTGAAGATGTGATAGTGCAAGCAGATATAAACAATGAAGAGTTGCTTGGTTTATGGTTTAATGGAAATATAAGAAAAGCGCCGGTTGACTGTATATCTTCATATATCGAGGATTATTTAATAAATTCAGGCGATAGTCAGGAGAAATATAATAATTCCGAGAAAAACAGCTGCGAAGAGGAATATCCATTTTAATACTATGAAAAAATATACAATTAAAGAGATTTTTGAAAAATTATCTGAACCTGACAGGAAAATAATCCTGAAGAAATTATCTGTGAAAGCTAAGCTTTTGCTATGGTTAAAAGATATTATTACCGATTTTGATTTTGACGAATATAAAAAAGAAGTCAATAAACTAAGTAAAGAAGATCAACAGTTATTTATAAAAAAACTGTTTAAAGAAAAACCGGACATTAAACTGGACGATTTAAAGTCTGTTAATGTTACCGACTTAACAACAAAAGTGATAATACATTCTATTGCAGATATTATGGATGGGAAAGCAGACAAAGACGGTATAAATTTAGCATATAAAAATGTTCTAGCCAATATTCGTTCTTGTATTGATGTTACAGATAATGTTGAAAATCTTAGACTGGATGGATATTTTGACAAAGGCTCTTTTCGTACGCGCGCTAAACGCAATATGGAAAAGAAATGGGTTCTCTATAGTGATGACTATCCTTGTGAAAAATTTTGTGACGGCAGAAAAAATAATAGTAAAAAGAAAGCTAAAGATAAAGACAAATATCCGCCATTTGAGTTTTGGTGGTGTTGGGGTATGCCATGTTATAAAACAGCAAGAAAAAAACACGATGCTTTAGGCTGGAAAAATTATACAATATTTGATTTTTGTGATATTTTAAAAATTAATTTTAGCGATGAAGATTATGGTTTATATCTTGGGGCGGTCAATAAGGCAAATAAATATTTGCCGCACTTGAAATGCCGAAAGTGCAATATGGCTTTTTCTATAAAAGGACAATCTAATCATGCCGTACAAAGAATAAATAGTTTTTATTGTCAAAATCCTGAATGTGAGGAAAAAGATAAGGAAATATACATAACTCATTGTTTAAATAAACGCTGCAAAAGCAGTGTTGTTATTGACAGTCGCGACACCGTACAGCAATGTGCTAATGACAGGTATATATGCAATTATTGTCATTCCTGTTGCGACACAAGAAGTATGCGGGATTTAGCCGGTCGCAGAGGGGAGGATGTGGCTTCATGGGCACTACCGGGACCGGGGCATAGAGACAGGGGCATTATATGCTGTAATAAATGTGACGGAGAAATGAAAAAGTTAAAAATAAATATAAATGTTGAAGAATATAATAAAATTTTAAGTTGGTTGAATGAAAATAATATAAGAGCCGGAGACGGCTGGTGGTTGATATATCAAGACGATGAGCAAGAACGTGTTTTACGCAAAGCTGGTTTTGCGGTTAAAGGTGGGTATAACCCAAGTCAATCTTTTGTTTCTGTGCAACCGAAAACTGGACAGGTAAATATTGTCTGTGAAAAATGCGGGTATGTTTTGGATATGGAAGATGATCACAGAAGATTTGCGATTGTAAATTTTCATAAGGTGTTTTTTGGTGAAAAACTGACAAAAGATGATATTCAAGAAAGTTCTGACTCTGATTTCGACCCGGATGATTACGATATAACTGAGAATGATTCAAATGAGCATGATCCAAGGGATTATGGTTTAAACGACGCGAACGATTCCTGTGATTCGGATGATGACGATATTTCATTTTAGTATTGCATATAATTGAAGCAGTATTTTGTGTAATATCAAAAAATACGCAATAAAAAATTCAATAAGGAATCCCATAACATGAAAGACACCTTCATAAAAGAAATTATAGATTTGAAAGATCAAAAAATTAAAAAAGAAAAGGATTTTTTTGTTAACGATTATCCGACATATAATTATTCCGGCAGAATTTATTGCCTTGTAAATGATATAGATTCTGAAATATACAAAAGAATTTCAGAATATTATTTTAATAGAAAAGAGATAATTCCTTATTATGAAATCAATGCTGAAAAATTCAGAATCTCATCTATTGACGATATGTATAGTTCGGATAAAGAGAGGTTTAATGGAATTAATAAAAGTGTAAAAGAAAAGTTTTTTGTTGATAATATAGAAAACAGAATAAACGACTATTACGGTAATCTTGAAAGCGCGTTGAAAAGTATTTTTAGTCAAGATGATATTGATGCACTGCGTAATGTTTTTGAAAAGTCCAAAAAAATAATAGCCTCGGTAGATTTAATCCCCAAAAATATTGTATTAAAACAAAATATATTTGGCGGACATTTCCGCAAAGAAATAGAAGAATATTCAGCACAATTAAATGCCAGCTGGGATAAAATAGACGAACTAATTAAAAAATATATTGAAGATAATCAGGAAAAAATAGCCTTGCAATTGCAAAAAGACTGGAACAGTGCGATTTGGGATGTAAAAGATGAGTATATTAAATATTTGTCAGAATGTTTTTATATATATGATATAAATTATAATTTCATTAAAGATGTTTTTGACAGAGGCGTAGATAGGCAGTTTAAAGCGGACAATATTAATCTATTATCTAAGAATATTAATATGACTGCTGTTACTATAGTCGCAGGTTCAATAGGCTCTGCGACCATGCTTTCAGGTGGAGTGGTAGCGGTTGCCGGATTGGGAGGGGCGGCGCTTACTTTTAATCCAGTAGGCTTGCTAGTCGTCGTAGCGGCGATGACTGCTTTAGGTTTTTTGGGAAAAGATAAAATTTGTAAATTTATCGATGATAATATTCCTGAGCCGGCTGTTAAAACTGTTAAATCAATGATAGAAGATATTAATAAGCCGGTTAAATTGATGCGTGATTTTCTTAAACCGCTGAATAGGCAAAGAAGTATTGATGAACTAGATAAAGTCCAAAATTTTTTTTAGCAGAATGTGAAAAAAAGTTTAAAGAAGAAATATTGCCACTTATAAAAGAAACTTTTGTTATAGCCAATAATAAAGTTTTTGACGAAATAATTGATAACCACTTGTCCATGTGGTTACCGCCAAGTATTTCAAATACGGCAAAAGAGATAGCTTCTCTTAAAGTCCAAGTAGAGGAAATACAGGACAAACTTTTACAGAAAGAAGAAAAACTTATTGAGGAAGCTAAAAAACTAGAGCAAGTAATTTATAATCTTGAGTTTACTCAACGTGAGCGGAATGATGCTAAGAAAGAATTAGAAAGCGTACAAGGTGAATTAGAACGCGCAAAAGATAAGGCTGATAAAGAATCTGAAGGTTTAAAAAAATCAACCGAAAAACGCTGGGCAAATCTTTTTCCGAAGCTTCATATCCCGGGAAACGTCATAAGGATGGCAGTTAAAAATTTTAAACATGATGATTTAGGTAATGTCGAAAGAACGTTAATGGAAATATATAAAGATAAGATTAATGAGCCTAAAGTTAAGAGAAAGGAAGAAGCAGGAAAGTGGAAGGTTGAGTTTGAAAGTAATGCAAAAAACACTGCCGGCAGAATATATTACAAACTATCAAATACCAATGCCGACAATAAAGAAGGAATAGAAATTATCGAGATATATCTTAAATGAAAAAAACAGACAGGCAAAATAAAACGCTGACTTCTGATGAATGTTGTAAATTAGGCTATAAAAAGACTTTTAAAAATTTAAATAACAGCGAGGCTTAATAAAATGCCTAAAAAATACGGTTTATCATTCTCATGGAAGCGATTGGTAGGATTAAGCGGGCTAAAAAACAAAGTAGCCCGTAAAACAGGTATTCCTTTAACTAAAAGCGGGCTAGAACGCAAAATCGGCAGAATTGCCATAAAAAGCGTAAAAAAACTTGTCAAATAGTAGTCTTTAAATATCCCTCCTATTTATGTATAATAAACGTACAGCATTTAATCGGCAAGCATGATTCCGCCTTTCAATCCCAGTTCCGGTATCTTTGCGCCTTATCATAAGGGTATAAAATGTCATATCTTGTTTTAGCCAGAAAATTCAGACCACAGAATTTCGATGAAGTTATCGGTCAGGAACACATATCACAAACGCTTAAAAACGCGATTTTGGAAAAACGCACGGCGCATGCATATCTTTTCAGCGGCCCGCGCGGCTGCGGAAAAACCACAATGGCAAGAATTCTTGCCAAAGCTTTAAACTGCAAAGAAGGACCGACGACCCAGCCTTGCGGCGTATGCGAAAACTGCAAAGAAATAGGCAAAAGCGCAAGCGTCGATGTTTTTGAAATAGACGCAGCGTCAAATACCGGCGTTGACAACATAAGAGAATTGCGTGAAAACGTAAAGTTTTCCGCCGCAAATTCAAAGTATAAAGTATACATAATAGACGAAGTTCACATGTTGAGTACCGGCGCTTTTAACGCTTTGCTAAAAACTTTGGAAGAGCCGCCCGAACACGTTGTTTTCATACTTGCCACCACCGAGCAGCATAAAATTCCCGTTACTATACTTTCAAGATGCCAGAGATACAGATTTAAGCTTATCTCGTCAAAAGAAATTGCTTCGGCAATAAAAAATATAGGTTTGAAAGAAAGTTTTGAAATAGACGACGAAGCGTTAAATATAGTCGTAGGCGCTTCGGGCGGGTCTATGAGAGACGCCTTAAGTTTGCTTGATCAGGCGGTATCGTCAAATTCAGGCAAAATTACGGGCGAATATATAAGAGGTCTTTTGGGGCTTTTGCCTAAGGAAGTAATCGCTTTGGTAACCGAAAATCTTGCCAAAGGCGATATGCAGGCAATTTTAAAAATAGTTAAAGACATATCGGAACAGGGTTATAATGTTTTGCAGTTCGCGAGAGATTTAAGAGACCATCTGCGCAGAGTGATGATATATTCAATAAACCCTGAAATTGCGGAAATTTCATCCGAAGAAAAAAAGCTTTACGAAACTCAGAAAACTTTGTTTACAGTTTCAAGGCATGTCAGAATGAATAATCTTCTTTCAAAGGCTTTGGAAGAAATGCGCTGGCACGACCAGCCGCGAATTTTGCTTGAAATGTATCTTTTAAAAATGTCAGAGCCCTATTATAATGTCGGCGAGCTTATAAATAAAATTACAGAACTTGAAAAAAATGTTAAAAGCTCCGGGAATTACGTCGCGCAGCCGCAGGCTGTTTATTCCGATGATAAAAAAACTGTTCTGCAAGATGATATTTCGGTTGTCGACGGCGCCGCGGATGCCGCGGATTTAATAGGCGTTTGGCGCGAAATTGTTTCGGAAATCACAAGAAAACATCCGCTTACATCGCAGTCGCTTAATAAAACCATTGTAAAAATAATATCTCCGGCTTCTATACAAATAGTGGTCGCGAATAAATTTGATTATGACGGCGTCATGGAGTTTTTTGAGCAGATATCGAAACTTTACGGCAGAAAAACCGGTTTAGATATAGCCGTAAAAGTTGTAGTTGAAAATATATCGGTTGACGATAAAAAAATTGAAAATGAAATAGTGTCAAAAGAAGAGCAGCCGGTATCAACTGTTGAATATAAGGTTGAAGAAGATTTAAAGGAAAGCGCTAAAACGGCAGTTCCCAGCCATATAGAAGAAATAGCAAGGAAATTCGGCGCAAATGCCGTAAAGAAAATATAAACGGCAGAAGGTGAGATGTTGGGAAGATGAGATGATGGGGAAAGGCAAAATAGATGTATAAAAATTTGCAGGTTTGGACAAAATCAGTAGAATTAATAAAAGTTATATATACAATTGCTGATAAGTTGCCAAAATCAGAAGAATATAATCTAAAAATTCAAATAAAAAGAGCGGTTGTTTCGGTTGCTCTTAATATTGCAGAGGGAAAGTGCAGGCAGTCTTCAAAAGATTTTGCGCACTTTTTAAATGTGGCTTGTTCTTCTTTGCGTGAAGTCGAAGCGGTATTGAATATTTGCGAAAGCCTTGATTTTTTTAAAAACTTGAACGATGTTTATGAAAAAAAAGATGTTTTATCTAAAATGATAAATTCTTTAAGAACAAAACTAAAAGACAGAGAATAAGAAGTTCGGGAATTTTTTTCTTTTGTTGTTGCTCAACATCCCAACATCTCATCTTCTCATCATCTGTAGTTAAAAAATTATGAACAGACCCCAATCCGTAGAAAAAATGGTTGAAATTATAAAAAAACTGCCCGGAGTCGGTCCGAAAATGGCAGAACGTATCAGCTATCATATATTAAAAATGCCTTATAACGAAGTGGAAAGGCTTATTGATTCAATACAGAAAGCAAGACAGACCATGAAACATTGCGACGTTTGTTATAATTTAAGCGAAAGTAATCCCTGCCCTGTTTGTTCCGATATTTCAAGGGAACGCAATATAATATGCGTTGTTGAAACTCCTCAGGATTTAATAGCCGTAAGCAAGGTTAAAGACTACAGAGGGCTTTATTTTGTGCTCGGAGGAGCTCTTTCTCCCTTGGATGCGGTAGGTCCGGACGACATAAGAGTTGATAAGTTGATAAAAAGATTAAAAAATGATAAAATCACTGAAGTCATACTTGCTACAGATACGGATTCAAAAGGCGAAACCACCGCCATCTATCTAGCAGAGATAATAAAAACACTCGGAATAAAAGCGACAAGGCTGGGATACGGTTTGCCCGTCGGCGGAGACATAGAATACGCTGACGAGCTTACTATTTCGCGTGCCATATCCGGACGTAAAGAAATGTAACAATAAAGACAGGTGAAGCGTGAGGTGAAAACTTCAGACTCCACGCTGTTGTTAAAAATAAAGGAGTATAACGATGTCAGCAAAAATGATTGAAGTTCGTTGGCACGGACGTGGCGGACAAGGTGCAAAAACAGCCGCGCTTTTGTTTGGCGAAACTGTTTTAGCTACGGGAAAGTATATTCAGGCATTTCCTGAATACGGTCCTGAAAGAATGGGAGCGCCCGTTCAATCTTTTAACAGAGTGAGCGAAGAACCTATAACCGTTCATTCCGGGGTTACAAACCCTGATTTTGTAGTTATTTTGGACCCTACCCTTATTGAGGCTGTACGCGTAACAGACGGTGTAGGCAAAGACGGAAAAATTATAGTAAACACTTCTTATTCCGCTCAGGAAATTTCAAAGCAGCTCGGTATTGACGCAAGCCAGGTTTATGTAGTAAACGCCAGCCAGATTGCCAGAGAAACAATAGGGCAAGATTATCCGAACACTCCTCTTCTCGGAGCTTTGGTAAAAGTTATCGGAAATTTAGACATTAACCACGTTTTGGAAGACACAAAATCAAAACTCGAAGTAAAATTCCGTCATAAACCCGGAGTTATAGAAGGAAATTTGGCGTCAATTAAACGCGCTTACGACGAAGTAAAAAGCCACAATTAAATTATAATCAGGAGTTATAAAATGTCAGAAAATAAAAAATTATCAGCAGCTGAGCTTGCGGCAGGCGGTCTTCTTGAAGCCGGCACTGCAACGAATTTTCATACAGGCAGCTGGCGTTCGAATAAGCCTATATGGAATAAAGAAAAATGTATTAATTGTTTGATTTGCTGGATTTCCTGCCCGGATACATCCATTAAGATAGCTCCGGATGAAAAAAAGGGAACAGTTGTTACGGGAATAGATTATGATTTCTGCAAAGGCTGCGGAATTTGCGCGAAAGAATGCCCTGTTAAAGTTCAAGCCATAACTATGGAAATTGAAAAGAAATAAAGTTTTTTGCATAGTTTAAAAATATTAAAAGAGGTTAAAATGATAAAGACAGTATATCCCAAAGGTAAAATAGTCGCAAAGACGGGCAATGAGGTTATGGCTGAAGCAATGCGCCAGATAGAGCCCGACGTAGTAGCAGCGTATCCGATAACTCCGGCAACGGAAATCGTTCAGATTTTTTCACAGTTTGTAGCTGACGGCATTGTAAAAAGCGAATATGTCGCCGTAGAAAGCGAACATTCCGCGATGTCAGCGACAATAGCCGCCTCGGCAGCGGGCGCAAGAGCAATGACAGGCACTTCATCCCAGGGTTTGGCTCTTATGTGGGAAATGCTTTATATAGCTTCCGGTTTAAGACTTCCTATAGTAATGGCGGAAGTCAACAGAGCTCTTTCAGCTCCCATCAATATTCACGGCGACCAGTCCGACACTATGGGTTCAAGAGATTCCGGCTGGATTCAAATTTATTCAGAAAATTCGCAGGAAGCTTATGATAATATGATACAGGCGACAAGAATTGCCGAAAAAGCGAAACTTCCTACACTTGTAACCACAGACGGATTTATTATTTCACATTGTATGGAAGTAGTAGAAACTTATCCCGACGCGGACGTAAAAGCGTTTGTCGGCGAATACAAACCCGAAAGATATCTTTTAGACGTAAAAAATCCTTATACTTTAGGCGCGATAGAATTGCAGGACTATTATTTTGAACACAGATGGCAGCTTGCAGAAGCTATGAGAAACGCGCAGAGTATAGTTCTTGACGTTGCGAAAGATTTTGAAAAAACTTTCGGACGCAAATACGATATGTACGAAAAATATAAACTCGACGACGCAGAAATAGCGATAGTCGTTATCGGTTCTACTGCCGGTACGGCAAAAGTCGTGATTGACGATTTGAGAGCAAAAGGCGTTAAAGCGGGACTTTTGAAAATAAGAGTTTTCAGACCTTTCCCTGTGGAAATGATCGCGAAAGATTTGGCTAACATTAAAGCGATTGCCGTTATGGACAGAGCCGATTCCTGCTCGGGAACTTACGCGCCGGTTTATTCCGATGTTGTAGCAGCTTTGTATTCTGCCGGAATTACTGCGCCCAAAGTTGTAAATTATGTTTACGGTCTCGGCGGCAGAGAAATAAATACGGACCATATTGCCGAAGTTTATGAAACGCTGGGAAAAATTGCTTCAGGCAAAGAAAAAGCGTTTACCGGAATTCAGTATATAAATGTCAGAATTAAGTGACGCGAAGCGTCATCCCCGAGCGTTTTAGTCGGGGATCCAAGTTAAATAAAAAATAAGTAGTTTGGAGAGTCAGTTATGCAGTTAATCGCTTTAATAATCGGACTTCTTGCGATTTTAGGAATGTTAATAGGCTTTGTGCCTCTCTTGGGCTGGTTTAACTGGCTTAATATTCCTTTTGCGACATTAGGACTGGTTATAAGCGTAATTGCTCTTGCAGCGGCAAAAAAAGACAATAACGGTAAAGCGATTGGTGCTTTGATTCTTTGTTTAGTTGCGATGTTTTTCGGAGCAATGAGGCTCTTTGTCGGGTTAGGCGTAGTATAAAATTTTCAATTATTGAAATATTGGAGAAATAAAATGGCAAATTTAAAAGATTTAAGTAAACATCCGGAACGCGTGACTGGCGGGCATCGCCTTTGCGCAGGCTGCGGAGCAGGCATAGTGGCAAGACAAACCCTGATAGCCGCGGGAGATACTCCCGTTGTAGTAACAAGCGCTACAGGATGTCTTGAAGTTTCAACGACGGTTTTCCCTTTTACCGCTTGGAAAAATGCATTTTTTCACAGCGCGTTTGAAAACTCCGCCGCGACATGCAGCGGAATAGAAACCGCTTACAGAAGTTTGAAAAAACAAGGTAAAATTAAAGACGATATCAGATTTATAGCTTTCGGCGGCGACGGCGGAACTTATGACATCGGTTTGCAGTCTTTGACGGGCGCTATGGAAAGAGGACATAAAATGCTTTATATATGCTACAACAACGAAGCATATATGAATACCGGAATTCAGCGTTCGGGCGCTACTCCTATGGGCGCGCATACGACTACAGCCCCTGCGGGAAAAGCCATTCAGGGAAAAGAGCAGCACAGAAAAGATTTAACGGCAATAATGGTTGCGCACGATATTCCTTATGTCGCGCAGGCTTATGTCGGAAACTGGAACGACTATATAACGAAAGTCCAGAAAGCGTTGTCGGTTGACGGTCCTTCGTTTATAAATATTTTTACTCCTTGCAGACTCGGCTGGAACTATAAGCCCGAAGATACAATGCCTCTTGCAAGACTTGCGGTAGAAACCTGTGTTTGGCCTTCTTATGAAGTTGAAAACGGCGTTTATAAAATAAACGTTATGCCTAAAGAAAAGAAACCGGTTGTAGAATACTTAAAACCGCAGGGACGTTTTAAACATTTGTTTAAACCTGAAAATGCTCATATTCTCGAAGCTATACAGCAAGAAGTTGACAGAAAATGGGAATTATTGTTGAGCAAAGTCGGAAAGTAACAAATAATAATTAATAGATAAAAAGTAATAAATAAAAAGCCTGCATTTCAATATTTTGAGATGCAGGCTTTTTGTTTTGCAATACATTAAGGGGTAAATTCGTTTATTGTTATTGAAAACATTCGTTCATATTTGATACTATCATTGTATTAATTACAAAAATAGAAAGAGAGGATGAAAAATGAAAAAATTATTTAAAATCTTGGTTGTTTTACTTTGTCTTTGTTTGGTTTTGTCCGTTGCGGCATTTTTTGTTTTGAAATCCATATTTACCGAAGAAAAAATCAAAATTTATGTTGACGACGCTGCCCAAAAATTTATAGGCAGACAGGTTAAATACGATAAAGTTTCATTTAATCTTATAGGTATAACTTTAACGGGTTTTGCCATAAGCGAAAATCCGACTTTTGAAAAAGGGACGTTTGCGAAAATGGAAAAATTAGCGGTTAAAGTTGAATTAAAACCGCTTTTTAGAAAAGAAGTCCGTATAAAAAGGGTTGGTATAACGGGGCTTGAAATAGACGTAGTAAAAGATAAAACAGGCAAATTTAATTTTGACGACATATTACAGAGGTTTGCGTCTGCCGAAGAAAAGCAGGAAACTGAAGCTAAAGAAAAAGAGGTTAAGGAAAAAGCCGAGTCTAACCCACTGGATCTTGCCGCAATAATGCTGAGCAGGTTTTATGTAAAAGATTCCAGATTTTCTTTTGAGGATTTGTCGGCAGATATGAAAGTTTCGCTTGAAAACTTAAATATAAATATGAATGATTTCAGTTTTACCGATAAGTTTTCCGCTGACGCAAACTTTAAGGTTATTTATAAACAGGCGGACAAAGAAGCCGTTGTTACGATAAGTTTGGATTTGACCGCGGATTTAAAAAACATGGATTTAAGTCAGGCTTACGCCGAGATTAAACCTTTAAAAATAAGTTTTGAAGACGCGTCAATTGCCGGCAATATTTTTGTTAAAAATTTCGCGGCTCCGGAAATAAGCGCAGATGTAGTTATAGAGTCCATAACAAACGATACCATAAAGCAATTTGTAAGCGATTTGCCGAAATTTAAGTTAATAAAAACCGAGTTTTCCGTAGGTATAAGAGATATGGATATGGAAACAGGGAGTCTGGATTTAAAATCTTTTAAGGCTACGGCGGAAGGAGCGTCAATTTCTGCAAAAGCGTCGGTAGTAAATTTCTCATCACCTACAATAAACGCCGATGTAATTATAGAGTCTGTCACAAATGCCACAGTAAAACAATATGTCCAGGATTTGCCGAATTTCAAACTGGAAAAAACAGAATTTTCGGTCAGTATGAAAGATATGGATATGAAACAAGGAGCTTTAGATTTAAAATCTTTTAAAGCTTCGGTAGAGGGTATGCCGGTTTTTGCAACCGCTTCAATAAACAACTTTACTAATCCGGACATAAGTCTAGATGCCAGCGTATCGAATCTTACAAGCAATGCATTGAAGAATTTTGTCGAAGATATACCCGCATTTAAAATAAGTAAACTGGATTTTGGCGTTGGAGCAGTAGTCAATATTGAAAAAAACTCGGCTGAAATAAAAAGTCTTTCAATTGGTGTTCCGGGTATTAGCTTAGACGCTTCCGGCACGGCAAACTGGGCTAAAGACTTGAAGTATAACATAAAGACAAAAGCTGCTTTGGCGCTTGAGTCTTTAGCAAGCATAATTCCCGAAATGGTCGCGCCTTATGACCCTAAAGGGAAAATTGATCTCGATGCCCAGGTAACGCAGGATGTCATAAAAGCTTCTGTGAAAGCAAGAGAAATTGCCTTTAAATTTGAACCTATGTTTACGGGGGAAAAAATTAACGCCGATATTAATATGGCTTCGGTTGACGATATAAAAATCAGCGGTTTGAACGGGCTTATTAACGGCAAAAAATTTACCGGACAAGTAAAATATTTAAAAACAAAAACCGCTATGAATATTGATTTGGACATGAATGCCGACGGTTTGATTATAATTGCTTTTCCTGAAAGTTCAAACACATCTGCCGCCGCGCCGGCACCTGCGCCTGCCTCAGGCGCCACGGCAGGAGCCAAACCTGTTGCTGTTGCCGCAGCGGAGCCTTTGCCGCTCAATATTAACGCGAACATAAAGGCGGGAGAAATAAGAATTCCTTATTTTATTTGCGAGAAAGGCGCAACTATAACCGCGAACCTTACAGGAGTTACGGACAAACTTGACAAAACAAACGGTACCGTTAAATTCAATGTTACAAAAGGCGTAATTGAAGATATTGACGCGCTTGCCCAAACAAATAAATTTACAAAAATTGCTTTTTCATCCTTGAGCATAGCTTATAAACTCGCAAAAACTTTCCAGATAGGCGGATGGCAGGGAACAAAAGACGACGGTTTGGCTTTTGACGCCATTAACGGCGATTTGTCATTTGTAACCGGAAAAATGACGGCTAAGACTATGGATTTAATTTCAGAACTTCTTACTATGAAAATAACTGGAACCGCGGACTTTAAAGCTGATAAACTTGATATGAAAGCAAGTATTCAGCCCGGAGTAAATAAACCCGTGATAATGAAAATAACAGGAACGACTTCTAATCCTAAAGGTTCTTTAGACGTGGTATCAAGCGCGGTTTCTATTTTAGGCGATGACAAGAAAGTGAATAACGCGGTGAACAATCTGCTTGGCGGTATAATACCAAAAGCTTCAACGTCAACGGCTGATACTCAGAATGCCACAGACACAAAGAAACAGCCGTCAGCCGCAGATGTATTAAATTCGCTGGGAACTATTTTTAATAAGAAATAAAGACAAAGTACAAATAATAAAATTGTTGTCTGTCATCAACCCACTTAAAAAGTTGATATAAAAACAGTTAAGCGCTGGTAAAAGAAGTTTTTAAATAAAAGACTTTACAAACATTGTTAATAATAATCAGAAGTTTACGCATAACAGCAACAATAGCGACCATTTTTTGTTTTCCGTTAGAAATAAGTCTTTC
>Ga0123353_10000466_pt1 | contig 50584 bp, 53 predicted proteins | sample TergutLab28metaG_3_FD_92763 | JGI IMG/M metagenome (GOLD analysis project Ga0123353, IMG submission 92763) | Labiotermes labralis P3 segment gut microbial communities from Petit-Saut dam, French Guiana - Lab288 P3 | ecosystem: Host-associated > Arthropoda: Insects > Digestive system > Gut ... | reverse complement strand
GGTAAACATTTTGCAATACTCGCCGCCGGTTTTCATGAGCTCCTTGTGTGTCCCCTGCTCGATAATCATGCCCTTTTCAAGCATAAAAACCATATCCGCGTCCTTTACGGAGGAAAGCCTGTGCGAAATAAACACGGTCAAGTCGCTTGATTTGCTGTCTTTCATTATACCCTTATAAAGCTGATACTCCGCAATAGGGTCGAGAGCGCTGCTCGGCTCGTCGAATACTTTTACGGGGCTTTTCTGCGCAAACGCGCGCGCAACGATGATTTTCTGCACTTCACCGCCGGAAAGAACCGCTCCGTCCTCATCGAACTCCTTTGTTAAAACCGTATCGATTCCTTTGGGCAGCGATTTTATTTTTTCGAGAATCCCCGCGCGCTTAAGTGCCTTTTCAACAATTTCCGTTTCATCCTCGCTATCATGCCTGACGCCCATGAGCACGTTGTCTCTTACAGGCATTGATATTGCTTTATAATCCTGGAATGCCGCAGCAAACAGCCTGCGGTACGCTTTCAGGTTATACTCTTTTATATTTACACCATTTACATAAACTTCGCCCTCCGTCGGGTCATAAAGGCGGAAAAGCAGCTTTATAATCGTGGTTTTCCCCGCGCCGTTGTGCCCGACAAGCGCGACGGTTCTGTCGCCCTCAATCCTAAACGAAAGATTATTTATAGTACTTTCGCCCTCCGCATACCCGAAAGAAACGCCCTTGAATTCTATGCTGTTTACGTGTTCATCGGGCATTATGCCGTCCCCGTCCTCGGGGATTTTTTCTTCGTATTCCATAAAAGCGTGGAAATACGCAAGGAATCTGCCGTTCTTGAGCGCGTTCTGAACATTCTCGAAAAGCCCGATTAAAATCCACGAGCAGGTAACCATGGCGGTAAACATAATCGCAAGCTCGGCAAGCCCGAGCGTTTCGGAAATAATCGCACGGTAAGCCGCGTAAATCATTATCCCCTCGAAAGGTACGGCGAATGTAAACGTGTTTTTGAACCAGTTGTATACAATCGCTCTCGGCGCGTATTTGTCGGCGACCTTTATAATGCCGTCGACGGACTCGCGGTACCGCTTCATCATCAGCCTGTGAATATTTGAGTAGCGGACTTCCTTAGCGAATTCGGCAAGATGCATGACGCGGTTTACATAGCCGTCGCGGCGCACGTTCTTTACGTTTTCTTCATACTTCCCCGTATATATTTTACTCATCAGCCAGCCGAAGAGAAAATTCCCAAGTATTGGAAATATCACGAACAGAACCGAAAATTTATCAAGCATTACCATCGCCGAAAAGCCGATCCCCGCCGCAATAACTCCGAAAAGCACCCAGAAGAAATCCTTCACCGAATCCGTCATTTTTTCCGCCGCATTGTCGAGCGCCATGGTGTACTTGTCATAAAAAGAAGCGTCCTCAAAGCAGCGCAGTTCAACGTTTCGCGCCTTTGTATAAAGCTTTTTATACAACCTGCGGTAAATCTTATTATATGTATACGGGTAAACCATCGCATGAAGATAATTGCTGTAAAAAGAAAGCAACCCAAAAACAGCGCAGCATATGCCGAGGAAAATCATGATTTCGTTAAACGGCTTTTCGTTTTCGATTGCGCCGATTACGTAACGCATAAAAAATATAGTGAAAAACAGCCAGCCGGCATAATCGGTAATGGCGTCGAGAGCTGTGCTGATTACCCGCTTTTTGCTTATGCCCCATACGGTTTTTACAGCGTAAGCATTATTACGGAATATCTTAACCCTTGATTCATTTTTATCCATCTTTATTCTCATTAAGTCCTTTCTTCACAAAAGTGGAATGAAAACAACGTTCTCCCCCTGTCAGTTTTACTTGTTTTCAAACTTTCACCTTGTACTTTCTTTATTAACGGAAAATAAAAAGTTTTGTTTTCTCCGGTTCAATATTATTTGCTTTCAAACTTTTTCATCCCGCAATACTATTATAAACTATAACGTAACGTCAAAGTCAATAGATTCCGGATATTTTTGTCGGAATCACAATCATATCACAGATTTCCGAAAATGTCAAACGGTATATTGAATAAACCGCCCTCTATCGCGTAAGACTATTAATTAACGCAACTGTCCAAATAAAGGCGGCACACAGATGCCGGGAAGGAATGGATAAAAGATGAAAGCTGTAATTATGGCGGGCGGCGAAGGTACTCGCCTGCGCCCTCTGACCGGCACGGTTCCGAAGCCCCTCGCGAAGCTTTGCGGGCGTCCGGCTGTGGAATACATTTTAGACCTGCTGATTCGGCACGGCTTCACCGAGGCTGTGTTTACCCTGCGCTACAAAGGCGAGATGATTGAGCGGCTTTTCGAGAGCGAGTACTATATGACGGATAGTATGTTCCAAGAAAAAACGCCGGACAAAGGCATAGATTTACGCTTTTCTTATGAGGATGAGCCGCTCGGGACAGCCGGCTGCGTAAAAAAAGCGGCAGCCGATTTTACCGACGACTTCCTTGTAATCAGCGGTGACGCGCTCTGCGACTTTAACTTATCGGCTGTGCTCAAGTTTCACAAGGAAACACACGCGGAAGCCACTGTCATAACAAAGCAGGTGAAAGACCCGCGCGAATACGGACTCGTGATTTCCGACGGCAAAACCGGTGAGATTACAGGCTTTTCCGAGAAGCCGTCGTACCTCAACTGCATTTCCGACTACGCAAACACAGGCGTCTATGTTTTGAATCCGTCGGTACTCGAGCTCATCCCAGACGGCAAGATGTGGGACTTCGCGCGCGATGTGTTCCCGAAGATGCTCAAAGAGAACCGTCCGCTGATGTCATTCGCAGAGAGCGGCTACTGGTGCGACATCGGCGACATCGACACCTATGTTTCATGCCAGCGCGATATTTTAACAGGAAAAGTAAACTGCACGGTTAACGCTAAAAAAATCGCGGACGGCGTTTATGCCAATAATGCAATACCAAGCAACGTTGTAATCAAAGCCCCCGCATATATCGGCAGAAATGTGCAGCTCGGCAAGAACTGCGTGATTTCCGGCACGGTTTTAAGTGATAATGTGACGCTCGGCGCGAACTGCCGCGTAAACGACAGCGTTATTCTCGACGGCGTAATATCTGCGAACGAGCTTGAGGCAAGCGGCGCGGTTATTTGCGAGAATGTAAAAATAAAGTCGAACGTTCGCCTGTCGGACGGCGCGGTAATCGGCGAGGGAACGGTTATTAACGAAAACGCAAGCGTTGAAAGTGACGTGCGCGTATGGCAGAACAAGACCATTCCCGCGAACACTGCGGTCTTGAACGACTTCAAGTTCGGCGGCAAGGGTAAAATCGAAATAAGCGAGCGCGGAATCACCGGCGACACAAACATAGATATAACGCCCGATTTCGCCGCAAAGGCAGGCTGCGCACTTTCGGGGCTTCACCCTAACAACGTGCTCGTTTCCTGCGAAGAGAACAACGCCTCGCTGTCGCTTAAAAGCGCACTGCTCGCGGGGATTTCAAGCACGGGCGTGAACTCGTCGGACTGCGGCACGGCGACGCTGCCGATGCTTATTCATTTAAGCAAGCTAATGCTCGCAGATTTAATCGTGCATATCCGTGCAAATTCCAAAACCGAAATAATAATCCTCAACAGCCACGGGCTTGCACTTACTCGTCAGCAGGAGCGCAGCTTAGAGGGCGGCCTTAACCGCGCGGAATACAGAAGCGCGCCCAGCGATGGCTTCGGCTCCGTTGGCGATATAAAGTGCACCGATGAGCTTTATGCCGCTATGCTTGAGTCTATGTCGGGATTCAAGACCGGCTGCAAAATTATCCTCAACTGCACAAATGAGCGTCTTTTTGCGCTCTTGAAGCCTATATTTGAAAGAATCAGCAACCCCACGGGCGAACAGCTTATAATCACTCTGAACAACGCCGGAACCAAAGCCGAATTTAGACTCGGCAAGGATTTCATTATTAACCACGATAATTTGATTCTGCTCGCCTGCCTTGACATTTTCATGGGCGGCTGCGACGTTGCGCTGCCCGCTGATTTCCCGAGCGCCGCTGATGTGCTTGCAGGGCGTTATGAGCGCAGTGTTCACCGTTTCTTCGCCTGTTCCAACGACGATTCCGACAAGGAAGCGAGAATTACGGCGGAAAGCGAAACGTTCTTATGGGACGGTGCGTATCTTGCTCTGTTCGTGCTGGGCTGGATTACAAGGGACGGAGCTTCTCTCATTGATACCGCGCGCAGTCTTCCGGAATTCAGCCGCGAGAACCGCGTAGTCGTCATCAACTGCCCCCCTCAAAGAATTTTGGGACGCCTCTGCGCGGGAAAGTCCGGCTGCGGCGAGGGTATTGTGCTGGACCTCGCGGGTAAACAGAGGGCGGGCAGGGTTCTTCTGCGCTCAAATAAAAAAGGCAACGCACTGTTTCTTATGGCGGAAAGCGTATCAAGCGAGACTGCAAAATCCCTCTGTGACGATGTTGAAGCACAGGTCAAAAGACTTATGCTTGACATTTAATTATGAATTTGGTATAATTTTACTGTTAGTCAAAATTTTTAGGGCGTTTTAAGCAAAAACAACGCCCTTACATAATAGGTCGAACGCAGTTCGGCCAAATCATAGAGGTACAAATGTCGGAAATTAATAAAACAAAACGGAAAAAGCACAGCTTATCCGATAGTATTCTTCGTCTTGAAGAAGAAATTGCGGGTAAAATCAAACAAAAAGAAAAGGAAAAGGAAAAGGATAAGAAAAAGCAAAAACCTAAAGATACTTCGCACCCGAAGCAGATTCAGCGAAAAAAACCATCGATTAAACATAATCTTTCCGCTGTTCGGATTACCGCGCTTGGCGGACTCTCCGAAATCGGAAAAAACCTGTATGTCATCGAATGTGTAAACGACCTGTTCATAATCGACTGCGGACTCGCCTTCCCTGACGAGGATATGCTCGGGGTTGACCTTGTAATCCCCGATTTCACCTATCTTGAAAAGAACCGGGAGCGTTTCCGCGGTATCGTGCTCACGCACGGGCATGAAGACCATATCGGCTCGCTTCCCTATCTGCTTAAGAAAATCAACGTCCCTGTTTACGGCACAAAGCTGACTCTGGGCTTATGCGAGGGGAAGCTGCGCGAGCACGGGATTTTAAGCGATTGCAGCCTTAATATAATCCAACCAAAACAAACGGTTAAGCTCGGCTGCATGAGTGTGGAGTTCATCCGGGTCAACCACTCGATTCCCGACGCCTGCGCGCTGGCGGTTCACACGCCGGCAGGCATAATCGTGCACACCGGCGACTTTAAGGTCGACTACACGCCTATTGAGGGCGGGATTATTGACCTTGCGCGGTTCGGCGAGCTTGGAAACAAAGGCGTGCTTGCGCTGATGTCCGACAGCACCAACGCCGAGCGCCCGGGGTACACCATGTCGGAGCGCAAGGTCGGCGACAGCTTCCGCAATATCTTCGGCTCTGCCGAGAACCGGAGAATCATCGTCGCTACTTTCGCAAGCAATATTCACAGAATCCAGCAAATCATTGACAACGCCATATTTTATGAACGTAAAATTGCGCTTTCAGGGCGCAGCATGATTAACGTCATTCAAAAGGCAATTGAGCTCGGCTACGTTAAAATTCCGGGCGGCTTTCTTATTGACATTGAGCAGGTGAATAAATATCCGCCCGAAAAAGTAGTCGTCATAACCACGGGCAGCCAGGGTGAGCCTCTTTCTGCACTGTCACGGATGTCCGCGGGCGACCACAGGCAGGTTAATATTTCTCCTTGCGACCTTGTTGTAATCTCAGCTTCTCCAATACCGGGTAATGAAAAGACCGTCGGACGCGTCATCAACGACCTCATGAAGTCGGGCGCAGAAGTCGTCTACGAATCAATGTACGAGGTTCACGTTTCGGGGCACGCCTGCCAGGACGAGCTCAAGATGATGCTGTCACTCACGAAGCCTAAGTTTTTCATCCCAGTGCACGGCGAGTATAAACACTTGGTTAAGCATGCTCAGCTTGCGGTAAAAATGGGCGTTCCCGAAGAGAATGTTTTCATCACCGGTTTAGGGCAGCAGCTTGAAACCGACGGCAGCTCCATGAAAATCACAACGCAGGTCACAGCCGGAAAAGTGCTTGTCGACGGGCTCGGCGTCGGCGACGTGGGCACCGTGGTTCTGCGTGACAGGAAAAAACTTGCGCAGGACGGTCTGATTATAATTGTAGCCTCAATTGAACGCACAAGCGGACGGCTTATGTCGGGGCCCGACATAGTTTCGCGCGGCTTCGTGTACGTGCGTGAATCCGAGGAGCTCATCGACAAGGCGCGCGAGCTCATGGAAAAGGCGATTGTTGAATCCGCGGGCGGGCCAATCAGCGTGATGAAAAATAATATACGCGACGCAATGAGCGATTTCATGTTCCAAAAAACCAAGAGAAGTCCGATGATTCTGCCGATTATTATGGAGATATGACGAACAATTGACAATGTATAATTGACAATTGACAATTAAGGAGTGAACCTTTGAAAAACTTCTACCGCGACAGCGGGCTTATTATTGTCGTCTGCTGCTTAGTGTTAATCCTGTTCATTCTCACGGGGTATTTTTACCTTACCGAATCCGACTTGTTTTGGATGATTGCGCCTTTTGTCGTGCTCATTTCGGGTTTATGCCTCGGAAAGCTGGTTATGGTCACTCGCAAAACTTTTCAGTATTCCGCCTTTATTTCAGATGAAATTGATACGGCGGATAAAAAATCGCTATACAATCTGCCGGTTTGTGTCGCCATAATCGACTCTGCGTATAAATTTATCTGGTTTAATAAAAACTTTTTGAACAACTTCAAGAATGAAGCAATAGCCGGCAATTCTCTCGCTTCCTTTTCGGATATAAATGTAGAGAAGCTCCTTAAAAACGAACCGGCAAAAATTTTTTATAACGAAAAATATTTTAAAGTCAGCGCGATTGTTCCCTTAACGGAGAAAACCGAAAACGTTTATGTTATCTACTTTGAAGATATAACTGAAAGAGTTCTGCTCGAAATAGAAAAAAGGCTTTCTAAACCCGTTGTTATTCTTATTTCGATTGACAACTACAACGAGATGTTTGAGGGCGCGCTGGAAAGCGAGAAAGCGCACGTCACGGTAAAAATCGACCAGCTGCTTGAAGAATTCAGCGCCGGCACGACAGGCATCATGAAGAAAACCAACCGCGACCGTTGCTGGGCTGTAATCGAGCAGCGGCACGTCGACAAGCTGATTGAGGAAAAAGTAAAGCTTCTTGACAAAGCGCGCGAAATCGCGGTTAGGGACCGGATTAACGTTACGCTGTCCATCGGCATAGGCTCTACCGGAAACAGTATTTCCGAAAGCGAACAGCTGGCTCGGCAGGCGCTTGAAATGGCGCAGGGACGCGGCGGCGACCAGGCGGCGGTTAAGACCGCGGGCGGCTTCGAGTTTTACGGCGGCGTCTCAAAAGGCATCGAGCGGCAGAATAAAGTTAAGGCACGGATTATCGCAAACTCGCTTGCGGATTTAATAATGAACTCCGACAGTGTTTACATAATGGGGCATAAGTCCGGCGATTTGGACAGCGTGGGTTCGTCAATCGGGCTCGCCTGCTTGATTCGCAATCTCGGCAAGGACGCCTACATAGCGGTTGACAAGAGTTCAACATTATGCGCTGATTTAATCGACAGGTTCAAGGAACAACTGCTCATTACCCCGCAGAGAGCGCGGGAACAATTCACCGAAAACTCGCTTCTCATCATTACCGACACGCATATACCCAATATGCTTGAGGATATAGAGCTTTACCGCGCGGCCCAAAAAGTAGTTGTAATTGACCATCACAGAAAAATGGTTAATCACGTTGACAACGCACTTATTTTCTTTCATGAAACCTACGCTTCTTCAGCTTCGGAAATGGTTACGGAGCTGCTCCCCTACTACGGCGAGGCGGGCAAGCTCTCGGCGCAGCAATCGGAAGCGCTGCTCGCGGGAATCATGCTTGATACTAAAAATTTCACGGTTCGTACAGGTGTGCGTACATTTGAAGCTGCGGCGTTTTTGCGAAAGCTCGGCGCAGACACCGTCAGCGTGAAGTCACTTTTTGCGAACTCCTTCGATTCATACAAAAAGAAAATCGCTATCGTTTCGTCGGCGGGGATTTACAACAAATGTGCAATCGCATACAGCTCGGAACTTACCGATAACATACGCCTAATCGCGCCTCAGGCGGCGGACGAGATGCTCGGGATTTCCGGGGTCGCTGCTTCTTTCGTTGTGTTTCGCTCAAGGCAGGACGAAATTTCAATAAGCGCGCGCTCGCTCGGTGCTATGAACGTTCAGCTTGTGATGGAGCAGATTGGCGGCGGCGGACATCTGACGATGGCAGGCGCACAGTTCATAGATGCAAGTTTAAATGAGATTAAAGAGAGGTTAATTAAATCAATCGATAAGTATTTTGAATTAAATTCATGAAAGGAGTAAAAGTTTGAAAATAAAACAATTGAATCGGGAAAATGCTGTTTTCATGATTCATTTGTGAAGAAAGGACTTAGTGAAAATAAAAATGAAAGTAATTTTATTACAAGACGTTCAGGGTACCGGCAAACAAGGCGAAATCAAGGAAGTCAAAGACGGTTACGCACGTAACGCGTTGCTGCCGAAAGGTCTTGCGATTGAAGCTACGAAGGCAAACCTTGCAATGCTCGAGCAGAAGAAAGCATCAGCACAGCATAAAATCGACACAGCACGCGAAGCTGCCGAAACAATAGCGAAGCAGCTCTCCGGCAGAACGATTAACGTTACCGTCAAGGCGGGCGAGGAAGGCAGGCTGTACGGCTCCGTAACGACGAAAGACGTTGCTGCCGCGCTCGGTAAAGAAGGATTCGATATCGATAAGAAGAAGCTGATTGTCCCCGGGGACATAAAAAACTGCGGTACTTACGAAGCACAGGCTAAGCTTTACAGCGGCACAATCGCCAAGTTTACATTAAATGTAAAGAGGGATTAAATCATGAAAATAACAAGCAAAAAAGATGTAATCAAAAACGTATTGATTATTATTTTATCAGCAGCTGTCGCCGCCTTATTGATAATGCAGCTGCTCGGAGCTGACGACGACCCCTCATCAAGGGTAATTAACAGAGTTCAAATCGAGCGGAGATTTTTAATTGATTTTGATGATTTACCCTGGGGCAAAATGGGCACCAGCATTGATATTTTACAGTCATATATAAGCTTCACTCCCGAAATACGCCTGCGTAATGTCAACGGAATTGAATTTACTTTTCTGCTTAGGACACCTATTGAAGAATCATTGATTTCCCGTCAGGATGTTGAGTTTGAATTATCAAGAGAAGAGTATGATGAACTGTTCCAAAAGATTTCGGGAACAGTCATACACAAGACGAGATACCGTTTTAAGTATGATGAGGTTGATGTTCGTATTGATATTTTCTTTGGTGACTTGGACGGGCTCGTATTTGCCGAGGTTCTTTTTGACAGTGTTGAGGATGCTGAAGCTTTCAAGCCTTTTCCGTGGTTCGGTGAAGATGTTACCGAGGACCTGAGGTATAGAAACGCCATGCTCTCCAAAGACGGCTTGCCCGCTTAAAACTTCGCGTACAACTAAAAAGAATATAGTTAAAACTTTGAAATAACCGGCACCGAATCGGGGAAAATGAAGCTTTTCTTTCACAGTTAAGTAACAAAAGGACATGAGTAAAACTTGGAAATAACCGGCACTAAATCGGGGAAAACGAAGCTTTTCTTTCACAGTTAAGTAACAAAAGGACATAGGTAAAACTTTGAAATAACCGGCACTAAATCGGGGAAAATGTTGTTTTAAGTTCTCATCTGTGCGGAAAGGATTATAAAGAAAAAATGGCAGATTTAAATAACTCCACTCTCCCCTACAGCCTTGACGCGGAACAAGCCGTGCTGGGCTCGATTCTGCTTGATTCCAAATTAATCAATGACGTTACGAACAAGCTCGGTACACAGAGCTTTCACATCGGGCTCAACAGCGAGATTTTCGGCGTTATGATGCAGATGTTCATTTCGGGGCAGCCGATTGATATTATCACGGTCATGGAGAACTGCGTCCGAAAAAATATTTTCGACAGCCAGGCGGACGCAAAGCTATACCTCACAAAGCTCATGGAATCTGCAATCAGCCCGTCAAGTATTGAGAGCTATGCAACGATTATTGCCGAAAAATATATGGTAAGGCAGCTCATGTTCGCCTCCAACGAGATTTTCAACCTCGCCGGAGCCGGCACGGAAGAACCGCAAAGCCTGCTCGACTTCGCCGAAACCAAGATTTACAGCATACGAAGCGAAAAAGATATAGTCGGGCTGACCCCCATTAAACCTACGATTTTGGAGAAAGTAAAGGAGCTTTCTGAAATCGCTGACGACCCGCAGGCTTTTGAAAGCAGGTATATCGCCACTTCATTTGAATCGCTCGACAAGAAAATCTTCGGCTTCGCGCCCGCCGATTTAATCATCGTTGCAGGCAGGCCCGGTACCGGCAAGACTACGTTTGCCATTAACGTAGCCGTAAAGGTTGCGAAGAAATACCGCGGCAGAAAGGTCGCCGTGTTCAGCTTTGAGATGTCACGCCATCAGCTTGTGGAGCGAATCCTTGCTTCAGAAGCCCGCGTTACAACCGACCAGATGAGAAAAGGCGAGATTGACCGCAACGGCTGGAAAAACATCAGCGACGCGACCGATTTTCTCTCTTCGCTCGATATTTATATAGATGACACGCCGAACGTTTCTGTCGGCGAGATGAAAGCGAAGCTGCGCCGTCTAAAAGGTGTGAGCGTGGTGGTAATCGACTATTTGCAGCTCATGTCACTGAACCGCCGCGATATGAACAGGAACGCTGAAATCTCAGAAATCACAAGAAACCTCAAAATCATGGCGAAGGAGCTCGGAATCACTGTAATCCTTGCTTCCCAACTCTCGCGCGAATCGGCGAAACGGCAGGACAAGCGCCCCACGCTCGTTGACCTGCGCGATTCCGGCGCGATTGAACAGGACGCGGACATCGTGCTCATGCTGCACAGGGAGAGTATGTTCAACCCCGAAACCGAGTTCCCTAACAGGTGCGAATGTATAATCGAAAAAAACCGCCGCGGTGAAACCGGCAAATTCGATTTAAACTTTGAGGGAGAATACTACAGCTTTACGTCAGCGGAGTTTATTCATGTTAACGAATATTAGGAACGTTATAGATAAATATGATATGCTTGGGAAAACCGCGCAGAATAATACGGGCAGCTTTCAACCGATTATTGTTGCGCTTTCGGGCGGCGCGGACAGCGTCTGCCTGCTTCACGTACTGCTCGAGATGAATATTCCTGTTGAAGCCTGCCATGTCAACCATAAGCTGCGCGGCGAGTCAAGCGATAGTGACGAGAGTTTTGTGCGTGCATTATGTGAACGGCTCGGCGTAAATCTCCATGTGCATAAAATTGACGTAAAATCGCTTAAAAAGAAACATCAAAGCCTTGAGGAATGTGCGCGCGAAGCACGGTATGCATATTTTAATGAGATAGGAACAAATTCAATTACAGCAACCGCACATACCGCAGGTGATAACACCGAAACGGTTCTTCTGAACTTAATCCGCGGCACGGGACTGCGCGGACTATGCGGGATTCCGCCTGTGCGCGGAAATATGAAAGCCTCAAGCCATGACAGGCTCGCAAGCTCGCCGTCGGATGAGAAGACCTCTGCGATTATTATCCGCCCTCTGATTGAAACCACAAGAGAAGAGGTACTGGCTTATCTTGCTGAAAAAGGCGCTGACTATATTTCGGACGAGAGTAACTTTTCCGATGAATTCACCCGTAACAATCTGCGGTTAAATATAATCCCGCTGCTTGAAAAAATCAATCCGTCGCTCACCGCAGCTGTCACAAGAATGTGCAATAGCTTGCGTTTTGACGAGGAGTATCTGCATGGAATTGCGGTTAACAGCGATTCTTTTAAAGTTGATTTTCTTATAAAACAACCGCCGGCAATTAAAAACCGTATAATTTCCCTGCTCCTGTCCAAAAATAATATATCACCCACTAATCTCCGCATTAACGGAATCGCTTCCCTGCTCGAAAGCGGCGGCGCGAAGTCCGCTTTAAAAAAAATCAACCTTTCTAAAGATAAATTCGCTGTAGTAAAGGATAATTCGCTGAACATACAGATAATTCCGCAGAATTACAGAAAAAACTGATTGATTTTTTATATTTTTTATGTTATACTTATTTAATTAGGGAGAAAATTTGCAATGAACCATGACATTGAGCGCATTTTATACAGCGAGGTGCAAATCGCCGAAGCCGTAAAGAAGCTCGGAGAGCAAATTACCCGCGATTACACAGGAAAAACGCCCGTACTGCTCTGTATTTTAAAAGGCTCTTCGGTTTTCCATGCCGATTTAATGAGGGCAATTGACCTGCCTGTTGAAGCCGACTTTTTAATCGCCAAATCCTACGGAATGAGCTCGCAGAGCTCCGGCAAGCTCAAAATCCTCAAAGAGCCCGAGATTGACATAAAAAACCGCGATATAATAATAGTCGAAGACATTTTAGATACGGCGGTGACGCTGTCCGCGCTCTTACATACCCTTTCCCTGCGGGAACCCGCGTCGCTTAAAACCGCTGTCTTTTTGGATAAGAACCTGGGAATTAAAAAGCCCGTTAGTGCTGATTATAAGTGCTTCGACGCGGAAAACGAGTTTCTTGTGGGATACGGGCTTGACTATGCCGAAAGGTACAGGAATCTGCCATATGTGGGCGTCCTGAGAAGAGAAATATATAATTAGCATAGATAAAACTTGACAATAAGAAGCCTTTTTAGCGGATAACAAATAATAATATTTGTCGCTGCTTTAAAGGGATGGGGGGAAAATGCAGTCTAAACACAAAGGAACGTTAATATACGTTGCTATAATCATCGCTTTAATAATCGGTCTTGTTTCAATGCTGAACCTTATTGGCAGCGGCGTAAGACCCGAAAACTATTCAACCGTAATCACGCACTTCGATAATTTTAACGTGTCGGCATACGAGCTTGACCTCGGCTCAGGCATGCTAAAGTATAACCTGCGCACCGACCCGAGCCAGCAGCCAATCGACGGTAATTATACCCACCATTACTCCGTTCCTCACGTGGGTATGTTTCTTAACGAAACTGCCGAATACAGAAAAGAATATAACGACAGATACAACACCGCGCTTGTTCAGAATTTCATCAGGCCCAGTGATAACACATTTTTGACTAACTTCCTGCCGTATCTGCTGTTAATAGCACTTATGGTCGGCTTCACCTATATAATAATGCGCCAGACTACAGGCGGCGGCAAGATGTCGTCGTTCTCAAGGGCGAATACCCGCCAAAAGCCTGCCGGCGGCAAGAAAATCATGTTCACTGATGTTGCGGGCGCGGACGAAGAAAAAGAAGAACTCGCGGAAATCGTCGACTTCCTTAAAAACCCTGCCAAATACCAGGAAATAGGCGCCAGAGTCCCTAAGGGCGTGCTGCTCGTCGGGCCTCCGGGAACGGGGAAAACCCTGCTTGCAAAAGCTGTTTCCGGCGAAGCAGGCGTACCGTTCTTCTCTATAAGCGGCTCTGACTTTGTTGAAATGTTCGTGGGTGTGGGCGCTTCGCGCGTCCGCGACCTGTTCGACCAGGCGAAAAAGCACACACCTTCAATTATATTCATAGATGAAATCGACGCCGTAGGGCGTCACAGAGGCGCGGGCCTCGGCGGCGGTCATGACGAACGCGAGCAGACGCTCAACCAGCTTCTTGTCGAAATGGACGGCTTCGCCGAGAACGAGGGCATTATCATCATTGCCGCAACCAACAGGCGCGATATTTTAGACCCCGCCCTGCTCCGCCCGGGACGCTTCGACAGGCAGGTGGTTGTAAATTATCCCGATATTAAAGGCAGGGAGGAAATCCTTGTCGTTCACACGCGAAATAAAAACTTAGCTCCCGATGTCGTTCTCGGAACGATTGCAAAGTCCACCGCGGGCTTTACGGGCGCGGACCTGGAAAACTTAGTGAACGAGGCGGCGCTGCTCGCTGCACGGCACAACAGAAAATCCATAACCGAAAAGGATATAGGCGAGGCGACGATTAAGGTCGTGGCGGGACCCGAAAAGAAATCGCGCGTCGTCACCGACAAGGAGAAAAAGCTCACCGCCTATCACGAGGCAGGACACGCAATCTGCGTATACAACTGCGAAACACAGGACAAGGTTCACATGGTTTCGATTATTCCGCGCGGAATGGCGGGCGGCTTCACTATGTCACTGCCCGAGCACGACAAGAGCTACAAGAGCAAGACCGAGTTCGAGGAGGAGATTATTGTTCTTCTCGGCGGGCGCGTCGCAGAAAAGCTGATTTTGAACGAAATTTCGACCGGCGCGTCGAGCGACATCGTCCGCGCTTCTCAAATCGCGCGTAACATGGTAACGCGCTACGGCTTCTCCGAAAAGCTCGGCCCCATCGTTTACGGGCACGAAAACCCCGAGGTATTCCTCGGACGCGACTATTCGCAGGGGCGCAACTACTCCGAAAACGTCGCGGCTGAAATAGACGCGGAAATCCGCGCAATCGTCGAGTTCGGCTACGAGAAAGCCAAGGACATTCTCACCGCCAGCATGGCGCAGCTTCATGTCGTCGCGAATTATCTTCTTGAAAAGGAAAAGGTGGACGGCGAGGACTTCGTGAAGCTGATGAAAGGCGAGCTTGATTTGATTGCCGACAAGGACTTAAAGGAAGAGGCGAAAGCCGCGCTCGAAGAGCCGCCGGCAGAAGACCTTCCTCCTGTTGATACGCTTGAAATCACGGAAGAGCCGGACAAAAACGAATGACAGAATTCAAAAATATAATTATAATCACAGGGCACTACGGCTCGGGAAAGACGAACATCGCCGCGAACTTAGCATTAAAGCTCGCCGAACAGGATTCCGTGTCAATCGTCGACCTCGACATTGTCAACGCTTACTTTAGGACGGCGGATTTCCAAAATCCCGCTAATGCGGCGGGGCAGGTTTTTTCCGGAAAGAACATCAAAATTATCGCCTCAAAGTATGCAAACTCAAGCCTTGACGTTCCCGCGCTCGGCTTCGACATCGCGGGCGCCGTCAAAAGCAGCGGCTATACAATCATAGACGTCGGCGGCGACGACGAGGGCGCGCGGGCGCTCGGAAGATACCGCGATTTTCTGCTCGGGCAGGACTACGACATGCTCTATGTCGTGAACAAATCCCGCCTACACACGCAGACGCCCGAAGAGGCGCTTGAGCTGCTGCGCGCGATTGAATCCGTTTCGGGCTTGAAATGCACGGGAATTATAAACAACACGCATTTATGTGAAGAAACAACGCCGGAGCTTATCGAAGCTTCCCTGCCCTACGCAAAAGAAATCGCGGAAAAGGCGGGCGTGCCGCTGCTGTTTTCGGTCGGGCTCGACTTCCCTGTCCGAATACTGGTGAAAAAGGTTTGGGAGTAGTCAGCCCTGCATGACCTCAAGCATCAGCAGTATGCTTGCGCGGAAGCCCTGCCTGAAGCTTTCGTATGTGAGGAGCTGGGTTTCCTCGGTTCTCGCGTCCTCATACTTGTTGAATTCAACCAGGTCTTCGCCCTGCAGAATATTTTGCAGTTTTGTTTGCAGCTTCTTTGTAAGATGCTCTATTTCCTCATTAGATTTAATGTCTTTTGCATAAGTGTTGAAAAATCGTTGAAGCATATGTTTGTTCATGGTTTTGATTCCTTTCTTGACGATATAATTGTGGGTGCAATTATATTATACACGCTATTTGCGTGGGTGTCAAGGGTTTTTAAAAATATTTTTAGGAGTTACATAAATGACGGGGTTTAATACAAAAATTAAAAACATTCGCATACAAAAAAAATTAACTCAAAAGCAATTAGCTGAATTAATTGGTATTGCTGAACGTCATTATCAGAATTATGAATACGGCACAAGAGAGCCAAATTTAGCGACTTTCAAAAGAATAGCGGAAACGATTAATGTTTCGGCTGATTATCTATTAGGCTTAAAAGAAAAATAAAATTATAAAAGAGAGAAAAATGAAAATCAGAACGTTAATCATTACAGCCCTGACAATAACAATACTTACCGCCTGTTCCGAAAATATTGGCGCTCCCGAGCCTGCCGCCGAACAACAGGAAGACCCGCCTGAAGCGGACGGCACGCTTACAGCGGAAACGGACAACCCTCCCGAATTTACGGGTACACTTATTGAAACCGACGATTACTGGATTATGCTGCCTGAAGCTTGGGAATATGAAACCGCGACCCGCGAGGAAATAACGGCAAACCATGAGGAAGTGCTGAGCGCAATAGCCGAGGCCAGAACCCCGCCCGACACAATCGCGGGGGAGCTCCGCGCTTATTACGGGACTGCTGCCGAGGCGCAGTTTGTCATTGACAAGGAATTTATTCCCGACCTGCTCGACTTCCCCGAGAACATCTCCAATGAGGAAATTCTCAGCATAGCGGCGGACAACATGATAAGCGAGCATAACACACCTATCTATGAGAAAGAGCTCTGTCTTATTGACGGCAGGGATACGTTGAAAATCACAAATTTGCTTACCGATATGAACTATATTTTTTATATGATAATCAACGATGAAGACGCCTATCTTGTGCGCAGCGGCGCCTATAAGGATTTCGACCTCGCAATCATCGAAGAGGCGATTGAGTCAATTAGGTTTAAATAAAAATAAAATAAAGGAGAAAAGAAATGGAAAAGTTCAAAATCGAGTTTGACCGCTGCAAGGGCTGCGGACTGTGCACCACAGCCTGTCCGAAGAACATCGTGGTCATGCAAAGCGAGAAGCTAAACAAGGAGGGGTTCAGCACGGCTGTCTGCACAGACCTTGAAGCCTGTACTGCTTGCGCGCTGTGCGCAGTGATGTGCCCCGACTGTGCTATTACGATTACCAAGGCGTAAAGCCTTACTTTAATTAAACTTAAAACTTAATAACTATACCTCCTTTTCGGGGAAAACGTTGTTTAAAAGCACTGATGTGCAGAAAGGACTTACTAAAATATGAACAAAGTTTTAATGAAAGGCAACGAGGCATGCGCCGAGGCGGCAATCCGCGCAGGCTGCAAGAGCTACTTTGGCTATCCCATCACGCCGCAAAATGAAATCACAGCTTATATGTCTAAAGCATTACCGAAAATCGACGGCGGCGTTTTTGTGCAGGCTGAATCGGAAATCGGCGCAATACATATGGTTTACGGCTGCGCGGGCAGCGGCGTGCGCTGCATGACGAGCTCCTCCTCGCCCGGTATATCGCTCAAATCCGAGGGCATTTCGTACCTCGCAGGCGCTGACCTGCCGTGCGTAATCGTAAATGTCCAGCGCGGAGGCCCCGGCCTCGGCACAATCCAGCCGTCGCAAGCGGATTATTTCCAGGCGACAAAGGCAATCGGGCACGGTGACTTGAAAATACCCACACTCGCGCCGAACTCAGTGCAGGAGATGGTCGATATGACCGTAAAGGCGTTTGAAATCGCCGAAAAATACCGCACTCCTGTTATAATCCTTGCCGACGGTTTGCTCGGGCAGATGATGGAGCCCGTGAGCTTCGGCGAAATTGAGAACAATGCCGCTCAGTATCCTTACGGCGCATACGGTCATGGCAATAAGCGCGAAAGAAACATAATCAATTCGCTCTATTTAGACCCGCTGAAGTTAGAGGAAAAAATAAACGAGCGCTTTGAGCGCTATGCAAAAATCGCGGAAACAGAAGCCGCCGCCGAATATGACAAGGACGCGACGATTGTAGTAGCGGCATACGGCTCGACAGCGAGGGTCGCAAGAAGCGCGGTAGATAAGGCGCGCGCCGAGGGCATAAACGCAGGTCTCTTCCGCCCGCAGACGCTCTGGCCCTTCCCCGTGAAGCAGCTCAAAGAAGCCACCGGGAACGCAAAGGCCGTGCTTGTTTCCGAGATGTCGATGGGGCAGATGGTCGACGACGTTAAGATGGCGCTTGAGTTTAAGCTGCCCGTAGAATTCTACGGACGTCAAGGCGGCTTCGTGCCTAATCCCGATGAAATCCTTAAGAAAATCAAAGAAATTTCAAATAACTGATAAAACTTAATAAATATAGGAGGTTTAAATATGCCAAGCTTTAAAAGACCAAACGCTTTAATAGATATGCCGACCCACTACTGCCCCGGCTGCACTCATGGGATTATCCACCGCCTTGTCGCGGAGGTTATTGACGAGATGGGAATCGAGGGCGACACCGTCGGGATTTGCCCCGTAGGCTGCTCGGTTCTTGAATATGTTTATTTTTCCTGCGATATGATGCAGGCCTCGCACGGGCGCTCGCCCGCAGTCGCGACAGGCATCAAGCGTGCTAACCCCGATAAGTTCGTCTTTACATACCAAGGTGACGGGGACCTCGCCGCAATCGGCACGGCTGAAACTGTTCATGCGGCGGCAAGAGGTGAAAATATCACCGTTATATTTGTTAACAATGCAATCTACGGCATGACAGGCGGGCAAATGGCGCCCACAACCCTCCCCGGTCAGTTCACGCAGACCACGCCTTACGGCAGAGATACCGTAAGGGAGGGTCACCCGATTAGAGTAAGCGAAATGCTCAGTACGCTTGATGGCGTGGCTTACGCGGAGCGCACTATGACCGTAGACCCGAAGAGCATTGCCAATACAAAAAAGGCAATCAGAAAAGCCTTTGAAATTCAAAAAGCGAAAAAGGGATTTTCCATCGTTGAGGTTCTCTCCACCTGCCCTACCAACTGGGGACTCACGCCGCTAAAGGCACTCGACTGGTTAAAAGAAAATATGCTCCCTCACTACCCGCTCGGAGTATACGCGGACAAAGGAGGGAACGAATAATGAACAAGACTTATGAAATTTTAACCGCCGGCTTCGGCGGACAAGGCGTACTCTTCGGAGCGAAGCTGCTCGCCGAAATAGGCTTGCTTGATGGCAAGGAAGTGACATGGTTCCCCGCTTACGGGCCCGCTATGCGCGGCGGTACCTGCAACTGCTCGGTTGTAATCAGCGATAGTCCTATAGGCTCGCCGGTGGTTTCACATCCGAATCTGCTGCTCGCAATGAACGGCCCCAGTTACGATAAGTTTATCGGTATTGTTGCAAGCGGCGGCAAGGCGTTTGTAGACTCGACGCTTGCAGATACCTCGGCGTCAAGCGCGAAGCCCGCTGACGGCGTGCAGGTTTTCAACATTCCCGCTACCAAGCTCGCCCTTGATAACGACATTGTAGGCATGGCGAATATCATCATGCTCGGCAAGCTTATTAAAGAAACCGGCTTCGCAAGTGCCGAAACCGTAGAAAAGGCAATGAAGCTCGTAACCGAGGGCAAGGAGCATTTATACGACCTTAACATGAAGGCTCTTAAAATCGGGGCAGAGTATTAAACAGGGGTATAAAACTACGGTAATCAGGTAATTCTAATTCCGAAAGCGGAGTTTCCGCATTAAGGATGGTGAATTATTCTGACTACCGTATTTTTAATCGGAGAGCGCGAAGACATAGGGCTTGAAAGCCTTATTAAAAGCAATCTTTCCGGCACCTACAGCGTTACTTATATCAAAGACGGCGCAGTTATGCGCCTTGGAAAAGGTTATGATATACTTGTGCTTGACACCCCGCACCTGCAACTTGCAGAGCTTAATGAATGCATTGTGGTTATGAAAGACTTCGGCGAGGTTCCGGTCACGCGGCTCCCGGAAAAAAGCATAGTGATTGCCAATTCCGAGAACACGGGGCAGCTTGAGCGGCTTGAATCAATGGGGCAGCGGGTAATCTCCTGCGGCAAAAATAACCGCGACACACTTTCTTACACAAGCCTCACCTATGATGGGATTATGATTTCGCTCAACAGGGAAATTACGGCGTTTTCGGGCAAAAAGATTCAGCCGCTTGAGATTCCCATAAAATTTAACACCGCTCCCGATAATGTCTATGACATCATCGCTTATACGGCGTTAAGGCTTGTTCTTGACGATTATGATTCGGAAATAGGGCTGCTGTATTAACTTTTTCAATAAACCTTTTTAACAAATGCGGCATGAAAACATCGTTTCCCCGATGGGCAGTCTTTTATATTAACTTTCATCCACCGGCAGTTCATCAGCCGATATGCTTATGTTTTCTTTCATTTTGCCGAGAAGAATTATTAGTTGCTCCTTTTCTTCCGCACTTAAATTGAGATGAAAGGCTTTTTCAATTTTCGTTTTTGAACTGCGGATTTTTTTATCTGTTTCTCTTCCCTTTTCGGTTATGTAAACGCGTGTCGCCCTTGCATCGTCTTTATCGGTTTCGCGGCGAACCAAGCCGGCAGTTTCCATATTGCGCAGAGTTGTGCTGATTGTGGGCGCCTTAAGCTTTGTAACTTTTACGAGGTCAAGCTGGGTTACGCCGTCTTTTCGGGACAGCGAATGAAGAATCTGCTTGTATGACGTTCTCGCGCCATTCCTGAGCATCTCAACCCGCATCTGCGCATCAAACAGCTTCGCAATATCAACCGCGAGCGATACCGGTGTGTTTTTTGATTTTTTTATTGATTTCACCATTAAAAGCCCTCCTTCTATTCTTACTATAGTCGTTTAATTTAAAAAGCATGAAATGCTTTTTAAATTCGATGCGCTTTGCGCATCGGTCGGCTCTGCCGTCAAACGACATATGAAACCGTAACTTCCGCGCCTGTGGCGCGGTATTCGCCCAACGGCGAATGTATGAAACAGCTTTGCTGTTTCTTAAGTTAAACGATTATAATCAGTTCTTACTTCTAATAATATACTTTTTTTTGGTAATTGTCAATAGAAAATTTAAAATATTTATCGAAACTGAAACTATTCTGTAACTTTTTCTGAAACAACAACCAAATTGGAGGCGAATATGAGTAATTTTAAGCAAATAAGTCACAAAATAGCCTACAGTGGAATCATCTGCGCCTTAGCGGTTATGATTATGCTCGTTTCGCTCATACCGGGATTTACATATGCCGTTCCGGCGGTCGCGGGCATATTGATTTGGTCGATTTGCTTTTTTATTAACTACAAGTGGGCTTTGCTTTCATACGCGGCGAGTTGCCTGCTGCTTTTAATTCTGCTCTCCCATTCGCTGGAAGCGAACATAGTCTACATAGCGTTCTTCGGTTACTACCCGGTTATAAGGGACAAGCTTATCGCCGTGAAGCCTGTTGTTCTGCGGCTGACTGTGAAGCTTGCGGTTTTCAACGCCGCCTGCGTCGCCGCCTTTCAGGTAATTACGCTGTTCATAGCAGTTGAGCAGGTGCTTGAGGGAATGGAGCGTTTCGGCGATTTGGCGGTTTACGTCTTCTGGGGTTTCGCGAACTTTGCGTTTTTATGCTATGAATTCTGCCTCAGCCAGCTTGAATTCGTGATTGAAAAGTGGATAAAACCGAAGTTCTTAAAACGCATAAAATAGGGGCGGGTATTAATCCGCCCCTATTTTATATAACCAACGGTTCAATTCTGTTGATATCGAACGGCGTTTTCTGATACACACAGAAGTTAAGCCAGTTCGAGTACATCAGGCTGGCGTGACCGCGCCATGTGTTTGTAATTGCATTTTTGGGAGTGTTCTTATCAAAGTAATTATGCGGGATATTAGGTTCCAAATTTTTGTCCTTATCGCGCTCGTATTCTTTGGCAAGGGTATCGGTATCATATTCCGCATGACCCGTTATGAAGAATTGCCGCCCTGTCTTATCTGCGATAATATGGTCGCCTGATTTTTTTGTTTTCCATCTTCCTGATGTTCTTGAAGTTGCAAGAACATCAAGATTTTCATTTTTGTCAACATCTTCGGAAATAATTTCGGTATAACGCGACTGCGGAACATAAAAGTAATCAGAAAACCCTTTCAATAGCGGATGATTCTGGTGTTTTTTCACTACAACTTGTGAATAAATACCCGATAATTTTGTTTCTAAGTTCTGCTTATTTATTCTGTAATGATAATAAAGCCCCGCCTGTGCGCCCCAGCAAATATACATGGTTGAGAAGACGTTTGTTTTGCTCCACTCCATAATGCTGCATAATTCTTCCCAGTATGTAACTTCTTCAAACGGCAGCTTCTCCACAGGTGCACCCGTAATTACTAAAGCGTCAAATTTTCTGTTTTTTATTTTATTAAATGTCGTATAAAAAGTCTCCATATGTTCTAAAGCGGTGTTTTTAGAGATATGGGTGGCTGTTTTTATTAACGTTACATTGACTTGAATCGGCGTGTTCGATAATAACCGCAGGAGCTGGGTTTCTGTTTCTATTTTAGTCGGCATGAGGTTTACAATTGCCACCTCAAGCGGGCGGATGTCCTGCTTTTGCGCGAGCTCCTCGCACATAACGAAGACGTTCTCGCCCGAAAGCGTTTGAAAAGCAGGGAGAGTTCGGGGGATATTAATGGGCATTTTTTATACTCCTTTATATTTGCTGTTTAATTTAAAGTACATAATTGTGTAGGTCGTCTGCGCTATAATGGGGTAAGCGAACGCAAATCCAAGCATTGTTATTAAATCGCCGAAACCGCCGCCACCCGCGAACCGCGAGAAAATCGGAAATATGCTCGTAATTATAATGCACAGAAAAAATGAGATTACCAAAAATAATAAACCCCGCCAATAATTCCGTTTAGCTTTCCTTACTTGAACGGCAAACATTATTCCGGTTATGGCAGACGGCAGAAGAACTGCCGCATAATAAATCATTCCGCCAAGCAAAACAAGCAAAACAATGCTAACCGCCCAAACAAACATATATGCGATTACTGCAATCGCCCCTTGCTTAAATGTTAACAAAGACACAATACAAGACTCCATAAATTTTTAAAACTTGTATTCAATATATGTGCGTTGAGCGTTATTGAATACATGTTCTTATTATGTTTTAACAATTATAGCATAGATTAAATTATTTTTCAATAGTATATATTATCAAAAGCGGAGGACAGACTATTGAAAAATAAAAGCATGATTGAAAACGCCGCGATTCTCTTTATCGCAATGGCGGTAACGAAGGCGGTCGGCGCTCTGCTTAAAATCCCGCTCGGCAACATCCTCGGCGGCCTCGGTATGAGCTATTTCTCCTCGGCGTACAGCGTTTTCGGGCCTGTCTTCGCTCTGACCGCAGCTGCAATCCCGACGGTTCTGACCAAAATCGTTGCGCAGAACGCCGCTGCCGGGAAGTTCAAGAACGTGCGCAAAATAAGGAAAGTTGCGCTTCGCGCCGCTGCGCTGCTCGGCTTCGGCGGGACAGTGTTAATCTTAGTTATTACCGTGCCTTTCGCGCGCCTCGTCGCCGACGCCCCGAAAAGCATACCCTCCATGCTGATTATCGCGCCGTCTGTTTTCTTCTGCTGTATCACCTCGGTGTACCGCGGGTATTACGAAGGGCTCCGCAACACGCTCCCGACTGCGATTTCGCAGGTAATCGAAGCTGTTGTAAAGTCCGCGCTCGGCGTCACGCTTTCACTCATCGTCCTGCGCTTTACCGGCTCGCTGTCCCTTGCGGCGGCGGCGGCTGTGCTCGGCATTACACTCAGCGAGGTTTTCGGCTTGCTGTTCCTGGTTCTGCGCGGTTTTACGAGCGACGGCATTTCTAAGGAGGAGCTCGACTTCAGCCCCGAGCCCGAGAACGGCATAAAACTGCTCGTGAAGTTCCTGCGGGAAGCCTTTCCGATTACGCTCGGCGCGCTGGCGGTTAACTTAAACTCTCTGATTGACCTGCTGACAATTACAAACTGCATAAACTATGCGATTACGCAGAACCGTGCATTTTTTCTTGCTCGTTTTACATATGGATTGCAGGGAGGAATCCCGCTCGAGGACCTCGGAAACTTCATCTACGGCAGCTACACGGGGATTGTGGCTTCTATTTTCACGCTCGTTCCCGCGATGACGGGTATGCTGAGCAAAAGCGCGCTTCCCGCCGTTACGGCGGCGTGGGAAAAGCAGAATAAAAACCTGCTCGGCCGAAACTTAAAGCTTCTTTTTAAAAGCACATTCATGGTCGGGCTGCCTCTCTGCCTCGGAATGGCGGCGTTCTCCGAGCCTGTACTCAATTTGCTTTACAGTGCGAAGCCCGTCGAAGCCTATATTTGCACCCGCCCGCTTATAATTCTCAGCCTGGGCGGAATTACGCTGTCTTTGACCGGTACGCTGTTCAGTATTTTTCTCGCAATCGGGCGCTCCGACCTGCCGGTGAAGCTGATGCTCACTGGCGCTGTTGTAAAACTATGTATGAACCTCTGGCTGCTGCGAGTTCCTCATCTCAATATTAGCGGCGCTGCGATTGCAACCATTAGCTGTTATGCGGTGATTTGCGTTTTAGGATTCGTCTGCCTTGCGCGGATTATCAAGATAAAACTCCGGCTGCCCATATTCTTTATTAAAGCGCTTGCAAACTCCGCGTTCTGCGCAGGCGCCGCGCTTCTTGCGTTTAACCTTGTCTTTAACGATTTCGGCAGAATAATACAGCTCGTGCTTTCAATCGGAACTGGCGCGGCTGTCTATGTTGCTGCGACTTTTATTTCCGACAAGGACGTCTTCATTCGTCTGCGCAATAGTTTTTCCTGTTAATATCAACAATATCGGAAAAGTCGTCGTCAAACATCTCCATTAGCTCGTGGGTACCGTTCTGGATTTTATACTCCATTTCCTCCCGGTATAAAGGTATAAGCTGATAAAAGTGCACCGGCTCCTCCGCGTTTATATCAACTTTAAACATACCGATTCCGAATACATACGGCATCTCGACCAATACACAGCACAGGTCGGTATTCTCGGCAAACGGGCTTCCGCACGGCACGGTATGCCCCCAGCCGAGCCATACTTTATGGATAATCGGCATACGCGCAAGGATTCTCAGCCAGCGCAGCGGCCAGTAAAGGTTTTCATCAGGCTCAATCTCTTCCGTTGTCTTATTGAAATCCTCCGGGAACTCCCAGTTTTCGGGAAGCCTGATTATGTACTCAGCGCGCTTTGAATTGATGGGATGCTCATAATCTTCGGGAATGTCCATCCGAAACGCACCTGCGCCGCTTGTCACCAGCGTATAACCCGCATATCTCTCGCAGGGGGCAATAAGGTGAATATCAACTTTAATATCGGGTATATGCTCCTCTCGAAAAACGGCTACGCTCTTACCCAAATACTTTTCAATATGGTCTTTTAACTTTTCTTCCTGTTCCTTTGTGTAAAGGCACGGGAACTTTTGTTCTATTTTCATTATAGTCCTTTCATAATTAAATTCAGAATGAAAACAATATTTTCCCCGATTCAGTTTTATTTATTGTTAGGTTTAATTCCTGTTTCATTATAATCATTTAACAATTAAATGCGAAATGAAAACAACATTTTCCCCGATTCAGTTTTATTTATTGTCAAGTTTAATTCTCGTTTACTTTATATTAAAATTTAACTCTCCCGCTGTCTTTTTTCCGCTCGCCGCCCCCGCAAACATCATGACGCTTTTGTAAAGCTCGCTTTTTTCAAAGCCCGCTCTGCCGCTTGCGAGCTCATAGTAATATTTTTCGAGCAGCCTGTAAAACGAAAGCCGCCGCGCGGTTTTAACCGCACTCTCGAAATCTTTGTCGTCGCTTAAAATCAGCCTTGAGAAAGAGCGCCCGATGTCGCCCGATGCGAGATACAGCGTATAGTTTTTCTTGACCTGACCTGTTATATTCAACGTTATTTCGGGCAGCGGCATATTTTTGAGCGTCTGTGCCATTATTGCTGTGCGCGCCTTGATTTCCGCGCGGTTTTCACTAAAAACAAGCCCGAACACCTCCTGCCCCGCGAGGCGCTTCTTCTCGTCTGCTTCGCGGCTCGGCTGAAGCGTAAAAATGCCATCAACCGAATAAAGGTCGGCGAGATTCAAGCCATGGAACGTCATCGCATAAAGCGAGATGAAACCCATTCTTTCCCGCATATCAGAAAGGTCGATAATTTTTGTGTACCTTTCCTGCTCATAAATCCCGATTACGTTTTCCTTGTAAAGTGTCAAACCCTTCGCAGTCAGGCTGTGATGAAACATCTCGCTGTTGATGTGAATTATAAAATCGAAGTCGCGCTTAGCCGACGCGAGCAGCCCGCGAACCGCTTCCCTGTTGATTTCACTAAGGTATCCCGTTATTTTCTCGAGATGCGTGCCGCTTACGGGCGAAGCTTTCTGTTTTTTTTGAAAGCGTTTGCTGAGCCGAGGGCAGGTTGTTTCAAAAACTACCTGCTCCGGCGGCGAAAACTCAAAACAGCCGTCATTCATGAACAGCCGACTGAAATAAACCCGCCTGCCTTTTAGAATCAGCTTCAACAGCATAAGCCTGCGTGCGTCTTCTTCGGTTCCGCTGAACCCCTTTTTTGTTTTCACCTTAAATGAGGACAGCGGTTTTGCTTCTATTAAAATAAGCTCGTGCTTATTAATCCCGAATTTCTGCGTCAATTCGCGGGTTTCAGGCTCGATTATTCTCTCTTCAATAACCTCTGCGTATGAAAGGCTTTCCTTTTGGAGCAGCGGGTCGTCTTTCAAAAATATATTCATGTTCGTATTTTCATTAAGTCCTTTCTTCATCAAAGAGAAATGAAAACATCATTTTACCGATTCACGAGTATTTTGATTTAAATTTATTATAACACATATTTGCATTTATAGCAAATATGTGTTATACTTAATAAAATAATTTAGGAGTATGTGGAAAATGAGGGATATTAAGGCTTATAAAGAGAAAATGCTCGCAGAGCTTCGTGAAAAAATCGGCAGCAAAAGAGTTTTGCTTGCGCTTTCAGGCGGCGTTGACTGTTCCGTGTGCGCCGCACTGCTGTCAAAGGCAATCGGCAAGCAGTTAACCTGCGTTTACGTAGACCACGGACTTATGCGTAAAAATGAAACCTCAGAGGTTGAGGCGGCTTTCGCCGACTGGGAGCTGGATTTAATCACGGTGAACGCCGAGGAAAGATTTCTTTCAAGATTATCCGGAGTCACCGACCCCGAGCAAAAACGTAAAATTATCGGCGAGGAGTTTATCCGCGTGTTTGAGGAGGAGTCGAAAAAGCTCGGCACGATTGACTTTCTGGCGCAGGGGACGATTCTTTCCGACGTAATCGAAAGCGGTAAGGACGGGAAAGACATCGTTAAATCACACCATAACGTCGGCGGCTTGCCCGAGTATATCAGCTTCCGCGAAATAATTGAGCCTGTCCGGGAATTATATAAATATGAGGTTCGGGAGCTCGGCGCGGCTTTAGGCCTAAAAGACTATATCGTGAACCGCAAGACCTTCCCGGGCCCGGGGCTTGCGATTCGCATTATCGGCGAAATAACAAAGGAAAAGCTCAATATCCTAAGAGACGCAGATTATATTTTCCGCGAGGAGCTTGAAAAGCTTGAAATAAACCGCGAAATCAGTATGTGCTTTGCAATCCTTACCGACTTGAAAGCGGTCGGGGTTCTGGACGGCAGGCGGACCTACGGGTATGTTGCAGCGCTCCGTGCAGTCACAACAAAAGATTATATGAACGCAGAAATCGCGCAAATTCCTTATGACGTTTTGGAAAAGGTTTCGGGCAGAATAATAAGCGAAGTGGACGGAATCAGCCGCGTGGTTTACGACATAACAAGCAAGCCGCCAAAGACGATTGAGTGGGAATAATTAAGTTTAAAACAAAAGCTGCTTAACCGGGAAAATAACGTTTTCATATCCCTTTAATGAAGAAAGGACATAATGAAAATATGGAAAGTAAATTCTCAATAACCATCACCGCTTTTCCCGATAAAACTGCCGCAAAAGCTGCTGCAAAGCTGCTTGTTGAACAGCGGCTTGCAGCCTGCGTACAAATCATGACAGTTGAAAGCATTTATGCCTGGGATGGCAAAGTCTGCGACGGGAACGAGGTGTTACTATTTGTGAAGTCAAAAGCTTCGTTGTTTGAAGAGATTTCTGCACTTATTAAAAATAATCACAGTTATAATATTCCCGAGATAGTGCAAATCCCGCTCACTGACGGACTGCCGGAATATCTGAAATGGATTGAGGGTTATGTAAAATGAAAAAGCTTTTGCTCGTCATTGATATGCAGGTTGACTTCATCACCGGCTCGCTCGGCTCGCCTCAGGCGCAGAAAATCGTGCCCGCCGTTAAGGCGAAAATCGAACAGTATAAGCAAAACGGTGATAAAATCATACTCACACGCGACACTCATGATGTCGATTATTATAACACGCAGGAAGGCAGGTTTCTTCCCGTTCCGCACTGTATACTCGGCACGGCGGGGCACGAAATCACGCCCGAGCTCAACTTCGGCGGTTACTATGTCTTTAATAAACCCACCTTCGGCTCGCTTGAGCTTGCTGAAAAAATCGCCGGCGGCGGCTTCGATGAAATCGAGATTTGCGGGCTCTGTACGGATATATGCGTGGTTTCAAACGCTTTAATTTTAAAAGCAAGGCTGCCGGAAACGAAAATCATTGTCGACACTGCCTGCTGTGCGGGCGTTTCGGAAGTGGCTCACCGTGCCGCTATATTAGTCATGAAATCATGTCAGGTTGAGGTTAGAGATTAAATAAAAACGAATCGGGGAAACTTTGTTTCGTTTCGATTCTATGAATGAAAGGTTTAATGAAAATAATCATGTTTAATGCAAGAGAAACTAAAAACCGGATAGTGCAATGGATTGCAGATTATTTCAAAAATAACGCCTTTCCCGAAACCAAAGCCGTAGTCGGCATCAGCGGCGGGAAAGACAGCTCTGTCGTCGCTGCGCTCTGCGCAGAGGCGCTCGGCAAGGAGCGCGTTTTCGGCGTGCTCATGCCGCAAGGCAAACAGCATGACATTGATGTTTCATATGACTTATGCAAAACGCTCGGCATTGAATATATCGAGATTAACATTGAAAAGCCGGTGCAGAATTTATACGATGAGATTTTAGCGGGCGATTTAAAACTCAGCGATACTGCGACTTTCAACACGCCCGCACGTATTCGCATGACTGCGCTTTACGCTGTCAGCGCCATTATCGAAGGCAGGGTCGCGAACACCAGCAACCTCAGCGAAGACTGGGTCGGCTACGCGACGAAGTTCGGCGATTCGGCGGGCGACTTCAGCCCGCTGTCCGACTTGACGGTAACGGAGGTTAAAGCCGTGGGGTGTGAAACGGGACTGCCGGAAAGATTCATCGGCAAGGTGCCGCTCGACGGGCTCTGCGGCAAAACGGACGAGGAAAACTTTGGCTTCACTTACGAGGTTCTTGACAAGTATATCCGCGAGGGAGTTTGTGGGGACAAAGCCGTAAAGCAAAAAATCGACAGACTGCACGCAGTCAGCCGGCATAAATTTACACCCTTGCCGATATTCCGGCTTTAGTTGACTTTCATATGCAGTATATGATATAATTAGTTAACATGGAATCGGCGTGTCGGGGACGCCATGCCCTACATGTTGTATGTCAATACAATCATCTAACAGAATCTAATATAAAAGCCGTTCATAAAGAACGGCTTTTATTGTTCTTTTTCTTCTTATTTAGTTTTGGGTATTAAGGAATAACTACGCCCTCTAACACAAAATGATTGCTAAGGTTTTACGCCTCATTTTCGTTCTTTTTAATCTCGCGAATAATCTCAAGTCTGTTCTCCGCCTGCCTTTTAAGCGAAGCCGGCGCTTCTTTGTCGGATTTTATCATAAAGAGGAATTGCCTTGCCGCATCGTAATCCCCGAGTTTGTAGTACAGCTCCCCAATCATGCAGCGGATTTGCTGCGTCTGGCTGTCGGAAATGCGCAGGTTTGCATAAACATAGTTATAGCTTTCGAGCGCCTGCTTCGTTGCATACAGGTGCATCTTTGAATCCTTGCAGTCTTCGTAAAGGCGGCTTATTTTAAGCCATAACGCGGCGACAATAAGCTCGTGGCTTTCGGCGACAATCTGCGCGCAGAGTAGCGCAAGATAATAGCCGATAAAAACAGTATGCGTGTCCCGCTCGCTGCCCGTTTGAATAACAGTATCGAGTCTGTAGGGCGCTATTTTCGCGTTTACGGCGTCGGCATGGCGTTTGGGAGCCTCGCTGAAGTTGGTGGTTTCCGCGCTGTACAAACAGTTCGGGCAGGTAATAATGCTGTAATAGAGCGGCTCTACGTCCTTGTACCGTACGCGCATATCATCGTCAGAGTTCAATCGCCGCAGTTTCGATGACAGTATGTAGTGCGTTTCAAACTTGCGCCCGCATAAGGGGCAGGCGGTTTTATTAAGGCAGATAATCTCCGATTGATTGTGGGTCAGCGGCAGAGTATAATTTCCTGTATGCCATTCCGGGAACAGCGAGCTTTTTTTAACTTCACCCTGCATTGTTTCCTTCGGCTGCAGCCTCTCATACTTGTCAAGTGCGGCTGCGGTATCCGCAAGCCGTTTATAAATCTGCTCGACTATTGAAAATGCAGCGTCGGGATACTTGGTGAAGAACTCTTTTATATTGTTGCGCGTAACGGAAAGCACGAGCACATCGGTCAGCGCGACAAGCGCTTCGTCGTGCTCTTTATTCAGAAACAGCGACTGCTCACAAGCGAAGCCCCCCTGCCCGACCGACTTTATAAATGTTTCATTGGTCATTTTATAATTCTTATAAATGCCCGCATTTCCCTGAAGCACGACAATCATCTGCTTCAGGGAATCTTCCGAAACTATTACAGAACCGAACGGGAACTTTTGCGGTGTGAGTGAACTTACACTTGTTTGCATATTTATCCTTTCATTTAGCAGTTTTGTCAAGCGTTCGGCGGGTATTATTTCTTTACGGCATTTAAATGCGGGCACTTATAAGAGGTGTGAGTGAACTTACACTTGTTTGCATATCTAACCTTTCATTTAACAGTTTTGTCAAGCGTTCGGCGGGTATTATTTCTTTACGGCATTTAAATGCGGGCACTTATAAGAGGTGTGAGCGAACTTACACTTGATTGCATATCTAACCTTTCATTTAGCAGTTTTGTCAAGCGTTCGGCGGGTATTATTTTTTTACGGCATTTAAATGCGGGTTTTTATAAACTGTCGCCGAAATCCTCGCGGAATTTTTTAGCCAATACCTCGGGCCAGTTTCCAATCGGCTTCAACCTGCCGAAGAAGAAGCGTAATACCTTGGGTTCCTCCGCAAACTCAAGCCCACCGATAAGATTGCGGTTCTGATAAAGCCAGTTAATTCTATCCGCCGTGTACTTCACCTGCGACAGCGTAAACACGCGCCTCGGTACCGCAAGCCGGGCAAGCTCCATCTCGGCGAAACGCTCGCTGCCGTCTTCGTTGCGCTGCTCGCTCATTGTGCCGCGCTCCATATTGCGCACGCCGCTCGCAATGTAAATCGCGGCGGTAAGCGCGCCTGCGCGGTACTGCGCCTGCGGTATATGCTCGCAGACTGCCGTTGCGTCCACGTGGCAGCCGAGTCCTCCGGGCGGTGTTACAACAGGAACGCCTTTCGCCATCAGTTCGTTGCACAGTGCTTCTACAATTATCGGCGTCTGGTTAATCACTTCAAAATCCATTGTTTCCTGCAAGCCGACCGCAAGCGCCTCCATTTCGCGCACAGACATGCCGCCGTAAGTCAAAAAGCCCTCGTAAAGCGGAATCAAATCACGGAACTTCAAATATAATTCGTCGTCATTTACAAGTATGCCCCCGCCGCGCGCCGAACCGAGCTTTCTCGCGGAGAAGTAGATAATGTCCATCATCGCGGCGATTTCACGGCAGATTGACTTTATGTCAACATTTTTATACTGCTCGTCACGCTCTTTTATGAAATACAGATTATCACCGAGCAGGCTCGCGTCATATACCAAGGGTATGCCGGCATTACGACAAATATTAGAAACTTCGCGCATATTTTTCATGGAAACAGGCTGACCGCCTATTAAGTTGGTTCCCGCCTCAATACGCACGAACGCGATTTTTTCCTTTCCGAGCTTTGCGATTAAATCATTCAGCTTGTCTATATTTATATCGCCTTTAAAAGGCAGGTTACTCTCGATTTTGAGTCCCTCGTCAATTACGATTTCTTCAACGATTCCGCCGAGCAGCGTGATATGCGCCTTGGTCGTCGTGAAGTGATAGTTCATGATTGTCGTCATGCCGGGCTGCACAAGGATTTTCGCAATAAGATGCTCGCACGCACGCCCCTGGTGCGCGGGCAGGAAATACTTCATGCCGAATATATCCTGCAATACCGCCTCTAAGCGGTAAAAGGTTTCCGAGCCCGCATAGCTGTCGTCCGCGCGCATCATAGCCGCGTACTGGTCCTGGCTCATGGCGTTGACGCCGCTGTCGGTCAGCTGGTCTAAGAACACGTCACGGTTTTTAAGCAGAAATGTGTTGTACCCCGCTTCCTCAATACATTTCAAGCGCTGTTCAACGGGCAGCAGATTGATTTTCTGTACCATGCGGACTTTGTGCATTTCGAGCGGAATGTTTTCCCCGGACATAAATTTTACAGTTGACATAACGATTCTCCTTTTTGTTTAACATCACTAATCCCCGAGCAAACATGGCTTACTCGGGGACAAGATTTTTATAAAATTTGCCGCGCCTGCTATTCTAAAATTATATACCAAGCGGGAAAAAATGTCAATAGACTTAAGAAATATTTATTTCCGGCGTTGCAATGTCAGCGGTGCCGCCAAAATCGAAAGAGGCGGAACCCGCCATAATCGTAAACTTCACTCCGCCGCTGCCGCAATCCTCGTCATCAAGCTCGCTCTTGTGGTCTTCGGGGTCTTCTTTGAACCTCCTCAGCATCCAGGCTTTCAGGTGCATCTCGGGGTAATTGTCGTACAGGAACTTATCGTCCTTGAGCGGGACGTTGTCCCCGCGTTGAATCCGCTGCGCGATTCTTATGCACTTCGCCATGACGAACATCGTGCTGCCTTTAATCTTTGTGCTCTCAAGCTCCCTGTAAAGCATCGCAAACGTGCGTTCTGTATCTTCCCGCTTTTCCTTATGCTCACACTTGTAATTACTGTCATCAAACCTGTCCGTGTTCTTTTCCTCTTCCCGTTCATTCAGCGGCGGAGTTTGTTTATCGTTATTTTTTATATCGGCTTTATTATTTATCGTTCGGGCATAGAAGCTTGCTTCCCGTTTTTGATTCTGCGTTTTCGTAAACATGGAAGTCATCGGGGCAAAAGAAATATTCATGGCGGAATCTCCTTTCATAAGATTATTATACTTCTCTATTAATATCGGAAGATATTTCCAAATCTTTAGCCTTAATTCATGGCAATACTATAATTAATTAACTTCAAAAATGCTTCGGCATTTTTGAAGACGCGGCAAATGCCGCGTTAGCCGCGAAGCAGCTTAATTCGATTGCATAGCCGATTTACGCGCCTACGGCGCGGCAACAAACAAGTTAGCTGTGAAAAATGCAGAGCATTTTTCAAGTTAATCGGCTATATAATACGATTGAAAATAAATGATATAAAATCGGGAAAACAACACTTTTCATTCTCCGCTCGTAAAAAGGATTTAATGAAAATATGAAAGAATTTATTAAAAAGCACATGAAAACCCTGACAGGCGCACTTTGCGGCTTGCTGAACGGCTTGTTCGGTTCGGGCGGCGGCGTAATTGCCGTGCCTATGCTGCGTCTTTTCGGGCTCGAAGCCAGAAAAAGCCATGCAACATCAGTCGCCGTAATCTTTTTTCTGTCCGTTATGTCGGTGATTGCATACGGGCTTCGCGGCAGCCTTGAGTGGCAGACTGCGCTGTCTTACGTACCATGGGGAGTGGCGGGGGCAGTCCTGGGCGCGCTGCTGCTTAAAAAAGTCCCGAACTCGCTGCTGCGGCGGATTTTCGGGATTGTTGTGCTTATATCTGCTGTAAAAATTTTATTCTTTTAAGTTTGATTATATTAATTACCGAGCCGGGAAAACGATGTTTTTACTTCTCGGGTAAAAAAGGATTTATTTAAATATGAGTTTATTATGGATTGCAATTGCAGGGTTTTTAACGGGCGTGACGGCTTCTATGGGGCTGGGCGGAGGTTTTGTGCTGATTATTTACCTGACGGTTTTCACAGGGACGGCGCAGGTTGCGGCGGGCGGGATTAACCTGCTGTTCTTTCTGCCGATTGCGCTGATTTCGATGTTTATTCACACGAAAAACAAGCTGATTGAGTGGAAGCTTGTTGCGCCGATTTGCATTGCCGGGGCGGTTGGAGTGGCGGGCGGCGCGCTGCTGCTTGGCGTTGTTGATGAGGGGCTGCTTCGGAAGCTGTTCGCGGGGCTGCTGGTATTTGTGGGGCTTCGGGAAATTTTTCACAGGAAAACGGTTGAAAAAAAGCCGTAGCTGTGCTATACTTACAGCGGGGGTGACTGATATGAGCCTGGTTTATAAGCTCTCGTTTATAATTTCGGGAATATTTATAAGGGATATTATTTTTTATAACTCCATACAATCATCTGAAATATTCATTCTTATATTTGTTATTGCTGCTGCTTATCAGTACTTATATGCGTTTATATTTTACAGGCGTGACGGTGATGATATAAGCATCGGGAAATGCTTGACGAAATGGGTTTTATATTATACGATTACTATTGAGGCAGTCATTCTTATAACTTATATAATGAACTTCACCTATCGCGGCACGCTTGCCGATAATCTGCTCACCACCGGGCCTCGCGACCCCGAGCCATACATTATTCTCGCGGCATTGTCTACCTGTATTGCCTATCAGATTATCTACTTCGTAATCAAAAAACTAATAACAAAGGACGGATAAAATTTTATGTTAAAGCCAAAAAGAATCGGCATACTTACCGGCGGAGGCGACTGCCCGGGCCTTAACGCCACTATCCGCGGAGTCGTAAAAGCCTGCTATCAGCTTATGGGTGAGGGAAACATTGAAATAGTCGGAATATCTGACGGATTCCAGGGGCTCATTAACAACCATTGCAAGCTGATGAAACCCTCGGACTTCTATGGTATTCTGACGCTCGGAGGGACAATTTTAGGCTCGCGCAGAACGCCGTTTAGAAAAATGCAGCTCGTTGAGGAGGACAATGTAGATAAAGTCGCGCAGATGAAGAATACTTACAAAGAATGGAACTTGGACTGCCTGCTGACACTCGGGGGCAACGGCACGCACAAAACCGCAAACCTGCTGTCCGAGGAGGGTCTCAACATCATCGGACTGCCCAAAACCATCGACAACGACATCTGGGGGACATCTGTCTGCTTCGGTTTTCATACCGCTGTTGAAATAGGCACGGAGGTAATCGACCGTATTCATACGACCGCACACTCGCACAGCCGAATCATGGTCATTGAAATCATGGGCAACAAAGCCGGCTGGCTCACGCTTTATACCGGAATCGCGGGCGGCGCCGACATTATTCTTATTCCCGAGATTCCTTTTAATATGGACTGCGTAATAGGCGCCGTGCAAAAACGTGCGGATTCAGGCAAGTATTTCTCAATTCTCGCGGTCGCCGAGGGTGCGTTCGATATTGATGAAGCAAATCTAAAAAGAAAAGAGCGCACACAAAAACGCGCCGAAGCCGGTGAAACTACCGTTACGGCGCGTGTCGCGAAGCGTATTCAGGAAGCCACCGGATTTGAAGCCCGTACGGTTGTGCCCGGGCACATGCTGCGCGGAGGAAGCCCGTCCGCGTATGACAGGGTTCTCGCCACGAAGTTCGGCGCAAGGGCGGCGACGCTGATTCAGCAAGAAAAATTCGGTTATACGATTGCGATGGTTAAAGATGAGATTGTTGAGAACCCTCTTGCCGAAGTTGCGATGAAGATGAAGTTTGTTGCGCCCGAGAACAAGGAAGTTGTGACGGCGAGGAATATCGGAATTTCGTTTGGGGACGGGTGAGTTAAATCTTGATAAGCTCCCCGACCAAATCCGCACCGGCGCTCACCGCATTCGCTTCGTCGGTGTCAATATGCGCGGCTTCCGCAAAAGTATCGCGGATTCTGCAGACCACATCGCCGAGCAGCGCGTCCCTGCCTGTGCCTGTTATTTTTATGTTAATAATCTCGCCGTTTGTAAAGCCGTGCTGCTCTGCAAACGGCGGCGTCATATGTACGTGTCTTTTTGCAACGATTACGCCCTCTGCGATTTCATACTCGCCCTTGGGACCGATGAGCTTGCAGCCCGGTGTCCCCGCAACGTCGCCGGACTCGCGGATTACCGGCTTAATGCCGAGCGAACGTGCGTCCGATGCCGAAACCTCTACCTGAACCGCCGCTCTGTTGGGGCCGAGCACGATTACATTAGGTATTTCTCTTTTAGGGCCTACGATTGTAACGCGTTCTTCGGTGGAGAACTCCGTAGGCTGCGAAAGCCGTTTTATTTCATGAAGCTCCGCGCCCTCCCCGAAAAGCGCCTCTAACGCCTCCTGCGTCAGATGTACGTGTCTTGCCGATGTTTCTACGATGACTTTAGCCATGATTAGCCTCCGGATTATTAATTTATTTGCTTTAATTCTACCATAAGCTGCAAAAATTGTCAACCGGGACTTAAACAGCTTGATGAATTGCTGAGTTAGTTTAAAAGGAATTTAAAGAGTTTGATGATTTGCTAAACTTGTTTAAAAAAGACCGACAGAATCCAGAATTATACCCAAAATGAATATAATTGCGATAATGAGCGCCCCGATTCTTAAAATTTTGGTGTACTTTTCCCGCTTGTACATTTAGTTTCACCTCCTACTTAAATGTAACCGCCGCGAATCTCTTTAGTGCAATTTATACTATGTTAAATCGCCTGTCCGATAGATTTTTAAGTAATTATTACGAAAAAGTAAATTTTTAGTTTTTTTGCCTCATATTAATTGACAAACCGCCATTTTATGATATAATATGACATATAATGTTTATTTGGAGGAAGTTCAGAATGACAAAAATCGAATTGGTAGCCGCTATCGCCGCAAAGACCGGCTTCAGCAAAAAAAATTCCGAGGCTGCTCTCATCGCTGTAATCGACAGCATCACCGACGCTCTTAAAAAGGGCGAAAAAGTTTCCTTAGTAGGATTCGGAACTTTTGAAGTTCGCGAAAGAGCCGCAAGAGAAGGCGTCAACCCGCAATCGGGCAAGAGAATCAAGATTCCCGCAAAAAAAGTTCCGGCTTTCAAAGCAGGCAAGCTCCTTAAGGAATCCGTAGCGAAAGCGAAAGTTAAAAAATAATGCAGTGCAGAGCCGGGCTTCAAAACCCGGCTTTTTCATTTACCACGGTTTCACTTTGCCTATAAACTCATCAATCTTTTTAATCCCGTTGATGTCCATATAATGCTCCAGCCCGCCTATAATTTTAAGCGGCGCGAGCGGGTCGGAAATAATCGCCGTTCCGATTTGCACAGCTTTCGCGCCCGCAAGCATCATCTCAACCGCGTCCTCAGCGCAGTTTATGCCGCCCATACCGACAACGTCAATTTTAACGGCGTTCGCTACCTGCCAAACCATACGTACAGCCACGGGAAACACCGCAGGCCCCGAGAGCCCGCCCACGTTCCTGTGCAGAATCGGACGCTTGGTGCGTATGTCAATGCGCATACCGAGCAGCGTGTTTATAAGTGAAATAGCGTCAGCTCCCTCGCTTTCGGCTGCTTTTGCGATTTCGGTTATGTCGGTTACATTCGGGGTGAGCTTTACCATAATCGGCTTTTTCGTCGCTGCACGTACGGTTTTAGTAACAAGAGCCGCGCCCTGTGTGCTGATACCCCATGCAGCGCCGCCACACTTGACGTTGGGGCAGGAGATATTCACCTCAAGCATGTCAACATCAGTGCCGTCAAGCTTTCCCGCGATTTCTGCATAGTCCTCGGGTGTGTTGCCGGCTATGTTCGCAATTATGATGTTCGCGCCGTTTTCCTTAAGGAAAGGCAGATGCTTTTCTATAAATGTGTCAACCCCCGGATTTTGCAAGCCCACGGAATTAAGCATGCCCGCAGGGGTTTCCGCCACTCTGGGCGGGGTATTCCCCTGCCTTTTATGAAGCGTCAGCCCCTTACAGGAAATCCCGCCGAGCAGACTCAAAGGATAAAGGTTGGTATAATACTCGCCGAAGCCGTAAACGCCCGAAGCCGCTATTACCGGATTCGGGAACGTAACGCCCGCGACAGACGCTGTCAAGTTCCACTTCTTTTTCACAGCCACTACAGCACTACCTCCTCTCCCTTGAATACAGGGCCGTCCCTGCAAACCATAAGCATACCGAGTGTCTCGGCTCCCGCTGTTTCTGCGGAAACATCACTGTCATTTAATGTACGCTTTATTTCACAGGCACAAACAGCGCACGCGCCCACGCCGCAGCCCATGCGCTGCTCAAGCGAAACCTCGCACGGTACGCCCGCTTTTTCACAAATCCCGACAATCGCTGCCAGCATCGGCTGGGGGCCGCATGCGTAAACCATGTCCACGTCGCCCTTAACGAGCTCCGCCTCCAAAGGCGCGGTAACAGTGCCTTTTATTCCTACGCTGCCGTCATCAGTACAGGTGATAACGTGGACGTCATTCTGCTTGAAATCGTTGGCAAGTATAATCTTATCATAGCTTCTGAAACCGAGGATTGCCGTAGCGTTTTCCCGAAAAGCAGCTGCTACGCTAAAAAGAGGCGCAACGCCGATTCCGCCTCCGACTGTTATAACGCGTCTGTCGGGGGAAATGTCGTCAGGCAGTGTAAAGCCTTTGCCCAGCGGCGCAATCATATCTATGCTGTCGCCTACCTTTGCGTCGACGAGCTTTCTTGTGCCGTGACCGCGGATTTCAAAAACTATGCGGATGCTGCCGTTTCTGCGGTCAATATCGCAGATTGAAATAGGGCGGCGCAGAGTGAAGCCCTCGACTTTGATATGCACGAACTGCCCGGGAGCAGCGATTTCCGCAACATCCGGGCATAAAATGCCATACGAGTATACACCCGCCGAAATGGCGGTTTTTTCTATTATATGATAAGAGCCGCATTTGTAGGGCATTTTCCACCATGTCCTTTCTGCACCAACGAGAAATGAAAAGTTTCGTTTTCCCCGATTCAATTTCATTTATTTTTAAACTTGACCTTCTCGGACGCGCAGTGCGCGCCCTTATTGATATTATTAACAAATTTTTACTGTATAATGCAATTCATTATTTTAAATCTTCGTTATATCCACCATCTCCATGTCGTCAATCGTCATTCCCGATTCAAGGCAGTCTGCGAGGGCGTTCGCGGTGTCGATTGACGTTAAGCACGCCACGCCGCGTTCAACAGATTTGCGGCGGATTTTCACGCTGTCGAGCGCGGGGTTGCGTCCCGCTTCTGAAGTGGAAACAACGTAGTCGATTTTCCCGCTTTCAATCAGCGAGATAATGTTCGGCTCCTTGCCGTCGTTTATGCGGTAAACAAAATTTGCGGGTATCATGTTGTGGTTGAGCAGCGAGGCGGTTCCGCTTGTTGCATAAATGTCGAAGCCGAGCTTCTCGAATCTGCCCGCAAGCTCAATTACCTCCGGCTTGTCGGAGTTGCGCACCGAGAAGAGCACGCCGGAATTTCCGTTCGCCTTTTTCATCTTGAAGCCTGCCGCGACCAGCCCCTTATAAAGCGCTTCCTTAAAGGTTTTAGCAATCCCGAGGGTTTCGCCGGTGGATTTCATTTCAGGACCTAATTGCGTGTCGACGTCGTGCAGCTTCTCGAAGCTGAACACAGGGACTTTCACGGCGATATACTCTCCCTCGGGGAACAAGCCTGCCGGCAAGCCCTGTTGCTTCAGCGTCTGCCCGAGCATGATTTTTGTAGCAATATCCACCATCTGTACACCCGTCACCTTGCTGATGTAAGGCACGGTGCGGGACGAGCGCGGATTAACCTCAATTACGTAAACCTGATGATTGTGCACGACATACTGAATGTTCACAAGCCCGATTACCTTGAGCTCCTTTGCAAGCTTTTCGGTATACGAGATAATCACTTTCTTTATGCGCTCGGTGAGCGTCTGCGCGGGATAAACAGATATGCTGTCGCCCGAGTGCACACCCGCGCGCTCGATATGCTCCATTATGCCCGGTATGAGGAAGTCTTCGCCGTCGCAGATTGCGTCTACCTCGACTTCTACGCCCGTCAGATACTTGTCAATCAGCACGGGATTGTCGAGCTTGGTCGCGGTGATTATATCCATATATTCACTGACGTCACTGTCGCAGTGCGCTATTATCATATTCTGTCCGCCGAGTACATACGACGGGCGCAGCAGCACGGGATAGCCGAGCTTTTGCGCGGCGTTTAAAGCTTCCTCAGTTGTGTAAACCGTCATACCCTCAGGACGGGGAATCCCGCACTTCTCAAGCAGCGCGTCGAAGCGCTCCCTGTCTTCCGCCGCGTCAATACTGTCGGCGGGAGTGCCGAGGATATTTGCACCTATTTCCTGCATGTGTTTGGTGAGCTTAATCGCCGTCTGCCCGCCGAATTGCACCACCACGCCCCACGGCTTTTCGGTGTTCATAAGATTATCAATGTCTTCAGGGGTAAGCGGGTCAAAGTAGAGCCTGTCGCCGGTGTCGAAGTCGGTGGAAACAGTTTCGGGGTTGTTGTTGACGATTATCGCCTCATAACCCATTTCCTTGAGCGCCCAGACACAGTGCACCGAGCAGTAATCGAACTCAATCCCCTGCCCTATTCTTATCGGGCCCGAGCCGAAAACAATCACTTTCTTTTTACCCTTATTATTTGCTTCAATAAATTCGAGGGCCTCGTTCTCCTCGTCGCCGCCCACGCCGTAGAAATAAGGCGTCAGCGCCCGGAATTCAGCAGCGCAGGTGTCTACTAATTTATAAACGCAGTGTTTCTTTTCAATGTTCTTATCCGACAGCTTCTGCCCCGAAATACGCTCGATTGTTCTGTCTAAGTAGCCGTACTTTTTAGCCTGCAGATATTTTTCCGCGGTCAGACCTTTCGCTAATTCCTGCTCCATACTGCACAAATTGCGCAGTTTTTCAATAAACCACTTGTCAAAGGCGGTTATGCTGCAGATTTCTTCTGTGCTTACGCCGCGCTTCAGCGCTTCAAAAATACAAAAGATACGGTCGCAGTCGATATCGCTGAGCTTGGCTTTAACTTCTCCGTCCGTAAGCTTCTCAAAGGCGGGCTTGGTCATCGTGTCCATGCCGAGCTCAATACCGCGCACAGCTTTCATCATCGCTTCCTCGAAGCTCACGCCGATAGACATAACCTCGCCCGTGGCTTTCATCTGTGTGCCGAGGGCTTTTTTCGCGTAGACAAACTTATCGAACGCAAAGCGCGGGAATTTTATAACCACATAGTCGAGCGCGGGCTCGAAGCAGGCGTAGGTTGTGCCTGTAATCTCGTTCGGGATTTCATCGAGCGAGTAGCCTATTGCGATTCGTGTCGCGACTTTTGCAATGGGGTACCCTGTAGCCTTTGAGGCGAGCGCGGACGAACGGCTCACGCGCGGGTTCACCTCAATCACGGCGTATTCAAAGCTGTTTGGATTGAGCGCGAGCTGCACATTGCAGCCACCCTCTATTCCGAGCGCGTTAACTATGTTGAGCGACGCTGTACGCAGCATTTGAAACTCTTTGTCCGCGAGCGTAACGCAAGGGGCAATCACTATGCTGTCGCCCGTGTGAACGCCGACAGGGTCTACGTTTTCCATCGAGCAGACGGTAATCACGTTACCCTTGCTGTCGCGTATACACTCGAACTCGATTTCTTTCCAGCCCGATATGCCTTTTTCAATCAGCACCTGCGTAATCGGCGAAAGGCGCAGCCCGTTATCTGCAATTATACGCAGCGCCTCTTCGTCCGCGGCAATACCGCCGCCGGAGCCGCCGAGCGTGAACGCCGGACGCACAACAACGGGATAGCCGAGTCTTCCCGCAACCTCCACCGCGTCCTCCACGGTTTCCACAACAGCCGACGGTATGCAGGGTTCGCCGATTGCCGCCATTGTGTCCTTGAAAATCTGCCTGTCCTCTGCCTTGTCGATGGTGTCGACCTTTGCGCCGAGCAGCTTTACACCCTGCTCGTCAAGGAATCCGGATTTCGCGAGCTGCATCGAAAGCGTCAGACCCGTCTGCCCGCCGAGCGTGGAAAGCAGACTGTCGGGCTTTTCAATTTTGATGATTTTCTTGATTGAATCAAGCGTCAGCGGCTCTATATAAATTATGTCTGCCATATTTTTGTCTGTCATTATTGTTGCGGGGTTGGAATTCACGAGGACGACCTCCAAGCCCTCCGCCTTGAGCGCGCGGCACGCCTGCGTCCCCGCGTAGTCAAACTCGGCGGCTTGCCCTATTACAATGGGCCCCGAGCCGATGACAAGTACTTTTTTGATGTCTTTTCTGAGTGGCATACTTTCAAATGTTCCTTTCTTTTCTATTTATATAATTTAGGATTATCGGTTCGACCTATAAGGTAATCAACGGAACAATTAAGATGATTTGCGATTTTTTCAAACGTTTCCACCGACGGTGCTTTAACACATCTTGTTAATTCATATATTAATCCTTTATCTAATCCACATTCTTTCAATAAAGCAGCAACTGAAATTTTCTTGTTTCTACATTGTTCTTTTATTCTTTCAGTTATTTGTAAATTATTCATAATTTTATACACCGCCTTTTGTTTAATCATACAAATTACGGGCGATACCGTAATTTAATATTGACATACGGGTGTACCCGTAGTATAATGAATTTAAAATTAAATATAAAGGAGCAAGCCAATGAGCGATATAATAAGAAACCTTTTTAACGGTCAAATTAATCCTTCAAGCAATGACTATTTTTATTTATTTGATGACGGGTTTGATTCAGCAGAAAAAGAATTACGGGAAACATTCAACGATAATCAAAAGCAGTTATTTAAGGCATATAAAGCTGCCCGCTGTATTTATGAAAATGAAATCGCATTTAATAACTTTGAGTGCGGATACAAAACCGCAAGCAAATTAATTTTTGACGGACTGCATTAATTCTATAAACTTTTCTGCCAAATATGCAGTCGAGTTCACGCCGCCCTCTTCGCTCGGCACAAACTGCACGGACAGCGCGGGAATGTTTTTATAACTTATCGCCTCGCAGGTTTTGTCGTTCGCATTGATGTGCGTGATTTTTCCAACGGATTCCGGTATGCTCATAACAACATAACCGTGATTCTGCGCGGTGATAAAGGTTCTGCCGGATTCAGCCCCAAGGTCAATTACGGGGATATTCGCGCCGCGGTGTCCGTGCCCCGGTTTTGCCGTCGTACCGCCGTTTGCGAGCGCCAACAGCTGGTGTCCGAGTCCGATTCCGAATAATGGAATCTTCGCGGCGACAAGCGCCTTGACGGCTTCGATTTCATCAGCACATTCGGCGGGATTTCCCGCGCCGTTAGATAATATAATACCGTCGTAATCTGCGGGGTTTATGGTTTCCGTGAAAGGGATTACAGTTACGTTGCAGCCGAGCTTATTAAACAGAGTAACTATGCTTTTTCTATGTCCGTAATCAAGCAGCGCGACGTTGTATTTCGCGTTTTCGGCTTCATGAGTGACTGTTTCAGTACCACTGATTAGAGTTATATCGGGCGAGTATGTTTTAAGCTTGCTTAGAGTTTCTGCCGTTACTTCCTGCGCAGGCTCCGTGCCGGAAATTATGCCGTTTATCGTGCCTTTGCTGCGGAGAATCCGGGTGAGTTTACGTGTGTCGATTCCGCAAAGCCCGATGATTCCGCGCTTTTTCATGAACTCGTCAATGGTTTCCTCGCAGCGGAAATTGGAGGCGATTTCGCTGTATTCGCGAGCAACTAAGCCCGCCGCGCCGCCGTAATCCGACAGGTCGTCGTGGCTGTTCGTGCCGGGGCAGCCGGCAAGCGGAAACGTCTGCACGACGATTTGCCCGATATAATTAGAATCTGTCAGCGTTTCCTGAAAGCCGGTCATGGAAGTCGTGAAAACGACCTCTCCGATTAACTCGCCGTCCGCGCCGAAACTCTCCCCTTCAAAAACCGTGCCGTCCTCCAGTGTCAGCCATGCTCTTTTTTTCATATTTTCAATAAGTCCTTTCTATACTAAATCAGCATGTAAGCGTCGTTTTCCCCGATTCAACGGTATTTAATTTCAAATTTTTATCTCTCCCGTTATACTTATAAGTTCATTTTTCATTCGCATAACCTCGCGCAGCGCAGCGCCGGCGTAATCCTGCTCGTCGCACTTCTCTTTCTGCCACGCGCACATGACCGCCCGCGAGCTGTTCACGACTGCGCCGAGCCCCCGCGAGTCGAACGCGGCTTTTAAGTCGTCCGCCTTGCCGCCCTGCGCGCCGTAACCGGGAATCAGGAAGAACGTATGCGGGTGTTTTTCCCGCATTATTTTAATCTGTTCGGGGTACGTCGCGCCTACAACTGCGCCTACTGCGGAATAACCGTATTTACCCATTATATCTTTACCCCAAATTTCACATAAGCGACCCATAATTTCATATACAAGTTCCCCGTTCATAAGCTGCGGGCTGCCTGTATTTATTTCCTGCAATTGACCCGATGAACAATTAACTAAGCTCTTTGAATTATCGCAGTTTTTTGTAATCTCCCGCCCGTTATTTAAACGCTCATTTATACCACCGGCAAGTTCTTTTGCAGAAGAAATTGAAATATCTAATATTCTGTCCTGCAACTCATTTGAAGACGGATTTGAGGTTTTTACAAGCACGAAGATTCCTTTATCATATTTTTTGCACATATCCGTGAACGGTGTTATACCGTCCGAGCCGAGATAGGCGTTGACGGTCAGCGCGTCCGCCGGAAAAGGCTCGTACTCGTTCGCTCCGACCTGCACTTTCCCGAGATACGCCGCCGCATACCCCTCGGCAGTCGAGCCGATGTCGTTTCGCTTTCCGTCGGCGATTATATACATACCGCGTGCTTTTGCATATTCAATAGTTTTATGAAATGCCTTTATGCCCTCCACACCGAGCATTTCATAGAAAGCCAGCTGCGGTTTTACCGCCGGCACGACTTTATGAATCGCGTCGATAATACCCTTGTTGAACTTTAAAACCGCCTTTGCCGCACCCTTGAGGCTTTCGCCGTTTTTGGCGAAGACTTTTTGTTTTATGAACTCGGGAATGTATTCAAGCTTCGGGTCAAGCCCGACTACGGTCGGGTTCCCTGTTTCTGCGATTTTTTCGATTAAACGGTCGAATGACATTGTTCTTCTCCTTTACGTTTGCTTTAAATTTATAGTGAACTTGCAGCATGATTTGCCTTCAAGAATAGATTGATGCAGCTGAACCGTAACATTGCCCTCACCGAAAACCGAGCTCCAGTTATAAAGCAGACTCTGCCTTGAACATTCGCACATCAAAGCTGTCTTTATGTACCCGTTCTTAACCAAATCGCACGCGCAATAGCTATATTTAAGCTCGATAATCTCATCTTTTTTCATTATATTAAAGCCAATTTCAGGGAATCTGACTTTTAAACGGTCTAAAAAATCATCAATGCTTTTTGACTTTTTATACTCCTCAATATAAACCTGCTTAGTGTATGAATCCGAGCACGCTCTTCCACATTCCTTAAAAACATTTGTTCTGTTTTCATCATCAAGGTTTACAACAAAATTTTCAAAACCCTTAAACCAGTGCTTATAGAAATTATCCGCCATATTTTCATTAAGTCCTTTCTTCACCAAATGTAAATGAAAATGCCGTTTTCCACGAATCAATGTTATTTATTTTCAAACTTTTAATTACCTCAATCTTCGTAAACTATTTTCCCGTCAACAATCGTATACTTAACCCTGCCTTTCAGCTTCATGCCTTTAAAGCAGGAATTACGTGACTTAGACTTAAACTTGTCCGGTTCTACAATCCACTCCTCCTCGGGGTCAAACAGCGTTATATCCGCCGCCTCGCCGACGGCGAGCTTGCCGCCGTCTATTCCGAGGATTCTGCGCGGGTTTACGCACATCAGCCGCACTATATCGAACAGGTCGATTTTACCCGTATGGTACAGGAATGTCAGCGTCGCGGCGAGCGAGGTTTCAAGCCCCACAACGCCGTTCAGCGCGGAGCGGAAATCAACTTTTTCCTGCACGCTGTGCGGCGCGTGGTCGGTGATAATGCAGTCGATGGTTTTGTCCCGAATCGCCGCAATAATAGCGTCAACGTCGGCCTGCAGGCGCAGCGGCGGGTTCATGCGGTAGTCTGCGTCGCGTGTGCGTAAAACTTCTTCCGTAATCGCAAAATAATGCGGAGCGGTTTCGCAGGTAACGCTTACGTTTTCTTCTTTTGCGGCGCGGATTTTAGCAACCGCTTCCTTGGTGGAAACGTGCGCTATGTGCACTTTTCCGTATAAATCCCGCGCAAGGTCAATCTCACGCGACGTTATTATATTCTCGCTCGCACGATGAATTCCGCGCACACCGAGCTCAATGCTGACGATTCCCGCATTCATCGCGCCGCCGCAAGCTATGTCCAAGTCTTCGCAGTGCGAGATAATCGTAAGCCCCAGGTCGTTTGCCTTAATCATCGCCTCGCCCATGAGCTGCGCGCTTCTGACCGGCCTGCCGTCGTCGGTAACTGCGATTACACCGGCTTTATCAAGCGTTGCAAAATCGCAGAGCTCCTTTCCCTGCTGCCCTTTTGTAATCGCACAGGAGGTATATATTTTTACTTTGCAGTCTTTTGCTTTTTCGTCTATATATTCAATCGTTTCCACATTATCAATAACCGGTTCGGTGTTCGGCATACACAGGAAGCCCGTGACGCCACCCGCCGCCGCCGCCGCCGCGCAGGTGAGCAGGTCTTCCTTGTGCGTTTGCCCGGGGTCGCGGGCATGAACGTGCATATCGAAAAGCCCGGGTATCGCCACTAAACCCGCACAGTCGATAACCGCGTTCGCTGTCGTTTCGATGTTTTCAGATATGGCGAGAATTTCACCCGCGTTTATAAGTATGTCGCTTTTCTTATCTGTGATTGTTGTGTAGTCAACAACGCGGGCGTTTTTAAGCAATAACATTTTGACTCCTCGGCAATTTTACTCAAATTAATTAATTATACCATAATCCGGAAATAATTGCAAGAAATATTTTTGAGATTTTGAAATTTAGATAATGCTTATTTTGCGAAGTTGAATTATAGTTGTTGTTTTTCTTTTTTCTTAAGTATTTTTTTCGCTATAATTTCAAACATAGGAATAGAACTAAGAAGTACTACCCCAACAATAAGAGTTGAAATAATTACTTCCGAAATACTAAAACCTTTATTTAAGGTTTTAGCTAAAATAATAATATTAAAAGGTGCTAATAAACAACAGCCTGTAAATAATCCCGGACAATATTCTCTGTATATAATTGTGAGCAGTAAATGAGGCATAATTGTATTAATAAGCATTGCACATACAAATCCGATGAATATATATTCCAAGTAAATAATATCAGGAAAAAGAAGAAATAATCCTACGGATAAATATGCTAAAATTGTTATACCCAATACCGAAAAAATAAAATATTCTTTCTTATATGTTTTTCGTTTATTAGGCATATTTTTTATTCGCCAATCGTTAAACCAAAGAGCTTCTTCAATATTATGAATTGTAAGACAAAACAAAAATATTATCGCTTCCATTAATAAAGTACCTTCCCATTATATAAATTCTCTGTACATAAAAAGGGGGAAATACTTCCCCCTTAAAACTATTTACCGATTGCTTTTTTAATAGTTGCAATAACGCCTGCGGTTGTAAGTCCGAATTCCTCCAATAACTGAACAGCGGGGCCGGAATAACCATATGTGTCGTTAATGCCGAGTTTGTGAACAGGCACGGGGCATTTCTCCGCGACAAGCTCCGCAACGGCAGAGCCGAGCCCGCCAATGACCGAGTGTTCTTCGGCGACCACGATTTTGCCGGTTTCCTTTACAGCTTTCAGCACAAGCTGCTCGTCGAGAGGTTTGATTGTATGAATGTTTATTACACGGGCGTTTACGCCCTCTTTAACAAGCTCTTCCGCGGCTTCAAGCGCGGGATAGACGAGCAAGCCTGTTGCGATAATTGTGATGTCGTCGCCATCGCGCAAAGTTACACCCTTGCCGACCTCGAATTTATAAGTGTCGGGGTCATTGAACACAGGTACCGGAAGCCTGCCGAAACGCAGGTATGTGGGACCCTCGTAATCAGCCATTGCGATTACCGCTGCTTTCGCCTCGACGTCGTCGGCGGGGTTAATTATAGTCATTCCGGGAATCGTGCGCATAAGCGCAATGTCTTCACAGCACTGGTGCGACGCGCCGTCCTCGCCGACGGAAATACCCGCGTGGGTCGCACCTATTTTAACGTTAAGCTTCGGATAGCCTATGCTGTTGCGCGCTATTTCATAAGCCCTGCCCGCTGCGAACATCGCAAACGCACTCGCGAAAACGAGCCGCCCTGTTGACGCGATTCCCGCCGCGACGCCGAGCATATTACATTCCTGAATCCCGCAGTTGAAGTGCCTGCCGGGGTTTGCCTTTTGGAAAATATTAGTCATAGTCGCGCAGGATACGTCCGAGTCAAGTACGAACAGGTCGGGACGCTTTTTCACTAATTCATTTAATGCATTACCATAACTAATACGTGTTGCAATCTTTTCCATATTTTCAATAAGTCCTTTCTTAACTAAATGCGGAATGAAAACAACGTTTTCCCCGATTCAGCTGATATAGTTTATAGGCTTTTAAGCTTCCAATTCGTTTAATGCGGCTTTTAACTCGCTTATAGCCGTCGCGTACTGCTCATCGTTGGGTGCGGCACCGTGCCAGCCTGCAAGGCCCTCCATAAAGCTCACGCCTTTGCCCTTGACGCTTTTCTGTATAATCACGGTCGGCTGCCCCTCTTTGCACTTCGCTTCATAAAAAGCTTTTTCAATCTGGTCAAAATCATGCGCGTCTATGCATATCACGTTCCAGCCGAACGCTTTCCACTTCTCATCAATCGGATTCGGCGACATGACGTCGTCGATATTTCCGTCGATTTGAAGTCCGTTGTTGTCTACAATTGCACAAAGATTATCAAGCTTATGATGTGCGGCGAACATTGCCGCCTCCCAAACCATACCCTCCTGAAGCTCGCCGTCACCGAGAACCGCGTAAACCCTGTAGCTGTCGCCGCTCGTCTTGCCGGACAGTGCCATTCCCGCTGCCGCCGAAATCCCCTGTCCGAGCGAGCCTGTACTCATGTCAACGCCCGGAACCTTATCCATGACGGGGTGCCCCTGCAGACGAGAGCCGGACTTACGCAAAGTTTTGAGCTCGTCCACCGGGAAGAAGCCGCAGTTCGCCAATACCGAGTATAAGGCGGGCGCGGTATGCCCTTTTGAAAGCACGAAGCGGTCGCGCTCCGGCATCTTCGGGTTCTCAGGGTCTGTGTTCATTAAGGAAAAGTAAAGGTAGGTCAGTGTGTCCGCGATTGAAAGCGAACCGCCCGGGTGTCCGGACTTGGCGTTGTAAACGCCCTCGATGATGCCCATACGCACCTTGGCTGCAATGATTTGCAACCGCTTTTTAAGTTCATTGTCCATAAGTTTTTGCTCCTTTTATTTTAGTTTGAATTATTAAGTATACACTAATAAATTTTCGATAACTATTTCTTCATGATAAACATTATTAACAGTTTCGAGTTCATAATAAAACACAATCGGTATTTCTTTTTCTTTGTAATAATTTAATAACGCGTGCGTGAAAATATCATTTATGCAGTTCATAAGTGAATCATAATCATAATCTTCATCACTAACTATCAATTCATTATTTACGTAATCAACAAATCTTTCTTTAACGAATTTTACTATATAGTCATTCATTTCCTCGTACTCGGGAAAATACGTTGGAACACACAAATCAATGTGATGAATTGCGGCATCATTAGCTAAAATCCGCTCATAAACCATATCTTTATGGTCAATGTGTGCATTTGACATAGACATACCATCAGCGTCTGTGATTTTAAACCCTAAAGTTATAATTGGATTGTTCGATGTATTCACTACAGCAAAACGCACTTCTTTCCAAATGAAAAAATCATATTTATCAAGCGTCGTGAAGCCATAAAATAAAAGTTCAGAAAGCTTATAATAATCAATATCAACTTTAAACGAATAATCGGAGTTAATAAATATTTTAACACTTTCATGCTGTTCTTTATAATATTTATATGATTCAAACGACATATAAAAAATTATATGTGCAAGCGATATTGCAAACGCTGCAATCGTCAGCCCTATGTATTTTTTGTTAAATTTTTTTGTTTCGTTTAGGTTATCTTGCGCTATGTTTTCGTTTCCCATTAATTCTTCACTCTTTTTTTATTTTACAATTGTACATTGTGCATTGTCAATTGTACATTGTCCGTCACGCCGCTAATTCCCGCAGCCCCAGTATCTCCTCCGCCTCATAAAGCGGCATGAAAATCAGATAACACTCGTCGGAAATATAATCATACGTCATCTCGCGGATATACTGCGTTTTGAGCAGAAGCGGCTCGTTATACGGGTCGGAGAGCCGTGCCGTCATTTCACCGGGGTCTTCC
>Ga0123353_10000465_pt1 | contig 50606 bp, 31 predicted proteins | sample TergutLab28metaG_3_FD_92763 | JGI IMG/M metagenome (GOLD analysis project Ga0123353, IMG submission 92763) | Labiotermes labralis P3 segment gut microbial communities from Petit-Saut dam, French Guiana - Lab288 P3 | ecosystem: Host-associated > Arthropoda: Insects > Digestive system > Gut ... | reverse complement strand
TCGCCCGCACGAAGACGAATGGATGCCTGTCGAGATAGACTTCCTTGTTGGATACTCATAAAATGAAATATACATATTCAAGAAAAACAAAACAAGGTCAATTTCAAGTGGCGGGGCTGTAAAGGAAAGTTCGAACTCACGCCAATCGCTGTTTCCACGAATTCCTCGCATTTTCCAACCCGGTGGAACGAATACTCCAACAGTTTCTACCTCTGCAAGCGTTCGGGAAAAATAGCGGCTGCCGTCCGGCATGAGGCTCCACATTTCGAGATAGGCGGTTCCTTCAACATCACGATGCTGTACTCGCCCCCGAACGACATAACCCCATGATGTCGGACGGTGCTCGATGGTTGCGACCCTTTCCGTTTTCTGAACGGACTGGTCGTTTTCCACGATGAACACGTTGTTCGGAAGCGGAATCGGTATCGCTTTGCCATCGGCGAAAGCGAACGAAGCGGTTAACAGAAACGATGCGATGACGAGAATACTATTTATTTTCATGATTTTGCTCCTTTCGATAGGCGGTTAAAAGTGTTGTTAAGGTAGGCAGGTCAATTTTGCCGTCGATGTGTGTACTTCGCAGCAGGGTTTCAAATGGGTCTCTTTTCGTGTGTTTTTCGTAGAGTTTGATCTTTTCGATCATTCGGTCGAGCCGCAGGCGAACGGTCGGATAACTGATTCCGTACTCTTCTGCCATCTGCTTCAACGAGCCGGAAGCCAACAAAAAACGCCGAATGAAACCGAAGTCTTCTTCGTTCATACCGGCAAGCCATGCCGGAAGGAGAGGTTCCACAGTCATAAGCGTAAAAGGTGGTTATCAATACGCCCAATCGTATTGTTAAGTGCCATTTTACAAAAATTTTTAATAATGTCAAGACCGACATCAATAAAATTGAGAAAGAACATGCCGGCTTTTGTTAATGCCGGTTGCTACACCACCGGAGTGAATTGTTCGAGGACGCGGACATCGCCGGAATTGAAATACCGAATGTCCCGAATGCCGTACTTCATCATTGCCAATCGGGTCAATCCGAGTCCAAAGGCAAAGCCGCTGTATTTCGATACGTCGATGCCGCCATGTTCCAAGACTTTCGGATGCACCAATCCACAAGGGATCAGTTCGATCCATCCGTCGCCGCAAGTCGGACAACCGCTTCCGCCGCAGAACAAACAATTGAGGTCGAGTTCAAAACCCGGCTCCACAAACGGAAAAAACCCTGGTCGCAGCCGGACTTTTACGTCCCTCTTGAACACTTCGCTGAGCAAGGTTTTCATGACTCCGATTAGATGGGCAACCGAAATGTCCTTGTCCACCATCAAGCCTTCACATTGAAAAAAAGTGTTTTCATGGCTCGGGTCAATCGATTCGTACCGGAAGCAACGACCGGGAAAGATTCCACGAAACGGCGCACCGAACCGCTTCAGTGCCCGAACCTGATTGGAAGAAGTATGGGTTCTCAAGACCATTCCGTTGGTGAGCCAAAACGTGTCCTGCATATCCCGGGCGGGATGGTCTGCCGGTATGTTAACCGACTCGAAATTGCTGTATTCCGTTTCCGCTTCGGGACTGTCCAACACGGTAAAACCCATCCCCTCGAAGATCGCTTCGAGTTCTACCTGCACCATACTGATAGGATGCATGGCTCCGAGCGTACTGTTCGAGCCGGGCACGGTCAGGTCGAGCAATCGCTGTGTGGTCGGGGTAGCGGTTGCGGCAACGCGTTCGACGGCTTCCTGTAATTTTTCAGAGGCAAAGTTCTTTAGGTCGTTCAGTTTCTGTCCGAACTCCTTTTTTTCCTCTGCCGACAGTTTGGAAAAGTCGGTTTCTTTGGCAAAGTTCGTAATAAGTCCTTTGCGTCCGAGATATTTGATGCGGACGAGTTCGACCTGCTCCCCTGTTGTTGCCAGAGCCAGGTCGTCAATTAACTGCTGTTGTAACATTCTGTCTATTCTACAACAAAAACGATGTACGGCAACATGCGTGAAAAGAGGACAAGCGAAAATTACACAACGCTGTAAAGCAGTTCTGCGTAGATCGGAAGCGACCAGTGCTTTTTGGCGACAAACGTTTCAAGTTCATCCACAATAAGCCGCAACTCCGACATGGCAGAAAAAACTTTGTCGCGGTAAAAACTCGCATAGGCGAGGATTTCCCGATTTTCCTTCGATTCCATCAGCACCTCTTCGAGTGCCGTCAGCCTTTTTAGCAGGTGGGCGCACAGTGTTGAAATGCTACCCAATAAATGCTCTTCAAGCGAAACATCATATTGGTTGCACGCCTTCTTCCGTTGCAGAAGTTTTGCCAGATCATTTTGGTAGTCGATGCAAGCCGGAATAATCTTTCCCTTGACCATGTCCACCATGGTCAGAGCCTCGATATGCAACGTCTTGCAATAAGCCCCCATGATAATCTTGTAGCGGGAATGGAGTTCCGATTCAGTGAAGACTTGGTGTGTCGCAAACAATTCAACGCTTTTTCGGGAAATAAGTTCGGGAAGAGCGTCAACGGTGGTCTTTAAGTTCGACAGCCCTCGCCGATTCGCTTCGATTTCCCATTTGTCGTCGTAGTTGTTTCCATTGAAGACAATCCGTTTATGTTCACGGAAGGTATTCTTGATCAGTGAAGCCAGATCGTTCTTAAAATCGTTCGATTTTTCCAAAACATCTGCGAACTGCCGTAAAACCTCCGCAACAACCGTGTTCAGTACGATATTGGGTTCCGCAATGGAAAATGCGGAGCCGGGCATACGGAATTCAAATTTGTTGCCGGTGAAGGCAAAAGGGGACGTGCGGTTGCGGTCGGTCATATCCTTAGGAAAATGCGGCAGAACCGTTACGCCGATTTCCATGGGATTTTTCTGTTTGCCTCGATAATTCGTACCGGTCTCAAGTGCTTCCAAAATCTTCGTCAGTTCGTCCCCTAAGAACATCGACACGATTGCAGGCGGTGCTTCGTCCGCACCAAGCCGGTGATCGTTTCCAGCACTTGCAGCCGAAACCCGGAGCAAATCCTGATAGTCATCCACTCCCTTGATGACCGCCACCAAAAAGAGCAGGAATTGTGCATTCTCATACGGAGTCTCGCCCGGTTCAAGCAGGTTTTTGCCCGTGTCGGTGCTAATAGACCAGTTGTTGTGCTTGGCACTGCCGTTGACTCGGGTGAACGGTTTTTCGTGGAGCAGGCAAGCCAATCCATGCTTGTTGGCGATACTCTTCATCAATTCCATCGTCAACTGATTGTGATCGGTAGCGATATTGGTCGTTGTGAAGATCGGCGTCAGTTCGTGTTGAGCAGGAGCAGTTTCATTGTGTTTAGTCTTGGCATAGACTCCGAGTTTCCAAAGTTCCTCTTCGAGTTCTTTCATAAAGGCAGAAACTCGCGGTTTGATACAGCCGAAATAATGGTCTTCGAGTTCCTGTCCTTTGGGAGGACGTGCGCCCAAGAGCGTTCTGCCGGTCAAGACCAAATCGGGACGTTTGAGGAACATTTCCTTATCGATCAAGAAATACTCCTGCTCTGCCCCCACCGTTGTAATGACGCGTTGCACCGCCGTGTTGCCGAAAAGCCGGAGAATGCGCAGTGCCTGTGTGTTGATGGCTTCCATCGAACGGAGCAAAGGCGTTTTTTTGTCGAGTGCCTCACCGCTGTATGAACAAAATGCGGTGGGAATACACAGTGTTTCGTCTTTGATGAAGGCATACGAAGTCGTATCCCAAACGGTATAGCCTCGTGCTTCAAAGGTGGCACGCAATCCCCCTGATGGAAAACTGGATGCGTCGGGTTCTCCGCGGACAAGTTCCTTGCCAGAAAACTCCATGATGATCTTTCCCTCTCCCGATGGGGAAATGAAACTGTCGTGCTTTTCCGCCGTGGTGCCGGTCATCGGTTGGAACCAATGGGTGAAATGAGTCGCACCCTTTTCGACTGCCCAGTCTTTCATGGCATTTGCCACCACGTTGGCAACATCGAGTTCCAAGTGTGTGCCTTGCGACATTGTCTTTTTCAAGGCTTTGTAAATTTCCTTCGGAAGCCGCTCCTGCATGAGCGTATCATTGAAAACCATGCTGCCGAACAAACTCGGAATGTCTTTCATCTGAATTATCTTTTTCCGGGTAAACGGGGTACGAAAAAAGGCACTGCGGACACAGAATCCACCGTACCTTTGCTTTCTGTCTGACGTGGGGCAGTATAATGCAGAGTGGATAGGTCGTCAAGGTCGGAAAGAGGAGTTTGTTGGAAAAAAACAAGAAAAACCGTGAAACTTGTTAACGGACTGGCATGTAGAAAAATAACAGCAGAACGGTTCTTGCCTAAAAGGAACAAACAAGGTAGAATTTGGCTATTGTGCTGAAACTGCTTTGCACATTCATTTACTTTCATTACATTCACGAAAGGTACCCCGATGGCAAACATCAAATTTTTTTCCGGCAAGACAACGCCGATTGAGATGCACCGCGTTCGGATCATCCAAAAACTCAACCTCCTGCCCATCGAGGAACGCCTCGAAGCGGTCAAAAGAGCAGGCAACAATACGTTTCTACTGAAAAACGACGACGTGTTTCTCGACATGTTGACCGACAGCGGTACCAACGCAATGTCGAACGACCAACTGGCATCCATGTCGCAAGCAGACGACAGTTATGCCGGTTCCGCCACTTTTTACCGACTCGAAAAGGCATTGCGGCATGTTTTCGGAATGGAATACTTCCTTCCGGCACACCAGGGGCGTGCCTGCGAACACATTCTGTCCAAGTTTTTCATCAAGAAGCCGGGGCAAGTGATCCCCATGAACTACCACTTCACCACGGCGAAGGTACACATGACCCTATTCGGGGGAGAGGTTCTGGAAATTCCCGTCAAGGAAGCACTGAAAGTAACTTCCACATGTCCCTTCAAGGGAAACATGGACGTTGATGCATTGAAAAAGGTGATTGCCGAGCGTGGGAAAGAGGGCATTGCTTACGTCCGTATGGAAGCCGGTACAAACTTGATCGGCGGACAGCCGTTCTCGCTGCAAAATCTGCGGGAAGTTTCCGCCGTATGTCGGGCGAATGGGATCACACTCGTGCAGGATGTCAGTTTGCTTTCGGACAATCTCTATTTCTGCAAGCAACGTGAAGAGCAGTGCAAAAATATGTCGATTCACGAAATTGCGTTGGCATTTGCGGAGGCAAGCGACATTCTCTATTTTTCGGGACGCAAACTCGGCTCTGCTCGCGGTGGTGGCATCTGCACGAACAGCAAGCAGCATTACATGAACCTTCGGGACTTCATTCCGCTGTACGAAGGTTTTCTCACCTACGGCGGTATGTCGGTACGAGAAATGGAAGCCCTCGCCGTTGGTATGTACGAAACGTTGGACGAAGATGTCATTTCGCAAGGTCCGCAGTTCATCGAGTTTATGGTGGATGAACTCGTCAAACTGGGCGTGCCAACTGTAACCCCGGCGGGTGGGCTCGGTTGCCATGTGGACGCAAGGGGCTTTTTGTCGCATCTTAAAGATAATGAATATCCGGCGGGGTCATTGGCTTCGGCGTTGTATCTCATCAGCGGGATACGAGTCATGGAGCGTGGCACACTGTCAGAACAACGAAACCCTGATGGTTCGGAGCCGATTGCGCACATGGAACTGATCCGGCTTGCGTTGCCGCGTCGGGTGTTCACGATGTCGCAGATCGTGTACGCGGTGGATCGGCTTAACTGGCTCTACCAGAATCGGCATTTGGTTGGTGGACTCCAGTGGATCGAGGAACCGCCGATTCTGCGATTCTTCTTCGGTACGCTCGAACCCATCGGTGATTGGCAACAGAAACTGATGGCGAAATTCAAAAAAGATTTCGGAGATAGTTTGTAATTGTAAGCGGGAGACGTTCACAGAGTCGCAATCGAATGATTGCGGCTCTGTTGGGGAACAACAAGGAATTCATCAATGCAGAAAAAGTCCGAGAAGCAAATGACGCGTCGTTCATTCCTGCAAGTAGCGACGACGGTTCCGTTTGCACCCTATTTTTTTTCTTCGGTGAAGCCGCTCCATGCTGCTGCGCTGGGTGACCGTCTCCGCGTTGCCTGCATCGGTCTCGGTGCACAGGGAAGAGGTGATGCCCAGACATTCAACAGCATTGCCGATGTTGTTGCGCTGTGCGATGTTGATGCGGACTATGGCTTGGCAAAGGCGAAGGCAGATCGGGGTATCAATCGCCTCGACCCGGACACCTACACGGATTACCGCAAGGTGCTTGATCAACGCGACATCGACATCGTGTCCATTGCGACAGTTGACCATTGGCATGTCAAAATTGCGATTGAAGCCCTTCAGGCAGGAAAACACGTTTTCTGTCAGAAACCGCTGACATTAACGGTGGACGAGGGACGCCTCATTCGTCAGGCAGTCCGAAAGTACCCGAAGCAGGTCTTTCAGGTTGGTGCGCAACAACGTTCCGACAAAGGACGATTTGCATTGGCGGCACTGATGGTCCGCAAAGGCGTATTGGGCAAGATCAATAGAATGACGGTTTGCCTGGATGGGGGAGGAATCGGCGGTCCGTTTGCCACCGAGGACCCGCCGGAGTCACTTGACTGGTACACTTGGCTCGGTCAGTGTCGGGAAACCCAGTATATCAAAGAGCGTTGCCACCGCACTTTCCGGTACTGGTACGATTATGCTGCCGGTACGTTAACCGATTGGGGAGCACACCACCTTGATTTCGTTCACTGGGCGTTGGAATTGGAGAAGCCCGGCAATGGTCCGACACGAATCACACCGGTCAAAGTTGATTTTCCTGTGCCGTTCAAAGATGGTGAACCAACGGTCGAAAATTGTTACAATACGCCGATCAATTTTGAAATCGTTTGTGCTTTTCCGAACGATGTCGAAGTTGTCGTTTCCAGTAAAACAGCCGACGGAAACGGCATCTTGATTGAAGGAACAAAGGGACGTGTCAATGTTAATCGGGGACGCATTACAGGAAAACCGGTGGAAGAGAAATGGTACGAAGGTCTCATCACGGAAGAGGACTTTCAACACCTTGCTCATGGACTGTCTTTTGTCGCCGCAGACGAGGTTCCTCCGGGGTTTAGAAATCATGATTTTCGTCTCAGCGATATTGTCCACAAGGTCAACATGATTCATTGTGTTCGGGAGGGTGGGACACCGCTTTGCGAGCCGATTTCCCAAGTTCAGACGATGAACACCTGTCATCTTTGTGCCATTGCCGCTCGTTTGGGTCGGGAAATTCATTGGGACCCGAAGTCAGAAAAAATTATCGGCGACGACAAAGCGGCATCCTATCTCGCACGAGAACAAAGAAAAGGATTTGAAATTCCCGAAGTTCGCTGAAAAGTCGTTGAAAAAATTATTCTCGTTTTTGTCCACAAACGATTCGTTGTCTGCCTGCTGAATCGGGAAGTATCTGTACATTGTTCCAATCGTGCAGGAGTTCGGTAGCCGATTCGGCGATCATGGGACTTACTTCCATCAGGAGATGTCCGCTCGACCGGAGCCGGTCCGCCGCCTGCGAAATCAACCGTTCGAGCACTTCAGTTCCCTTGGTGCCAGCAAGAAGTGCTTCCTTCGGTTCAAAATTTTTGACATCCATGGGCAACGCTTCATATTCCGCCTGGCTGATGTAGGGCGGATTGCTGACGATCACATCCAACGTTTCCGAAACTTGTTCGAGTAGGTCGGATCTCCGCCATTCAATTCGGTCGGCAACGCCATTTGCTTCGGCATTACTTCGTGCAACATTCAGTGCCTCCGCAGAAAGATCGACAGCAACAATCTTTGCCATTGGTGCCAAATGTTTCGGGAAATGTTTTGCCAGCGTAACGGCAATGATGCCACTGCCCGTCCCCACATCGACGACCGCCGGAGCATACCCTTCGGGATACGCCTTGAGTATGTCCAACGTTTGCAACACCAAATCTTCGGTTTCCGGTCGCGGGATCAAAACGTTACTATCAACTTTGAAGAGAAGCGAATAAAATTCTTTGGAACCGGTCAAATAGGCGGAAGGCTCACCGTTGCCTCGTCTTTTGACAAAATCCCGAAACACTGTTCGCTGGGCTTCGGTCGGTTCGGTCTCGAAAGCGGTGTAGAGTTCAATCCGCTTGATCTTCATTGCATGAGCCAACAAAATCTCCGCTTCCAACTGCGGTTTTTCGATTCCTTTTTTCTTGAAAAAGTCGCGTGTCCAGTGCAGCAGTCGATTGACCGTCCATGTTGCGTCCGCCATTGTTAATAATCAAGGTTCGTTGTTCGTTCAGGAAATTATACCGTACCACGTCAAAAAAAGGTCATTTGTCGGCGGAATTGACGGGAATCACTTTTGGGGTGGGAATCCGTGTTCCGCTCAATTTTCCGTATTTCGCCGTGAGATCCCGATAGTTGTAGCACAGGAACTCCCAAAGGTCGTTCGGCGGATTACTTTTGAGCCAATACTGTACAAGTCTGTTCACAATTTGGTCGTATCGCTTTTTTGAGCCATGAGCAAACCGACGACCGGCAAACCGACGAAGGTCGCCATTGAAAAGCGGGTTGACATGGTAAAGTTCGTGGACAATCGTATCCAGTTTTTGAGACAGCGACAATTCAATAAAACGCGGAACATAAAAATAGAGGATATACAGATATTCGAGACCATCAGGTCGAAAATGCCGTTGGAGCGTCCAAAGACGACCTCGACTCCGGCGGAAAGTTTCGCCGTTTTCAAAGCGAAGTGGCGTTGCCGAAGCAAAAACACCAAAAGGTTCGCTGTTTTTCGTCTGCGAAAATCCGACCGCCACTCTGTTCATGTCGATGTGCCGCAGTTCCGGTATGCGAAAACACATATCGCTGCATACCGCTGCAATCGCTGCCGTGTAATCGAATGAAGGTTGGTTTGTCATTGGAACATATCAACTTCGGAACTGCTCTATGAAAGCAACTCGTCCACACTTTTGCGAGACACCAAGGGAAGGGTGCTATTCCCCGATGAGCCGTTTTCTCTCGATTGCATTATGCTGTCGTAGTCGATTGCCACCGCAGTTAAGCCGCTACGAACCGCCCCTTCGAGTGTTGCCGGAAAACCGGTCTGCGTCCAATCGCCGGCAATCGCTCCATTTGCAAACAGCCCCTGCGATCCGGGACGCAGGGCATAAATTTCCGGTTTCGGTGAAAAGACCGCCTCAAAGCACGTCGTTGTACGGCAGTGTCGAAGTTGCAGTTCCAGTATGCCAAACGTTGTCCGAAGTTGCTCCACAATTCGATCTGCTAAATCCCGACCACCATTCATTGTCATTTCATTTTCCGACAAGAGTCGATGTGCCGCACTGATGACCACCGTATAGTAATTGTCTGCGGCGTTATTCGGCGCACACAAAAATTGACCGATTCCCCCCGACAACACACAATATCGCCTACCGGATTGTAACACCGGGCGGTCCAACCAGAGATGTACCGTTGTAATTGCGCCGGGTTCAAAACGTTCCAATCCGAGTTGCGCGATACAGAAGGGTAAATCGGAGGCTTCCAATACCTTCCAAAGTTGGAACGCAGGAATCGCCAAGATGTAACGGTCAAATTGCTCGAACGTCCCATCGGAAAATTCCAACGCTGTTATCGTCGGGAGAGCATCGACACGACTTTTTTCCCAGTGCAACCGCCGAAGACGTTTGAAAAAGTGAAGCGAAATACCGCTCTCTTCGAGAGCCGCCGAGGCGGCATCGTGATAGATTGTCCGAAGTGGAACCGTCGGTAGATAAACGGACATTCCTTCTCGTCCTGCAAGAAAGCCATCTTGAATAACCTTTTGCATTGCTTTTACCGAGACGTACTCCGGCATTTCGCTCAATGTACTTAAAACGAGGGGTAACCAAAAGGCGTTCAGCGCGTTTTGGGAGACACGGTGCTGTTTGAGCCATTCTGCAACCGTGATGTCCGGCTGGGGGACGCGGTGCGGTTTGAACCAATTTTCGCCTAATTTGCCCAATTTCATCACCAGAAGTCCGGTTTTGATCCGCTCCATCAGCGGCAACAGCGGCATTTTAAGAAACGACGGAAGAAGTTGCCGGCGTTTAGAAAAAAGCGGCGAAGCCGTCAGCGACCAATATTTTCGTTGGAGGGTTGCAAAGGGAATTGCGTCGGATCGTTCAAAAAAGGGGGCAAGCCCAAGCCGTTGGTGCAGGGCGAGTACCCTGGTACAACATCCGAAAATCAGATGTTGACCGGTGTCGATCCATTGATTTTGCGCAGGTTCCAAGAGGGACGCTACCCGACCGCCAAGAACGCCGGATCGCTCAAAGAGATTGACCCGGTATCCTCGCGAGTGGGCGGCTTCCGCGGCAGCGATTCCCGCCACCCCTCCGCCGACAATGCCTAATGCTTGTTGCGTTTCGCTCAAACGTGTGAACAGGGATAAGCCCTCCGTTGCTTTGGGTACATAAAAATTTTACTGGTGAACGCTCGAAAAAGGGATATTCGCAGTATCAATACGTTTTAATGTGTCCATCAAAACGGTGAAAAATAACTGTGATCCGGTAAGGCAAGGCGAAGCAAAACCACCACAACCATTGGATTTCATGATAACACCTTCGATTCGACAGTCCCGCCTGAACCCGACGTGCCGACATCGTAGCATAGCCTCACTCAGAACGACCGGTAAAATCTCCAACCGGGTCCATTGTATCACACAATCATCAAAAAACAACCTGAAACTACGAGGATTTTTTGTGTATCGGCTTATAACTCCTGCATAGGATGTGCCAAACTGGACGTACCGTGATCGTGCTGTCAACGGAGGTTTTCGGTGTACCAGTTAATTGCCCGCTCCAAACCTTCGTCGAAATAGACAAGCGGGACGTAACCGATCATTTCTTTCGCTAGGGAAACATCGGCGAGCGAATGTTTGATGTCGCCGACTCTCGGCGGCAAATAATCGGCTTGAATGTCGCTCTTCATCAACGATTTCAACTTTTCGAGAATCTGGTTGAGTGAAACGGCAGCATTGCAAGCGATATTAATTGGTAGCCCGTTGCACCGTTCCGCCGGGGCGTGAGCAGCAAGCCAATTTGCATGGCAGATATTTTCAATGTAACAGAAGTCCCGGGTCTGTTCGCCGTCGCCGAAGACCTGCGGACGCTCTCCCCGCAAGATGTTGCTCACAAATGCCGGGATGACCGCCGCATAAGCACCAAAGGGGTCTTGATGCGGACCGAACACGTTGAAATAACGCAGGCAAACGGTCTCCATTTTATATGCGGCAGCGTAGGCTTGCAGGTAACATTCACCTGCTATCTTGTTAGCAGCATAGGGACTAATCGGTACGGGGCACATCGTTTCCAACTTCGGCGAACGGGGATCGTCGCCGTAAGCGGCACTGGAAGCAGCGAAGACAACTCGCTTGATTCCGGCGGAGCGGGCGGTTTCCAGAACGTTGATTGTGCCGTTGACATTGACATCGTGAGTGGTAACGGGGTCGGCAACGCTGGCGGGAACCGATGCCAAGGCGGCTTGATGAAAAATTGCCGATACGTCCTGTACGGCATGGTCGAGAGTTTCACGGTGTCGGATGTCCCCCTCGATCAATGTGATTTTGTCGAGAATGTCCGTCAGATTTTTCCGTTTGCCGGTGGAAAAATTGTCAAGGACGACGACATCGTGTCCTTTGTCGAGAACGAATCGGGCAAGATTGCAGCCGATAAAACCTGCCCCGCCGGTGATGAGATATTTCATGGACATGTGTTGGAATGAAGCCAAGCGTCGCACCATTTTCCCCGAACAACAGCAGTGAGTCAAGCATGTCAAAAACGCGGCGGTTTTGACATGAACTTGCCGGACGATTTGCTTGCCGAAAAGATGTGCCATTTGAAGGCATGTCGTAGTTGAGGTAATCCGGTTAAGAAGAATCTCTATGCACTGTCCCCGATTACTCCCAAACTTTTACGTGCCCTGAAGAATGCAGATCATTCAAAAATCCCCTTGAAGTATCCCTTTTTTCGGATAAACTGACTATGTCCATCAACAGCGTATTCCGCAAGAATGTTCTGAAAGCCATGATTTACCGTAAACACGTCACGGGTCAGTACCGGGAGGTGGGAGTGACTCTTTTGGAGGTCATCTTTTCGCTTGTACTTCTAGGCGGGGCGGTAGCGATTATCGGTGAATTGGCTCGATCATCGTTTCAAAATGCCCGGTTGGCTCGTGACATGATACAGGCAGAACTTTTGGCGGAAAGTATGCTGGCAAAGGTACGGCTCGGTATCGTCGAAATGGAGTCGGCATTTGATGTGCCGATCAGTCCCTACGTCAATCGGTCAGATACGATCATGGACACCCATGCCGTTTCGGCGGGTAATGCCAATGACGTTCTTTGGTTGTATTCACTGGAAGTTACGGATATTGACGATTACTTGGTAGAAATTGCGGTAACGGTACGCCAAAACGTTGCGGATGAGCGGCGGTCTGCCGCTTGCCGACTTGTCCGTTGGCTTGCTTACGAACCAGAGACGGAGGAATCGTTGTAACTCCTGTCGTTCTAACGATTCCATCGGTTCCTTCAAGAAAACCAGCAGTCCAATTTCTATTCTTGGGGGGGTTGCAATTTTTCTTTCCGTCCATTACAATGGGGCATGCTTGTGGGATTCCGCCAATAACTTTCGAGCCCGAACAGGTTCCATTATGACAGCATCTAATCCTGAACCGAACACGTCTTCCGTACCAGAACCGAGGCAGAAACCGATTACCGAACCGATCTATACATACGCCGTCTCATGGAAATGGCTTATCATCGGCTTGATCTCTGTTTTTGGATTAGGGGGGATTGCCGGAACAACGTATTACATTCGGTCATCAAACATGGCAAGCAAGATCATTGACGTTGTTCAACGTATGCTTGAAGAATCTGAGAAGGACAGGGAGCAGATAGAACAAACAAAGGACCTCTCTAAAAAAATGGAACTGATGGGTCGCTCACTCAAACTTCGGAGCGATGCGGCTAATTTGTTAAACAATTACCGACAAGCGAATCCAGACTCAACGGGAAGTATCATTCTCGAAAAATTATATGAGATTTTGGAAGGTCTCTACAAAGATTATGGCGAGAGTTCAACGCCCAGAGGTCTCGAGCGAGGCGAGCAGTTGACTAAACTTGCCGTTGAACTTGCCCGCACCGTTCCCGAGGTCGATTCAATTAAATATCATACCCGGCTCCTTGAACTTGCGTGGGATCGTCGTTCTTTCCCTCAAATTATTGAGCGCGGCTTGGAACTCCTCAGTGCGTCTCAGGCGATAGGAACCCCCAAAAACTATGAAGCGATGCGATATATTGCGATGGCATTGTTTGATCATCTACCCACACAGACGTATGTTCCGACAGATTACAAACTGCCATTGACATTGTTCCCGGAAACAATGGATGAACTTTTGGGAAATCTTAACTCGATGCGTCCCGAAGACATAGAAATTGCGAAACGTTACGCCGAATTTATTGTGAGTGTGGACAAGGAAAACTTTGCTGCCTGTACCAGCAGTCAGTTGCGAGATAACAGTAAGCCAGCGGATCGGATCGCGCTGGCAAAAAATCGTATCGACGACATGGTTCAGCGCAACCGAGACAATCCTGCCGCTTATCTCGCTCGTTTTCATTTTGTTTCGCAGTTTGCGCGTCCCAGCGAGGAACTGGATCAAGCCAACCCTGACCTGCTAATGGTTTTGGAATTGGAACCCAGCCATCCCGAAGGTTTGATTTTGGCAAGTCTTGATGCTCTCAGGCAGTCGGACATCGCCGCCAGGACCGGCGAAACGACACGCGCTTCAGAATGGCAACATAAAGCCGAAGAATACTTGCGCCGTACTACCAGGGACAATCCGAATGATCCCTTCGGCTATCAATACCTCGGCGATTATTTACTGTTTGTTAAAAAGGATTCGGAGGGGGCGATTGATATATGGAATCAGGGGCTTAAAAATTCAAACCATCGTGGGGATGAGGAACTGATCGGCAGATTGGTGATGGCTCTTCTCGAAAAACGAAGAGTCGATGATGTACGCGAAAAATTAGAACACCTTTCCCAGACGATTGCGGAAATGCGGTTTAGCCGCTCGGCAGCGGATGTTCGGAGAACGAACAATATGCTGATTCTATTGACCGCCCAACTATATTATACAGAGGCAAAGATTGCCGCCTCCAAAATTGAAGCGGCACAGCGAGAAAACCGCCGCGATGAAGTGCAGCGACTGTATCGTATTGTTCAGCAAAAACAGGGTGATGCGATGCAAAAATTCGATTCCTTGCTTCGCGATTTCGGCAGGACCAGGGACGATTATGTCTTCGAAAAGAAGAGCGTCTATGTCCTGTTGCTTCCGCAATCCCTGATGCAAGTCGGCGAGTTGAAGATGGAGTGGTCGATGTGGGATAGTGCCGCCTCGTATTTTGAACGTGCCAGTTACTTTGAGGTCGTCCGGCAACAGGCTCTTCTCGCCAAATCCGCCGCTTATCAACGATGGGGACACCTGGATAGGGCAGCGCAGGCATTAAAAGATGCCTATGATCGAGCACCAAACGACCTGTCGATCCGCTATGCATACACGATGGTTTTGTTCCGTTCACAAGTCGGCTCGAACAACGTTCGAGCCGAGACCTTGGATGTCCTCCAAAAGGAATTAGAAGCCCTTGGAAATCATCGTAGCGAGTTGCCGCAGCCATGGGTGCTCGATATCCGTCTCATTCACTTAGGAATTGCCCGCGCAAACCTTTCCAATTCAGCAGATCAGATATTGGAGGCGATGACTGATGCAACCCGTAAGTTCCGGGTTCTTGAACGAGGAACGTTTCCCCCTGATGCGGACGGTAACGTAAGAAATTATATTGATGATCCTGCTTTCGTCATCGAAATGGTCGGTAATTACAGCAGTCTTGCAGCCCGCTCCGACTTTGATCGTTTGTTGCCAAAATTACGGGAATTCCCCGAGGGCGAAGCCGCCTATTTCGAAGCACGGATTAACGATTGTCTCCGCCGCTCCGACAAAGACGGGGCAGTGGCTGTCATCGACGAAGCGACGGAAAGCACTCAACTATCCGCATCCGCCAAAGAAAGATTTGCTGCTTTGTTGCCGGCTCTGAAAGGTGAAAATGTGGACAATGCGAGATCACTGGACAAGGCTTACGAACGGTTGAAAACGACATTTGACCAATCACCTGAAACACTCAACCCTCAGGCGTTTTTCGTCTTGGCAAATATGTCATTGGACAGAGGCGAGATTGAACATGCGATACAAATTAGAGAGCGTCTGGAGAAAATCGAAGGTCCTGAGGGGGTATGGTGGAGGTACGTTGAGGTCAGAATCATGCTCAGTGACAAAGACCCCGATTATGCACGGATACGGGAAATACAGGAAACAATCGTCAAGTATCGAGCCGATTGGGATATGGGGTATATTCTTCGTGCCACGATTGAAGAACAGTATCTTGCGGCAAATCCCGGCAATACGGATGTCCGCGATTTGTTGATCGGAGTCTATCGATCCGCAACGCAATTTGGTAATCGGCAATCCGAAGTCTGGCAGCGGCTTGCGGGACTCCTTGAAAATGCCGGTCGTACAGAAGAAGCCAAAGATGTCATTCGACAGGCGGCTCTTCGTGGAGTAATTCTGGAATCTCGGACAGGTCAACTCCCGCAACCCTACGAACGAATGTATTCGCAAGTTCTGAAAGCACTTGAAGGTGCTGATGCAATAGAAGCCGATGCGATTGCCCGACAGTGTATTACGCTTGCGGAAAGAAAAGGCGAAAAACCTGACTTGATCTTCACCCTGCACTTGGTTCTAGGAAAAGCATTTTTGGATGCGCCCATGTATGATAGTGCTATTCGGCATTTGTCCGTAACTGCGGAACGCGGCGGTACATACGTTTATCCGCTTGCTGTTTGTGTGGCGAAATCCGGCGATATTGACGGCGGTTTCTCGTTACTTATAGACGAAATAGACCGCGTGCCATCTGCAATGCAGACATTATTGCCCGCCGTTTTGGTATTGCTGACACAGGTTCAGCCATCGGAAGCAGTGTTCGAACGGATTGACCGCCTGATGAACCGCATTGAGAGAGGAGAACGTTTGACTCTCAAAGGTGTTGCACTAGACTCCGAATCGGGTAGTGTGATACCGGTTGGAACCAAGTGGGTACAAACCCGAAAGATACAATCCCTTGTGATACGTTTCCCGGAAAGGACAGAACCACTTGATCCCTCAATGATTCAGTTGATTGCTCCAGAAGAAGGATCAAGGGAGGAAGCCCCTGCCGAACAACCCGCACAGCAACAATAGTTCCATTTTTCCGCCCCTCACCGGGGCAAAAGGAGGTTAATATGACACGTTACACGTTTTACAAATCGTGCCTTTGTATTGCACTGTTTTGTACTGCATTGTTTTGCCTACCTTCGGTATGCGCCCAAGGAATCAGCAAGCCGAAAATGACGAGCATTCCCGGCGGTTTCTTGATCGAGTGGATGTCGCCGGTGGAGATCGTCGCGATCCAATTAAAGAAAGGATTGACGGGTCCGTTTGAAGTGATGTTCGACATACCCTCGGTTGATTTTATCACGGAGTTTATCGACAAAAAGCCGGAGCCTGTTTCCAGCCCGGAAATGATTACGGCACTTGCCGACTACTGGATCGTCCGTGGCAAACCGGAACGGGCGATTCCTCTGTACGAAAACAGCCTGAAACGGGGCAATCTCGATGACACGAGAGCGTTGGTGTTCCAAAACAATTTGGCAATGTTGTATTCGCGGATACTAGGGCGACATGACAGAGCCTTGGAGATCATCAACGGTGCGTTGGAATCGAAAAAGGACCACGTAACGTTGCTTGACACGAAAGGGCTCATTTTGTTGAACAGCGGAAATCCGTCGGAAGCCATACCCGTTTTACAACGGGCAGTCGAGTTGTCGTGCCAACTTCCCATCTATTGTATGCACCTTGCCTACGCGTTGCATCAGGATGGTCGGGATTCTCAGGCTCGTCGATATTTTGATCCTGTTCGGGATCAGTTGATTTCGTCTGCCCCAAATATGACCAAAGAGAATAAGGCGATGTATGATGTTCTCCAACTCGCACTGCCGCCAATCGATAATTTACAACAGTAGGACGATTGGTTGTCAAAATCATTCACTTTACTAACATTCACCGCATTATGATTTCAAAAATTACGCCGCTTTTTACAGGAATCGCCATAATCACAGTGATTACTGTGGCGATCACCTATTATTCCGGCTCGTTATCGGGTCGTTGGGGAACGTTTCGAGGCATGGACGAGGCTCGTGCTGCTTTGAAATCCTTGCCGTTACAGATTGGTGATTGGCTGGCAGAAAAGGAAGGCGAATTGGATCAGGCATCCATTAACATGCTCCGAATTCAGGATTCGTACATATTCCGCTCCTACAAAAACACTGCCACACGGGAGGTTGTCCACATAACGTTGATGGTTGGACCCTCCGGCAAAATAACGGTACACACCCCGGAAATTTGTTTTGGCGGTAAGGATTACGAAAAAGATTCGGCACGTACTGCTGTCCCGATCAATGTTCAACTGTCGTCCGGGGACGAAGTTGTGGACACGTTTTGGCGGGTGATTTTTACAGGACAGACGTTGGATGTGAACAATCGTGTTTCATTTTATTATGCGGTGAGTACGGGCGATGCATGGAATGCAGTGGAGAATCCGCGTGCTACTTTTCAGTCATACCGTTATGTCTATAAGATACAAGTTGAAGCGTTTTCCGGTACTGATAACGAAGAAGATGTCGTTGCGAAATTTCTGAAAGACTGCCTGCCGACCATTCATGAACATCTGCGCCCGTGTAAATAGCCGGGATCACAACAGAGCCATCATCGTGGTTCAAGAGGAGTGGGAGAAAGCCTGTCGGCAAACCACGCTGATGAAAAAGGGTATTTTGCTCCCATGGATCGGGGGGGTAACGTTCGTTATCCTTATCGCCTAACTCCTTCCCCGTTTGTTTCGTTTTTCGAGTCCGCTGCGGAATAGGATACCGAGTTCCCGCCCCCCCAAACTACGATGGACAATGAAAAATACGAACACACCGACAATCGTACATAACACGATCCGCAGTGCGTCGTCAAGGGCACTGGTTCCCGGCAGAGATTCGATCAACATTCTGATAGCGATGGTCATGATTCCCCCCGCAACACAAATCCGGCAAAGGCTCGTTGCCAACGCCGGAAAGTCAAGATGTCCATGCTTCCGCGTGAACATATAGAGCAAACTAATCGACTGTATTCCCGCCGTGAGACTCATCGCCAGTGCAAGTCCTTGTTCCTGCATCGGAAAAATCAGTAGCAATCCCAGCACGACATTCAACAGCATACCGGCAAGACCCAATCGGCATGGAGTCCGAATGTCGCCCACTGCGTAAAACGCACGAACGATAATGGGCAACGCACAAAAAGCCCAAATTCCAGTGGCAAACCAAAAGACCATATCGGCGGTTCTGGTAGTATCGTTCATGGTAAAAGCCCCACGTTCAAAGAAGAGACGCGCCAGGGACTCCGAAAGCACCATCAATCCACAACCGGCAGGAATTGCAAGCATAAATTGAATCCGCAATCCGAGCGTTAAATCGGCACTTAATGCTTTGAAGTTTTTTCCGGCAGCATGGTGACTGAGCAATGGATAAATTGCCATGGCGATTGCCAAACCGATGAAACCCTGTGGAAATTCATACATTCGTTCGCTGTAATAGATTGCTGCTGCTGCACCGGGACGAAGAGGATAGGTGATCATATCGCCCAGCCATTGCATGGGAACACATTCTCCGCCGGAGAAAAACCAAGCAATGCACGTTGCCAATAAAATATTCAAGTGAATCGAGGTAAGACCGAATATCTTTGGGAAAAAATTTTGGAATATCTGTTTGATTTCAGGAGAAACAGCAGCAAAATTGATGCGAAAATGAAAGCCATGTGCCCTCAAAAAGGGAATGTGTATCGAAAATTGAATGATCCCTGCTGTTAAAATGCAGATTGTTAAGATATAGCATTGAACTTCCGGCTCCTTGGAACACCAGGGAACAATCACAAGCAGTCCGAATAGCCAAACAATGTTCAGAATAGGAGGAACAAGAGTAGAAACTGTAAATCGACCCAGTGCCTGCATTGCGGCTGAACAAATTGCTGCCATGCAAATGAGAATGAGATAGGGGAGCAGGAGCGATAGGAGATGGGCGGTCAGGAAGACACGTCCCTCGGGGTGAAAGTGACGTATTCCGATCCAACAGAGCATTTCGCCAATGAGCACAAAAATGAGCAAATACAGAAACACCCAGTAGAGGGTAACGGACAAGAGTGTCCATGCTTTTTTTCGGTCGGTTTGCCAAACTTGGGCGAAGACGGGAATAAAACTGATACCGAGTGAGCCATCGCCGAAAAATCTTCGGGCGATGTCCGGCAGTCTAAAAGCGGCGACCAGAGCGTCCATGATTCCACCGGTGGACATTCCGAATGTGGCGGCGGTTACGACATCGCGTAGGAGTCCCAACATTCGGCTGAAGAGTGTACCGACTCCGAGAATGAATGTTCCGCGGAACATTTTTTGCCGCCCTTTTTGCGGTTCATGAAAAGACGAGACATCAGACATCGGTGCCCAAAATTGTATCCCAGTTTTGCTCTGCGATACAGGGGGGATCAAAACCGGGAGCGAAAACTGGGGGTGTCAATAATTTTCAGTGGATCGAACAACACTTGCGTGTGAAGCGATGGTGAAAACGCCATCAAGTCGCAACGAAGGATGTCCGATTCCGCGGGAATGACACTGTTTTGTACCCATTGCAAGAAATTGCCTATAAATTTGAGCGCACCCACTGCATTTCTGCATTTTCCGCAGTCGGACTGCTACTTTACAGCAGTTTACCCATCTGCGATAATGGACGGGATGTTTTAACTTGACCCGGGGATGTTCACCCAAGCCGCATCCTTCTATGTTCACGCATGACGACAACTCCTGAACGGTCACTGTTGGCAATGATGGCTCATCACGGCAACATGTCCATGATCGTCGTTGACTGTGATGCCCGGATTACTATGGTAATCGGAGAAAGTAAACTTGCCGCCAAGATAAACCCTCAAAATGCCGTCGGGCAGACCATCGATTCTTATTTCGCAGAGTGCCCCAATTATGCCAAACTCTATCACGATGCTCTGAATAACCAATCTCGAAAGGCGATATTCCAAGCAGATAGTGGCGATTCTTATGAGGTTCAAGTCCTGCCTCTGCTCAATGAGCAAGGGGGTGTGGACGGGGCGTTCTCTTTCGAGAGCAATGTTACCGACATAGTCAAACTTAAAGCTGCCGCCGAGTCACACAAATCTCTTGTTGCCGATGTTTTTGCAAGTATTCAAGATGGAATGTTCGTCATCGACCGGGATTACACCATCCTCAAAACGAATCCTGCTTTCGAGGCGATGTATGCCGAACATCATCCGCTGGTAGGAAAAAAATGTTTTGTAACTTCGTGTTTTGATCGTGTGTGCGATGACTGTCCGGCAACAACGATGTTTGAAACAGGTGAGGCTGTTACATCGGTCCACTATAAATCGCCGACGGCAACAAAACCGGGCATGTGGCTCGAACATTTCACTCATCCGGTTTTTGCCCAATCGGGGGAAATCACGGCTTCAGTGTGTCTTGTCCGCGACATTACCCAGCGAAAAGAAAACGAAGACGCTCTCAAGCGATACCACGATAGTTTAGAGGCACTAGTCAATGAGCGGACACTTGAATGGAAACAGAGCGAATCGAGGATGCACACGATCATCATCGGGGGAAGCGTGCCGGTGGCTTTTGCTACGCCCGATGGACGCATTGAGTTTGTGAACGGTGCTTTTCAGACATTGACCGGTTATTCTGAGCAGGACGTTGTAGGAACACACTGCTATCCGGCAATCTGTGACGAACAAACCATTACGGATCCCCATTTTCAGCAAGAGAGCGCAGCCTTTTATGCGGAAGAAATCGATCAATATCGTTATGATGTTCTTATCCGGCGGAAAGACGGCAAAACACGTTGGGTTGATTGCACCGTATCCGCAGTCAAAGATTCCGATGGTAAGCGAATACAGATCATCTTGATGTTGCTGGACATCACCGAACGTTACCAGATAGCCCAGACGATGGAAAAAGCCAATGAACTGGCAAGAGTCATGCTTGACACGGCACCGCTGGGCTGTGTTCTTTGTGATCAAAACTGGAACGTACTCGACTGCAATACGGAAGTACACAGACTGTTCGATATTCCAAGCAAACAGGAATTCTGCAACCGGTTTTTTGAACTGTCGCCGGAATATCAACCGGATGGACAACTCACATCGAAAAAATACCGTGAAGTATTGGCAGTGGTCTTTGAGACAGGGTTTTTGCGTTTCGAATGGATGCACCAAAAACTCGACGGGACACCGGTTCCCTGTGAAGTAACGGCGGTACGTGTCAAGCGGGATGAGGGGTACATTGCCGTCTGTTATTCCAGAGACTTGCGTGAGGAAAGAAGGATGCTCACCGAAATGCATGAGGCGGACGAACGTACCCGTATTATGTTGGATGCGACTCCGTTATGTGCAACTCTTTGGGACGAACACATCAACCCCATTGACTGCAATCAGGAAGCAATCAAGTTGTTCGGTGCGAAGGACAAACGCGAATACCTCGACCGCTTTCTCGAACTGTTGCCTGAATATCAGCCCAACGGTCAACTCTCCACTGAAGCGGCCCATAAGAATGTTAGTACCGCCTTTGAGACGGGACATCATCGTTTTGAATGTATGCATCAGGCACTGGATGGTACGCTGATCCCCGCCGAAGTTACCATTGTTCGCGTACGACATGGCGATAAGTATATCGCCGTAGGTTATGCCCGCGACCTGCGGGACGAAAAGAGGATGCTCGCCGAGATGCGTGAAGCGGACGAACGGACCCAAATCATGCTTGACGCAACCCCATTAAGTTGCCAACTCTGGGACGAAGATTTCAACATCATCGATTGCAACCAGGCAGCGGTCAATTTGTACGACTTAAAGGACAAACAAGAATATCTCGACCGGTTTTTCGAATTGTTGCCGGAATACCAGTCGAATGGAATTCGCTCGGCGGATTTCGCCCATCAAAGACTCACAGCAGCGTTTCGTGACGGATATTTGCGGTGCGAAGCGATGCACCAAAAAATCGATGGAACACCGATTCCCGTCGAAATTACGCTTGTCCGTGTCCAGCAGGGCAACCATTACATCGTTGCCGGTTATACCCGCGACCTTCGTGAAGAAAAGAGAATGCTCGCCGAGATGCGTGAGGCGGACGAACGATCTCAAATCATGCTCGACTCGACACCGCTTGGCTGTTCAATCTTGGGGGAGGATTTCCACGTGATTGACTGCAATCTGGCGGCACTCAAACTATTCGGCATCTCGAGCAAACAGGAATATAGTGATCGGTTTTTTGAACTGATGCCGGAATATCAGCCCGACGGAAGTTACTCGCAAACAAAAGCAAAAGAGTACATCGCAAGAGCACATCACGAAGGTTTTTTCCGTGTCGAATGGATGCACCAGTTCCTGGATGGTACGCCGATACCGACAGAAGTTACACTTGTCCGGGTACAACAGGGCAACGATCATATCATTGTGGGTTATACCCGCGACCTGCGGGAAATCAAACGACACGAAGCCATCCAAGAACGAAACCAGCGACGAACAAACGCTTTGCTGGAACTGGCACAGATGACACAACAGTCGGAACTGGAAATCACCGACTATGTGATCAAATCGGTAGTATCGTTGACCGACAGTACGATAGGATATGTTGTGCAACTGGAACACGCAAAGGATACATTGCCATTCCGTTCGTTGGTTCTCGATCAGTCCATTTCTTGTGCGTTACCGACCATGACCGAACATGGGACTCCGCATACACTTTCTCCGGTGTTGACGGAATGTCTCGAAACGAAGGAAGCGGTCATTCACGAGGATGTGTTGTTGTTACCGGGGACTCGGGTATTTCCAGCAGGACATTATGCGGTCCATTCGCATCTGAATATCCCGATCATGGACGGAGAAAAGCCGGTTGGAATTCTCGGTGTCGGTAACAAGGAGACCCCATACACCGAATCGGATGTCAAACACTTGACACTTCTGGCACAGGGACTGATCAGCCTGTGGAACCGGCAAAAATATGCGGAAAATTTGGAGAAAGCAAAGAATGAGGCAGAAAATGCGAACAAGGCTAAAAGCGAATTTCTGGCTCACATGTCGCATGAAATTCGGACTCCGCTCAATGGAGTCATTGGTTTGTCCGATCTCCTTTCAGGAACACTGCTCACAGAAAAGCAACGTGAATATGTGCAACTCATCAATGCTTCAGGAAATGCACTACTGTTCCTGATCAACGACATTCTTGATTTTTCAAAGATCGAAGCCGGAAAGTTGGAAATCGAGTCCGAACCGTTCGATCTTTCGGCAACGATAGAGTCGGTGCTTGCGGCTCTGGTCTCTCGTGTCAGCGGAAAAAATCTGGAAATGGCTGTTTCACTTTGTCAAAATTTACCGAGGATCATGCAGGGCGATCCCGGACGTGTTCGCCAAGTTCTGATCAACTTAGCAGGGAATGCGGTCAAGTTTACAGATAAGGGGGGAGTTCGGATTGATGTTACCATCGAAACCGTTGTTGAAACGTCCTTAACGCTTAAATTTAGCGTTGTTGATACGGGCATCGGCATTCCCCAAAGTGGAATTGATCGCTTGTTCAAAGCGTTTTCGCAAGTAGATGCCTCTTCTGCCAGAGTCTATGGCGGGACAGGGCTCGGATTGGCAATTTCTATGAAATTGGTCCGGCTCATGAATGGGAGCATTGGTGTCGAAAGTGTGGGTGGTAAAGGCTCCACATTTTGGTTTACAGTACCGTTTGAATGTGATTCGAGAGTGATCCAGTGTCTTGCCACCAACGATTGTTTTGACCCAAAATGTCTCCATCTCGATGGACGCACATGTACAGCCTTTGTGAACCGGGAAATTGCCCCAAAGTACAGTACCGAAGGACATTCTGTACTCGTTGTGGATGAAAACGAAGTCCTGCGTGAAGCACTTTGTATTCAGTTGCTGAATTGGAGAATGGAGTGTGTATCGTGCAGTTCCGGCAAAGAGGCTCTCCGGTTGTCGAAGGAGCGTTGGAAGAACAAAAATCCATTTGATCTGTTTATCATTGATAGTACGCTTGAAGATGGCTCCGGCATTGATCTGGCGCATAAACTGTTCGAACAGGAAAAAAAGCATGGAGACTTGCAAATTGCGCAGATGGTCTTGCTCCGTTCCATTTCGGAAGACTTCGATCAGGAGAGTTTGGATGAGACCAGAACCGAATTTATCGGTAAGCCGGTCTTTACCTCTACGTTGTTCAATGCAGTGATGAACCGAATTTTTGCTGCCGAAAGACAGAAAGGCATTGAGTCTGGAATCATTGCTGCCACAGACTGGTACGACAAAAGAACAGTGAGTCTGAAAACTTCCAAGAAAACCAAACCTGTCAAACAGTTGTTGAATTCGGCAGACCGGAAGTCGTATTTAGCGGGAAAGGTTCATGTTCTTGTCGTCGAGGATAATCGGGTTAATCAAATCGTTGCGAAAAATGTTTTGGCGGAGGCAGGTTTTACTTGCGACATTGCCAATGACGGCAATGAAGCGTGCAGTGCTGTTCGAAACAAAAAATACGATATAGTCCTGATGGACTGCCAGATGCCTGAAATGGATGGTTTTGAGGCGACCCGCCTGATTCGGAACTGGGAACGCGAGCATGGAAACAAGCGGTTGCCGATTATTGCTTTGACAGCAAACGCCGTGAAGGAAGACATACAAAGATGCTTTGATGCGGGCATGGATGCTTATTGTAGCAAGCCGATCAATCCTCAAGCGGTCATCCAACAGATTGAAGAGTGGTACGAAAAAAGGGGTTAGAAGGCAGAAGTTAGGACGTGTTGGTACTAGGGCGTGTTCCATAACCACACTCATCGACAACTCACTCGAAGCCTGCAAAGTAGCCGGAATGCCATGTTGACGCCCTTTCAATGGAAAGGTAGAATGGCATGAGGTTAGCCCCTTTCACCAATAAAAACGTGCCAAGGGTTAATGACTCGCACAAAATTATTGTGCGACAACGCCGATTCATCTTGAAAAATAGAGAATTTATTTATGTTTAGAAAGAGTTTTAAAGGAAGAGTTATTTTACCATCGGTCCTGATCCTGTCCATTCTGGTCGTTTCTTTGAACGTTTTTCTATCGGTAAGATTCTCGTTGTTGAACAATGCCCTTATCAATGAAAAACTGGCGACAAATATCAAGAGTTTGCATTTTTATCTTGATGACAACAAAGCCAATACCCGAACAGCGGCTGTTTCGATGTCATTCAATTCCGGTGTCATCAAGGCAATTAGGGAACGCGATCGGGAAAAATTGCTACGGCTTTTTATCCCGATGTGCGATCAGTATAAAATAGGTTACTATACGATAACCGATAACAAAGGAAACGTTTTGATAAGGACGTACGAACCTGATCACTTTGACGATTCAATTTTGAATCAACAGAACATAAAAGACGCGTTAAATGGCAAAACCTCCTCTTATTTTGAAGTCGGAACTTTTATCAAAGTCTCCGTCCGTACAGGTGCCCCTGTCTATGATACAGACGGCTCGCTTATCGGCGTGATCTCGGCTGGTGTCCGATTTGATTTGGACAGCGAGGTCGAACGTCTGAAAGCACTCTTCCAAGCGGAAATTGCCATTTTTTCAATCGACAAGAGGATTGCTACAACACTCACCAAGAATGGGCATAGTATTGTCGAGACATCCCTTGATCCACGCATCGCGGAAATTGTTATTAAAAATAAAAAGGAATTTATTGGAGACGCGAACATCTTCGGTGAAAAATATAAAACCTATTATAAGCCGCTGCTTGATTCCCGTGATGAGGTTTTTGCCGTATTCTTTTTCGGCATGCCGAAGACGGAGTTGGTAACGGCATCAAATAACGTAAGCCGGGACGGTGTTATTTTTGGTTTGATTGGGCTTGCTATCTCTATCATACTCATATACTTTATTATGTCCTCCGTCAGTGAACCGATCATTACGTTGTCAAAGAATATGCGCAATATCGCAGACGGAAATCTGAATGTCAATATAAAAGTTAAAAGCGAAGATGAGGTCGGTCATTTAGGCAAGTCTTTGCAAAAGATCGCTGATATTCTGTACAAACTACTTGATGACATCAATGTCGTGATTGCCGAGCATAAAAAAGGCAACACGGATTACGACCTTAATACGGAACCGTTTCACGGCGATTATAAAATACTCGTTGACAGCGTTTTAGAATTGGCAGCATTTAGCATGCGGGACCAGTTGACGGGAATACCGAATAGACGCAGTTTTGATAATCGGATGGAGATGGAGTGGAATAGAGCAATACGAGATAAAGTGCCTATCAGCATTTTAGTGTTGGACATCGATCAGTTTAAGATGTACAACGACACCTTTGGGCATCAGCAAGGAGATATGGCTCTCCAAATAGTGGCAAATGCCGTAGTGCGATCACTTACCCGTTCGACAGATTTTGTTGCCCGCTGGGGCGGCGAGGAATTTATGGTTATACTGCCGAACACAAACGCATCCGGTGCGGTTGGCGTGGCCGAAAAAATTCGTGCTGCAATCGAAAAGGAAGTAATCCCGTGTGATGATGAACGAGGACGGAATGCAACCATCAGCATTGGAATAAATACGCATATTCCCGGGCAGGATTGTGTCATTGGTGACTTTATTTCGGCGGCAGACAACGCACTTTATAAAGCAAAGGAAGCGGGTAAAAATAGAGTGTATCATCATTGTGAAAATTGATAACTTAAAATGAAAACCGGGTGCATATCGAAGCCTTCGGCAAAGACAAAATCTTCGGAAAACTGCTCTACGGGTCAATTTTACCGTCTACGAATGAGCCGCTGACAGCAAAGCATCGGCGTTTCCGCCGCCGACGGGTGCGGAGTACAAGGGTTTCGAGTGGAACGGCGGATCAAGGTCAATGAGATCAATCGGCTTGCTGTTCCAGCCCGAGAGAACGTACAATGTGTCGTTCGTGTAAAGTGTGCTGGTGGAAAGTTTGGGTTGTCCTAATTATTTTTGGCTGTTCACCGCTGCCTCAATCAACGCCGAAAACAATGGATGCACCTTCGTCGGTTGCGACTTGAATTCAGGATACCACTGCACCGCCACGAACCACGGATGCTCCGGTAATTCGACCGCTTGAACCAACTGACCATCGGGACTCTCCGCCGAAAGTTTCATTCCGTAATCCCCCCTGCCCAGATCAGGCTTCCACTGATCACGATAGCGATTGTTGAATTCGTAGCGATGCCGAAATCGCTCCGCCGATAAAGGACGATTGCCGTAAGCCGCCGCAATCCGGCTGTCCGGTTGAAACACCGTCGTGTTCGCCCCGACTTTGATGCCGTCTGTCCGCCGCATAAACGAACGCCGATCTTCCAACACGCAAACCACCGGATACGGCGTATCTTTGTCGTACTCTGTTGAATTTGCCCCTTCCCATAGTAAAACGTTTCGGGCAAACTCAATCACCGCACATTGCATTCCGAGACCAATGCCGAGGAAGGGGATGTTGTTCTCTCTTGCAATTTGCACTGTCCGTAACTTGCCTTCCAGTTCCGATTCACCGAACCCACCCGACAAAACAATCGCATCCGCATCTAATAGTGTTTGCCGAACGTCGCTATCTAAAACGTCTTGACTCGCAATCCGCAGCATTTGGATTTTTGCCCGATGCTTGATACCCGCATGAGTCAATGCCTCATACGTTGACTTGTATGCTTCCCAATGCTGACATGCATACTCACCGACGACCGCAACGGTCAATTCATGTTCAGGATTCCGCAATCGGTCAACCAATTCCAGCCAATCGGTCAGGTCGAGCGGCTTGGCGTGCTTGATCTTTAATTTATCGACAATGATCTGATCAAGTTTGTGTTCGGTCAAGCGAATCGGTACTTCGTAGATCGATAAATCTTTGTTCCGCTCTTCGATAACGGCATCGGCGGAAACGTTGCAGAACAGTCCGATTTTTGTCCGCTCCTCCGCCGAGATGGGAACTTCCGTCCGACAGATCAACACGTCGGGCTGGATACCAATTTGTCGCATTTGCCCGACGCTGTGTTGCGTCGGCTTCGTTTTCAATTCTTTGGCAGCCTTCAAAAACGGGATCAACGTCAGATGTACGAACAGGCAGTTTTCTTTGCCGATGTCGAGCGAAAATTGTCGGATCGCTTCCAAGTGCGGCAGGCTTTCGATGTCGCCGACGGTGCCGCCGATTTCTGTGATGACGACATCGACCCCGGTGTCGCCGATGCGGGAAAGACAGGACTTGATTTCGTTGGTAACATGCGGAATGACCTGTACGGCATTGCCGCTGTACTCGCCGAGCCGCTCTTTTTCAAAGACTCGTTGATAAATCTGTCCGGTCGTCCAACTGCTGTTCCATGTCAGTGTCGAATTGGTAAAACGTTCATAGTGTCCAAGATCGAGATCAGCAGTGGTGCCGTCGTCGAGAACATAGACTTCACCGCGTTGGGCAGGGGAGAAGAGACCGGGATCGACATTGATGTAGGGATCAAGTTTCTGTAGCCGGATTTTCAGTCCCCGATGTTCGAGGAGCATTCCGATGGATGCACATGTCAATCCCTTTCCGAGTGAACTGACAACACCGCCCGTTACGAAGATATATTTTGTCATGGGGTTCCATTTTAGCAAAGCCCGCCGCGTAAACAAGGAACCAAAAAAATTTAAAATAAAAAATGATGTTTGAGAAATGATGTAACAGCCTGATTTCAGTCTTGCAGTTAACCGAATTTGATGTATAATAAGCGTACACTTGGTTCGATTGGACAGGAATCCTCAAACCACCAAAAATTATGCCATACGAACGATTTACCGACAGGGCGCGAAAGGTCATGCAACTTGCCAATCAGGAAGCCCAGCGGTTCAATCACGAATACGTCGGAACAGAACATCTTCTGCTCGGGCTCATCAAAGAAGGAAGCGGAGTCGCTGCGAATGTCCTGAAAAACCTCGATATTGACCTCCGAAAAATCCGGCACGAAGTCGAAAAAGTCGTCCGTAGCGGTCCCGATACCGTTACGATGGGACGACTACCGCAGACACCGCGCTCCAAAAAAGTCCTTGAATACGCCATGGAAGAGGCTCGAAACCTCAACCACAACTACGTCGGAACGGAACACATCCTACTCGGACTGTTGCGTGAACAGGAAGGTGTCGCCGCCCAAGTATTGATGAATCTAGGATTGCAACTCGAAAAAGTCCGCCATGAAGTTCTCAATCTACTCGGACACGGAATCGACGTATCAGGCAACATCGCCCTCGCTGATCCTGACGAAATGGATGAGGACGTGAACGTGAGTGGTTCGGCAAAACGGGACAACAAAAAAACCCCTGCTCTGGATAGTTTTGGTCGGGACTTGACCGAACTCGCCAAACACAAGAAACTTGATCCGGTCATCGGGCGGGAGAAGGAAATCGAACGCACGATGCAGATTTTGAGCCGCCGGACGAAAAACAATCCCGTCTTGCTCGGCGAAGCCGGGGTCGGAAAAACGGCAATCGCCGAAGGACTCGCTCAAATGATCGCCGACGGCAATGTGCCGGAACTGCTGCGCAATCACCGTGTCGTTGCCCTTGATTTGGCAATGATGGTTGCCGGGACAAAATATCGGGGTCAGTTCGAGGAGCGCATCAAGGCGTTGATGAACGAAGTCAAACGAACTCGGCGGATCATCCTGTTCGTGGATGAACTCCACACCATCGTCGGGGCAGGCGGAGCCGAAGGAGCAATGGATGCGTCCAATGTTCTTAAACCGGCATTGAGCCGGGGTGAAATTCAGTGCATCGGGGCGACAACTCTTGACGAATACCGAAAATATATCGAGAAAGACAGCGCACTTGACCGACGTTTTCAAATCGTGCTGGTCGAACCGCCGAGCAAGGAACAGACCGTTGCAATTTTGCAGGGACTTCGGGATCGTTATGAAAAGCATCATCACGTTCAAATTACGGAAGAGGCGATTCAATCGGCGGTCGAACTTTCAGATCGGTACATCACAGGACGTTGCCTGCCGGACAAGGCGATTGATGTTATTGACGAGTCAGGGGCGAGGATTCACTTGAAGTCAATGATGAAGCCGGCGAGTGTAACGGAATTGGATGCTGAACTCGAAACGCTTGGAAAAGAGAAAGAGGCGGCAGTCGGCGAACAAGACTTTGAAAGAGCCCTCGTGCTTCGGAACAAAATTGATGAACTCTCCCGAAAAAAGAAGGAGGCTATCGAGAAATTAAAGGATAAGGTCGGTACTGTCGATGAAATCGTGATTGCCGAAGTGGTCTCCAAAATGACGGGAGTTCCGCTGACTCGAATGACAACGGAAGACACGAAACGACTCATGAATATGGAGACGGAGCTGCACAATCGGGTGATCAGCCAAGACGAAGCGATCAAGGCGATTTCCAAGGCGGTGCGGCGAAGCCGAAGCGGACTCAAAGACCCCAAGCGTCCGACTGGAGCGTTTATCTTCGCGGGTCCGACGGGGGTCGGCAAGACATTGTTGGCGAAGGCACTCACTGAATTTATGTTCGGCAACGAAGATGCTCTCATTCAACTCGACATGAGCGAGTACATGGAAAAACACAATGTCAGCCGGTTGGTCGGGGCTCCTCCCGGCTATGTCGGTTACGAAGAAGGGGGACAACTGACCGAAAAAGTTCGGCGGCGACCCTATTCTGTTGTGCTTTTGGACGAAATTGAAAAAGCCCATCCTGATGTGTTCAACATGATGTTACAGATTATGGAAGAGGGACGTTTGACCGACAGTTTTGGTCGAAATGTGGACTTCCGTAATGCGATTCTGATCATGACGACGAATGCCGGTGCGGAAGCGATTAAAAACGAGGCGGCGTTTGGTTTCCAGAAGCCATCGGACGATGCGTCCTATGAAAGTATGAAGGAGCGGGTGAATGAGCAAATTGAACGTGTATTTCGACCCGAGTTCGTGGGACGATGTGATGACATTATCGTGTTCCGGCACCTAACAGAGCAGGACCTCGAGGCGGTGGTCGATTTGGAACTCAAAAAGGTTCGGGATCGATTGCTTGAAAAGGGGCTTAAACTCTTGTTGAGCAGTGAGGCGCGGGCGCATCTGATTAAAAAAGGAAGCAATTTGGACTTCGGTGCAAGACCTCTTCGCCGGGCAATTGAGGGTAGTGTGGAAGACCCGCTGTCGGAGGAACTACTCAAAGGGGAATTTGAGGGGAAAGAGATTGTATCGGTCGATGTCAAAATGGTCGGCGACAAGAAGCAACTGATTTTCGAGGGCAAAATGCTCGATGAAGTGGATGATGATTCCAAAGAGAATCTCCGTTTGCTCTATGCGGCTCCGAAACGGAGTAAAGAAGCGGATGCCGTGATCGAAAAACCGGATCACTGTGTTGGGTGAGACAAAACGAGCCAAAATTTTCGCAACGAATCAGAACCGCAATCGTTAATTGTATTGTCCTTTGAGCAAAAATTTTTCGATGAGCGTGAAAACGGCAGGCGTTACAAGGATTTCGTTGTGTCCGACACGGAATAGAATCCATTTTTCCGCCCCTTCCAACCGTGTTCCTTCGGTACTGACCATTCCATCATCATCACCGGGAATCAGAGGACTGTATCCTCGGTTGTCGTTACGTCCACCAGCGATAATGATAAACGGACAGCAGGGAATGCCGAGCGACTTTTCAGTTTCTGCCCAGTTGATTCCGAGTTCGTCGCCGCTTTTGCCAGAGAAAAAACGCCGTACCGGATCGTTGCCGATCAATTTCTCGGCAACCACGGCTCCATGATTGGGAGGGACCAACATGACGAGCCGACCAATACGTGGGTCCGGTGAAAATGTTTGCCGATATTTCATCTTGTTTTCGGGAACCCGCCAGTTTTCGTCCAGCGGACCACTCAAATATCGCCGAATCACGATACCGCCGAAACTATGACCAATGAAGTCAATCCGCTTCACAGTCGGCGGCAGGTTGTTGACGACTTGATCGAGCATTCGTGCATGGTCGAGAAGAGGCTGTAGTGTCGAAGGATAGGACATACAGAAAACGTAATCGTGAGTTTTATGTTCTCGCAGCCATTCCCCTAAATGTCGGGTCATGAGAACGTTAGACCCGAAGCCGTGCAGAATAATCACAATCGTACCGGACATAGGCAGAACACCCTCTTCGGCTTGAATTTCTTCGAGTCGGTTCTTACATTCGCTGAACGTTCCGAGGGCGCGCTGAACGGCGTTCGCATCCAACAGCCGATACGTTTCCGTTGCCACGTTTTTCTGTATGTGCCAACCGTTGTTGAATAGAACGTCTCCCCAAAACAGAATACCGCCTGTCGTCTTGATCGGAATTTTTTCGTCCAGTTTTCGTAGCGGACTCGTTTCTTGTCCCCGGAAAGTCGAGGGCAAAAAAATAAACGCAATGACCGAAAAAATGAGAAGAAAACGTGTCATACCAAAACCTCTTTACAGGATTCTACCGCAACCCCTCGACGGTTGCAACAAGAAAGAACGAAATGCCTCGGTCAGTAGAGCAATGAAGGCAAAAGAAGCGGGAACTACGAGAGAACCCCCTCGCTATTTCCGTAGCAAGAATATATTTATGCACCTATTCCCTTCTGTATCCAGCACACGACCGCATCGGCGGCTTGTTTGACGACGATTTCCCAATCAGAACGTTCCTTTTCGGTAAAGTTCATCAGCACGTAATCGGCAGCATCCATTTGACCGGGAGGACTTCCAATGCCGATTCGTAATCGGGGAATCTTTTCGGTTCCGCAAACTCTCACAATATCAGCCAATCCTTTTTGACCACCGCTCCCTCCTTCGCTACGAAACCGCAACTTGCCGAAAGGCAAATTCAAGTCATCGCACACAACCAAAACGTTGTTCAGTGGTATCTTGTAGAATCCCACCGCCTCACCCACACTCAAACCGCTTCGATTCATGTAAGTCGTGGGAGCGAGTAGCAGGACGGTTTCTCCGCCCGGTTCTCGAATATCAACCAGATCGCCATGAAATTTGCTTTGAGGTCGGGTTGGTTGACCACCGGAGAATTTTTCGGCAAGTTCGGCAAGCACCATATACCCGGCGTTGTGCCGGGTCATGCGATATTTGGCACCGGGATTGCCGAGTCCGACGATCAGTTTCATTTTGGGTAGTCTATTTTTTTTGTGAGAGAGGAGCAAGAGAATGGTCGAACTCCGCCAAGCCAACTTCTTTTTACCGTTCGCACACACGTACAAAGTGCCCGGACGGGACAAAACAACTATCTTCCGTCTGGGCACGCATAAAACGCTATACCAAAACGTAACAAATTACTAAACTCGTGTCCAGAGCAATTCAGGAAATGCTCTAATAGGCAACTTACCGGACGGTGTGGATTCCAGCGTTAATAGAATTCCGTAACAGTAAAGCGAAATTCGTCCCCGAAAACAGCCCTGCCTCTTACCGTGGAAATCGGCAAACTTGTACTGTGAAGTGTAAATTTCGGGCAGGGCAGTATTGTAATCGGCAAAAAAGTGTGCTACACTGGGCCCACAATTAGAAGTGCCGCTCCCGTTGTACGGCGAGCGGTTTGAATTTTTAGAGTACGTTAACAAACCATAAGAATCGCTTTGGCGGACGACAATTTTCTACATAACGACCGGGAAACCGGGTAGGAAACTATCGGTGATTTGTAAAGTTGCGTTACTCCCGACAAGGGAGCTGCGCGTACAAATCTGCGGACAGAATCAGCATTACGCCTTTCATAATGTGATGCACCGCTTTCGTTAGGTGGGATAACTCCGTTTCTTATGGGCGTGCCGCTCCCATTCTTTGAGCGGGCTCTTGTTACCGTTGCTCGGTAAACTTCCTAACCTTCCGAAACTCCAATGGCAAACTGGTTTTACTATGACATCGACGGACAGAAACAGGGTCCTTATAATGGCGGACAACTGAAATGGCTTGCCAAGAATGGAAAAATTACGCCGGACACTGTCGTTGAAACCGAGGAGGGCAAAACCGCTCCGGCAAGAAAAGTGAAGGGCTTGACGTTCATTGCAGCGCAAAATGAAACGGTACAACTCGAATCTCCGCAACCAATTGTCAACGTTTCTGTTCCTTTGCCTGTCGAACCGAATCCGTTTGCCGCTGTTCGAAAACAATCCAGTTGCCGCCACTATCCCGACCAAACAGAGCAGGCATCATCGCCGCCTATTTCGACACAGGAGCCGTTTTGCACGAATTGCGGACAATCCGTTGCAGAACAAGCGTTTGCTTGTATGTCTTGCGGTGCCGCTCCTGTCGGACACAAAAAATTCTGTCGTCGCTGTGGGGTCGGTCTCAATCCCGAACAGATTGTCTGTATCAAGTGTGGGACAGGAGTAGGTACCACCACCTCGCAATCAACAGAAGGCGGGACAACTACCAGCACCGAAGCCGCGCCCATTGTAAACACTTCACAAGGAACGTCAAGTGCCGCTCTCATGTGGATGCACTGGGCGTGGCTGGTTTTCCCGCCTGCTTCGTTGATTATTTGGTCAATCGGCAAAGACAAGGAACCCCACGCTACTACTCACGGCAAACATATTCTCAACGCGTTTCTCACGCTGTTGATTGACAACTTCATATTTGGAGCGGTTATTGGCATTACTATGATAGTCCGCATGATTGCCCTCGAAAATGTAACTTACGAAAGCGAGGAAATTGTTTGGGAGTTCGGTTCAGGACTCGTTTGTTTGGTGGTAGCCGTATTTGCATTATTCGTTGGAATCCGAGCCATCATTTCTGCGATAAAAATAGGAACAGCGGCAGGAAATGGCGAAGTCTTACCTTACAGATGGGCATGGTGTTTTTGCAAAACGGGTTACTTGCCGCAGAAAGCCGAACGCAATAGCAATACCGCTCTTATGTGCATACACTGGGCGTGGCTTATATCGATTTTATTGTCGCCATGGTGCTCGCCATTTTTGTCTTTTTTGTTCGTCTCCGTCTTTGCGTCCCTTTTCGGCTCCTTATTCTTTCTCGCTTCTATATTCCATTTGCTTGTTTTATTTATTTTCCCCTTGCTTGTCCCATTTGGTATTGGGATCAGTATCAGGAAAAAATCTCCGCAATCCGTAGAACATCTAAAAAATGTTTTTCTTGCACACTCTACTGTCGCGTTTATCTGCCTTGGATTGATTGTGGTATCGTATCTCGCCAATTATATCCTCGATATTCTTATCGGAGATATAGGAATGTATATCATCTTAATTGTGTCAATCACGATTATTCCTGTCTTGTTTATCGGGCTTATATTTTCTGTCAGACAAGTAGCAATGGCGGCAAAAGAGGAGAAAGCACTACCTTACTGGTGGGCAATTCCTTTTTCTAAAATTGACCAGCAGTAATTATACTGTACTGTTCGCTTCAACCTTCTGTCGCCGGTTGAAACGACGCGAAACAAAGAGCGACGTTTTTATCACCCTTCAAATGAAAGGACAACCCCATGCCGAAACTGAAAAACACTCTGGTTACGACCATTCCGGCGAAAGATGTCTCCAAGTGGTCGAAGTGGACGGAAGCGAACTTTTGGAAAGACCAAAACGACAAAGCGGAAGAACTTTACCATCATGTTCTGCAATGTCCCGGTACCGGCACGGCACGGTACAGTATAGGTACAATACAACATTCACTTTTCATTGTCAGCACGATTGTCTTTCATAAAAGCCTCATAATACTCCGCCTGAAACGCTGAAGCCGCTTGGGGATCGGAAATCAGCAAATCCCAATCCATTACGGGGCGTAGTCCCAGAGTTTTCGGCAATATCTGTTGACCGGACAATCGTTCGGAAAATTTCCTAAACTCGGTTCCCCAGACTTTTGGCTTACGTTCCACCGTGTATAGTCCCAACAGTTCCGTGATGTCTTTCGCCTCTGGCATATCGAAGAATCCCCAGTTCAGCCAACCGACGGCTAAACCTTTCGTGGTTTCGATCAATGCAGTATTCCAATTCGCCTGCTGTTCTTCCGATGCAGCAGGTTGGTCCTGGTAGGATTTGAGTCGTCCACCGCCGTACCAACCGAACTCAGCAATCACAACTGGCTTGCCCGTCGCAACAAGGTCTCTGGCGAGCGATTCGAGATATGCAAGATTCTTTTCCATATCGCCTTCTCTTTCATATTGATAAAATCCTGTTGCCAACGGGTAAAAGTGAAACTCCACAAAATCGAGATAGGGTGCCAATCGAGATGGCTTGAATGCCGCATAGTGTTGTAAACCGGGAAGTACCGCCGGGACACTCCATTGAATCAGCCCCACTGTTACCAGTGCGTTCGGATCGACGCTTTTGATCGCCTCAACCTGAACTTTCGTCCAGTGGTCGGCGAGTTCTTCACGAAAATGTTGATAATCCAGAATCAGTTGCCGATTGGTAAAATCCTTCGGAGCCTCTTCGTTTCCCCAGTTAACCGTTTCCAAAGGGATATTTCTTTTTGCTGCAAAATTTTCTGCCGACCGATAACGGTTGTTCAGCCATTTGTTCCATTTCTGCTGCATCGATGAAACATCCCAGGGGATGGACGGCTCGTTCAACAAATCGTATGCAAAAATGGTATTGTGCCCTTTATATCGCAATGCAAATTCTTTCCAGAACTGCACCGTCAGATCAAGAATTTCATCATCCGTGTACCGTTCCTGGATTTTGGCTTTATTTCCCAACACTCCCGGTCCTTCCCAATGGTCAGGTCCGGTGGGATGGATGTAAATACCATAGTCCTCTGCAATGTCAAGCAATTTGTCGAACTTCGCTAAACCTTCTGGATCGACCTTCCCTTTTTCCGCCATGAAGGAACCGTAAGTCAGAAACACGCGGACACAGTTGACACCGGCTTCCCGCATCAGCGCGAAATCCTCACGAAATGCCTTCTCATCGAACGTTTTCCATAATTGCGGAGCCCAGCCTGTACCTGGTCGAAAATAGTTTACTCCGAAGGGGACAAACGGTTTACCGTCTTCGGTGATAAATGACCGTCCATCTTCTGCGACCAAAATTTTCGGAAGTTTCTCTTCGCCGTACAACGTCATCGATAAAACACCGGACACAAATAAAATAATGATGCATGACAATGGATGCAATATGTGTTTGGACATGTTTGAAAACGTTAATTCGCTAAACTGCTGCGAAGTTAACCTCTGTTGAAAATAAACATTACAGTACTACGGCGAAAGTATAGGATTTCTATACAAAATTAACAATACCCCGATGGATTTGCCGGTGTTGCCTACCTGCCCTACTTCTCGCCAAGATACCTGTTGAAACATTTGAGTGCCTGACCGATGGCGTCATTTCCGTCCGCATCGGACGCACACAGAAGGTTGCGAAAGCATTACAAACTTCAGTCCCATGCAAGCGATTATTGGGCAGGAAACCAAGTTGGAAGGGACGGTGAACCCGTCGAACGCAACCAACCAGACCATCGTATGGTCGGTCGTCTCCGGCAATGCGGACATCGTCAACAAAAGCAACGGTGCCTACCTCAAACCCCATGCGGCGGGCTTTGTCAAAGTCCGCTGCCACGATTGCCAACGGAATAACGCAGTAATTTTCTGGGCTTTGGCGGGATGGACGGGCTTGACTTGACACAGCATGGGAAATAGCATGGGTTTTCCGAAAAGTGTTAAAATTCCCGTGTTTTTATGTGCTGAATTCTTTAGTATGTATAGTATCGTTAATTTTTAGATGTTTTTACGACGTTCAGAATCGGGCTGGATTGCCGAAACGCCCGCTAAAATCAACCTTTTTTTTGAGGTGCTGGGCAAACGAAATGATGGCTTTCACGAAATTGTTTCGATTGCCGCCCCAATTCGGCTTTTTGACACGCTCTCAATCGAGTGGATCGATGGTCCGCAGATTCGATTCGACTGTATCGGCGGCGGTAACGAAGTTCCGCTTGACGAAACGAACCTTGTCGTTCGGGCAGCAAAGTATGTTCAACAACATTTCAACGTCCGGCATGGAGCGGCAATCAAATTGACCAAACGTATTCCATGTCAAGCCGGTTTGGGAGGCGGTTCCAGCGATGCCGTTGCCACTCTCCGACTGGCAAGCCGGGTATGGAATCTCGACGTTCCTGATTCCGAACTGTTGCCGATTGCTGTGGAACTCGGCAGTGACTGCCCGATATTCTTTTACGATGTACCGACGATCAGCAGAGGGCGAGGGGAGCAAATCCAACCACTTTTATCCATGCCGACACTCTGGTTCGTCATCCTCAAACCGCCGGAAGGATTGTCCACCGCCAGCGTTTACGCCGAATGTATGCCGCTTCATGACGGACAATTTCGCCGACCGGACGAGTTAATCACCGCTTTGTCCAAAGGAAATGTACAGGAAATCGGACGCAATTTGTTTAATCGTCTGGAAGTACCTGCACAAAAATTGTGGCATCGGTTTGGTGAAATCAAAAACCAACTTTTGGCGGCGGGTTGTCTTGCCGTACAAATGAGCGGAAGCGGGACCGCTTTCTTCGGGTTATGTCAAAATGAACCTCACGCACAAGAAACGTTTCAACGTCTTCTCCGTAATCCGGTACAAGGTAACGAGTTCTTTTTGGTACGCACCGACGGTTGTATGGCGCAACGCCAATGAACAGATATTTTCATTTTTGAGACCACAAGAATCACAAATGACGTTTTTCTCGCTGGCGGAAAAACTTATGTAGGCTTACCAAAAAATTGCTTCCCGATTCGATCCTCAGTTGGTCGATCCGGCAACGTTTTAAGGAGGCTTCAATATGTCCATGGACCCTTTGAAAATGTTCTTCCAGTGCCTGCCGAACTTGTGCGCTGGCGCAATCGACTTCTCGCCATTCGCCTGTCTCTGCATCTTGGAGCGAGATCAAACCGACTGCCGGAAACATTCCTTCCCGCTTATCCGTCAACATCATGGCGATCAAATCATGTTTTCTTGCACAAATCGATAACGCTTTTTCTGTCGGAGTTTGGTTCTTCAATGGATAACGTTTACGTCCAGCACGAAAGAGAACGGAACTGCTGGATTGCCGGACGCTCGACAACATCTCTTCGATTTTTTGCTGTTGTCTCGGCGTTTCGGTTTGTTCTTGTGAGACGTTCTCGCTCGGTAGCAATCCGGTTACAAAAAAATCGCTCAGAACAAACACGACGGAGCGGCGTTTTTGCGTCCGGTTGACGTATTCCAATGCGGACAGCAGATCGGTATGCTCTCCAGTCGGTTCGGCGACGATCAACTCCCGAAGCAAATGCAGGACATTGGCTCTGCCTTTTCGGGGAGGGTAAAAACGTATCACTTTGTCGGCAAAGGTGATAAGACCAACCTTGTCATTATTTTTCAAGGCGGAAAACATCAATGTTGCTGCGGTTTCGATGGCTGTTTCAATTTTGGAACGTTGCGAACCAAAGATTCCCGAAGTGGACACATCAACGAGAAAAAGGATCGTCAGTTCCCGTTCTTCGACAAACCGTTTAATAAAGGGTTTGCCGACTCGTGCCGTCACGTTCCAATCAATGGAGCGAATGTCATCGCCGGGCTGATATTCCCGGACTTCGCTGAATTCCATTCCGCGTCCTCGGAAGACGCTTTTGTATTGTCCGGCAAAGAGTTCGTTGACCGTTCGCCGAGCGACGATCTCTACCTGTCTGACCTTTTTGAGAAGTTCACTGACTTCGAGCATACGAGAGTAATTCTACGGGAAATGTTGTGGTACGTCTAGGGCGTAAAAGTGTTGGACGAATCCCGGTCCCAAATTAAAACTTGTGGGTCGCGTGTGATGAGAACCGGTGGGCTTGCGACGACAGATAAATGAAGTACAATGCTCTCTCCACGTCGTTTTTAGAGGTTCTCACCATGCTTGATTCTTTGGTGTTGTTTGCAGAAGTCGCTCCGCAGGGGGGCGGGGGAGAAAGTAGTATGTTTTTTATCGTTTTGCTTCCTGCCGTTCTTCTGATTGTCTGGCTTTTTATGATGAACCCTCAAAAGAAACAGGAAGAACGCTTGCGGAAAATGCTCGATTCTCTCGAAAAAAACGACCGGGTGATGACCGTCGGCGGAATCATCGGTACGGTACACACCATCGACAAAGAGCAAAACGAAATTGTCTTGAAAGTCGATGAGGCAAACAATACCAAGATTCGGTTCCATCTCACCGCCATCAGTACCGTGTTTCCAAAGGAAAACAGCAGCAGTAAATAACTCAAACTGCCAACTCATCGTTTTTGTAACCTCGGTAGGGCAACTTACCTGATGCCAAACGTACCCCATTCACTTTTTCATCCTTCTTATGTTGTCCAGTCAGCCAGCCGCTCCGGCACGTTTTGGTTGAGCATTGCGTGAAATCCTTTTCTACCGGGGGTAAATTCCTACGGAATGCGTCTTCCATCTCAGTGGGATGGATCGTTCTGTATCCGGTCGCTCCATTTTGTTATGCTCACGGCGTCAGTTTTTGTAGAATACACGAAACCTTGACCAAAACGTTATCAATGAGTCGTGTCGAGCCGAGTCGAACGGCAAGTAGGATTACCGCTTCCGTTTCGATCACTGAAAGTTCCTGTAACGTCAGTGGATCGGCAACAGCAATGTAATCAACCGTCATGTCGCCTGCCGATAGAATCCTGTTCCGAATCGTCTGCTGGATCGTTTCCGCTGAACGAATGTTTTCGGTAACGATCATTCTTTCTGCCTCGGCAAGACTCCGTGAAAGAACAACCGCCCGACTGCGATCCGACTTTGAAAGATAACGATTGCGGCTACTCATTGCCAAACCGTCAGGCTCGCGGATTGTCGGTCCCATCACGATTTCGACGGGAATGCTCAAATCGGCAACCATTTTTTTGATCACGCAGAGTTGTTGGTAATCTTTCTGCCCGAAAAATGCAACGTTGGCTTGCGAGGCAAGAAATAATTTCAGCACAACCGTTGCCACTCCGTTGAAGTGTCCCGGTCGAAGTGTTCCTTCAAACGGTAAGGATACGCTGCCGATGTGGACGGACGTATCAAATCCCAACGGATACATTTCCGCAACGTCGGGAACGAAAACGGCAGATGAACCAACCGTTTTTGAGAGATGTAAATCGTTTTCCAATGTTCGGGGATAACTCGCAAAATCTTCGTTCGGTCCGAATTGTGTCGGATTGACGAAAATTGACACAATCGTCACGTCGCACTGCTTTTGGGAAAGGTTTACAAGACTCAAATGCCCGGCGTGTAATGCTCCCATGGTCGGTACGAGACCGATTCGTTTTCCCAACAGACGTTGGTTTTGGACAAACGACTGTAATTCTGCGACTGTGGTGAAGATCAAGGTATTTTTGCGTTGTTGACAGTGAGTATCAGTAATTTTAAGATTGGCGGGATGTTCGGGCAAGAGCCTGTACCGGCTGCCTGCTAATGCACAACCTACGATTACCCCGACCACTGACTCCGATCCAATTGCTGCAAGAGCATCGAAGTTGTGTTCGTCAATTCGTCCAACGACCGGATGTCCATTCCGCCGTACTTCACGGCATCCAGCGATTCCAGTGCCGACCGGATGGTATCTACCAACGACTCCGGGACACGATGTTCCAAAAGTTGCCGACAGGCATCGCTCGTAGTCATTCCTTGCTCTGCACCATCCAGTTTGTCGGCGATGTAACCGAAAAAGCCTCCCTGCAATTCGCTACTGATTTCGACGAGATTTGCGGCATTTCCGCCACGAAGTGTCGTCGAAATGTTTGCAAGCCGAGACTTTGCTCGGCTCAATGCGTTGCGTCGCCGCTGCTGCTTGGGATTCGACCACTGACATTGCAACAGCAAAACGCCCAGAGCAATCGCGGCATAGCCCGCCACTAACAGCGAAATCACTACCGCCCACTGGACGAAAGTGATCGGCGGAAACATTTCCGAGAATGTCGTTTTATTCGCAAATAGTCCCCCTTCCAAAAGTTGGACGTTGCCGCCGGGTCCACCGCCGAAAAGAGTTGGCGATTGTACGGACTCCGAATCGGCAATGTTCAACGAAATCGGTTGACTTGGCAATGAAACAAATCTTTCCGTATTGACATCGAATACCGAAACTGAAATCGACGGAAACATAATTTCTCCCGAATTCAGTGGTCGAATCGTGTATGTGAACGTACAGGATTTTTCGTCAATCTCTTCGGTCGGCGGCATGTGAACCCGAAAATTGGTGGCAACGTCGAGATTTGCCGACAAATCAGTGGGGCGGACATTTGCCGTCGAACCTTGTCCCGAGAGGCGAAGTGTGAGGGTTATCGGATCTCCTACTCGCGCTTGTTGCGGAGCGAGATTGACATCCCAGTGAAACGAGCCGAATGCACCGATGTAATCGGCAGGACGATTTTCTTGGGGAACATCAACGACAGCAACGGCAGCCGGTTTTGCAATGGCGTAAAATCTTTGAGCGGCAATACCATCAGGGACATTCGCATCGGTAACAACGGGCAATGCTCCTTTCAACGTTACAGGACCGAAGGCATAATGACCGAATTCCTGCGGGATGAATGTTCGGGAAAAGCGGTACTCCCAGTAGGTTGTTTTGTTGCCTTGTGCATCGGGACGTTGAATCTGACGGGGCGTGCTGGAAAATTGCAGGGGAACTTTTTGGAATAGATCGCCCATTGAGAAAGGCATATTGAATCGATCATCCAGACCACTGGAAGCATAATCGTTAATGGCAAAACCTCGCTGTGGAGAGCGAACCAATAGATTGCTGAGCCACTGTTCCAGTTTTTGAGTGGAGTGGAAACCTCTGGGTACGTTTTCTACCGATGCCCACGGAATCTGTAATTGGGGTGGCGGACGCAATAATGTCAGTGGATTGGTATCGGCAAAACGACCCGGCAAGCCTTTGATTTGAACGACCAGCGTTACTTCGAGCGGTTGTAGCGGATAGAGCCGATTGCGGTTCGTTTCAATGGACATAAAAACGATGTCCTGTTTGTCCGGCTCGATCACACGAGCGACAACGGAGTAATCTGCCAAAATTTGTCGGTCTCCCTCGTCAACGACAAACTTTTGCGGCTGTAACACTTTGCCGTTTACGGTAACTTTGGGGAGCGGAATGGTGAAAGTACCGGTACGTTTGGGAGTCAAGACGTAACTGAATCTCGTTGAATGAGTAGCGGTGGTATTCCAGTTGATTATGGTGGTCGAACTGCTGGTCTGTCTTGGGAGCGGTTGAATGTTGAAGTCTGTCCAAACGGATGTATCCGGTATTACGGTGTCAGCGTGGGGACTCGTGTCGGATAAAACGAGTTGATACACGAATGTTTCTCCTTCGTAAATGGCAGACCGGTCAAGTTGGACGGTCAGTTGCGGTTCTGCCGACACCGACACCGCAAAAAAACAGGCGAAAAGGAACGTAAAAACATTTTTGATCAACATGTCCATAATGACCCATTGTAACGTTTAGAAACAAAATTCAAGAGTGGGGTGTAGAAGCCGTCCGCTTGCATGTTTCACGGGACATTTTTTTCACCGGCTTCCAGACGTACTGCTCACGCCCTCCACTGTCTTTCATTTTGGCTTGCTTTTTGCGGTGTTTCGACTAGAATGCAGCATGGGGGGACAGTACCATGTCTCGTTACAGCAATGATTATCAAAATGACAGGTCTTTCTTTGGAAGAGATTGACCGGTTGGGCTAACTCCACAAACCTCCAGCAATTACTGCGATCATGACACGATTTTATTTTCCCCTGCTTCTCGTTTGCCTTTGTTCGGCAAGTTTACTGTATTCGGCGGAAAAACCGAACTGGACGTTCACCGAAGAGCAACTCCGACTATTCTATCCCCCGCTGGATGCCGATGCGAAGACAATGCTCCAGTGGACCAATCAGTTGGAACGTCCCATTCCCAAAGACACCGACCCCTGGGGCGGCGAAGACAAATACCGAGAACAAGTCGCCCTGATGCGAATCATGATCAGTCGGGCAATCCTCGCTACTGATCCGCCGTTTGAACTGGAAAAAGATGCGTGGTATCACCTGTGGTTTCCGTATGTCATTCTTTCCAAACAGAACCGAAACGAATGGCTCCCGAAGTGGAAAGCCGTCTATGATGAGTTGACCGAACTCTCCCGCAAAAAAGGGGATGTTTTGGATCAGCAAACAACACTTTATCTGGATGTCAGAGGAAGATGCTTTTTTAACGACATTCTCGAACAAGACAAGAGTTTCCTGCCTCACGGCGAAGTGGTTCTTGGTGAAATTGACAACTTCATGAAAAAACATCGTGAATTTGACAGTTTGATGGAGGGGCTTTACGGTGCCAAGAGCGGCACACTCCGGGCAATGGGCACCGTTGATGAGAAATACAAACAAGTACAAGCCGATTTCCAGGCGGAGATGAAAGAATTATTTCTCCAAAACGAAGATCGTGTGCAGACACCGATGTGGTATCATTTGCTCTACCCAGAAGCCCCTTACGACGTGGAAAAACAAGCGGAAGCATACCGTTTGATCGAAAAGTTTCAGAAATTGATCGACACGAACGAGGAAACAAAACGGTTCAATACCAAAGATATTCAAAGGCTTTACAATAGTCAAATGCACCTTTTTTCGTCGCTGGTTTTTTATGATAGAGCAAACATTCCGAATTTGCAGACTTACCTCGGTGCCATCGAAAAGAAGAACGATCCGCAGTTGGACGGAATTATCTATGGCGGTTATCGTAACATTTGGAATTCAAAACTTCATGATTTCAGCAAAAACGGTGGCAGCGATAACGATCTGGTACAGATTTTCGATTCGATGATGAAATTTCTCGAATTCGGAAGCAACAATTACGACAATGCGGGGTCTTGGCTTCGTAGCACTATCCAGTATTTGCCCATGCCGTTTGAACAATGCGCACCAAAACAACAGGAACTCTTCCTGAATCGGTATGAGCAAGTCATTACAAAGATGGAAGTAGCGGAAAAAGCGTGGAAGGATGCCGGAAAGCCGATGGACCAAGAGAGTTACGTCGAGCCACTGCAAAAATATCTTGACTTTCTGCGGATGCCGGGAAAGGTCGTTGCACTCACGGGAAAAACGGTCGATGGCAAGGCATTTGACATTGAGCAATATCGGGGCAAGGTCGTGGTGCTTCATTTTTGGGCGACGTGGTGCGGTCCCTGTATCCGGCAAATACCGCTCATGAAAGAACTTTATGCAAAATATCATGACCGGGGCTTTGAAGTGCTGGGCATTTCCTACGATTTCGAGCCGGAAAAAGTTCAGCCGTTTATCGACAAACATCAACTGCCATATCTTTCCTTGTTCGACAAAGATCGAGAGATTTTGAGCCGCTTTTCGCACGGCAATTCTACCATCGATTGTTTCTTCGACCGGGAAGGCAAAGTGATTTTCTATACAACCAACGAGGAACTCCAAGAGATATTGAAGGAGTTGTTTCCAGAATAACATCAGAGTCCACCGCTCTGACATCAGATTCCTGTTATAATGGATTTATGAGCGTTCCCTCGGATACTTCGGCGATTGCACAGTCAGAGTTGCAGATTCGTGCTCTGCTCGGCGAAATTGCACAACTCTCCAAGCAAGATATTGCCCCAGACGAATTTCACGCCGAATTCTTGCGCCGAGTCATTTCCGCTCTCGGTGCCATCGGAGGAGCACTCTGGATATTAGACGGCAACTCACTTTCCCTCGCCTATCAGATCAACTTCAGGGAACTCTGCCTGCAAGAGGGGGATAACGAAAAACATGCCCGATTGCTAAAGCAACTCCTCCCTAGTCCCGACACTGGTACACTTCTGCCGCCCCATTCCGGCACCGAAGGGGAACAGGATGCAGGCAATCCGACCGATCACCTTTTAGTCTTTTGTCCGATTCGCACCGAACTGGAAACCGTCGGTCTCGTCGAAATCATTCACCATCCCGATGTCCCTGCTGCCGTTCAAAAAAGTTTCGTACAGTTTCTTGCCCAAACCTGCCGATTTGCGACCGATTATTACAAGAACCGACAACTTCGGCATTTTGGCGAGCGGCAAAATCTTTGGACGGTACTTGAAGACTTTACCCGAATGATCCACCAGAGCCTTGAACCAAAACTGACGGCTTATACCGTTGCCAACGAAGGTCGCCGCCTGATCGGCTGTGATCGGGTCAGCATTGCATTGCGAAGTGGTAAAGCCTGTCCGATAGCGGCAGTCAGTGGGCAAGATACGATTAACAAACGTTCAACAACGGTGCGTTCGCTCGGCAAATTGGCATCTGCCGTTCTTAAAGCGGGAGAGCCGATCTTGTACACTGGCGACACATCGGACTTTCCCCCACAAATTGAGCAAGCCATTGAAAAGTACGTGGATGAATCGCACAGCAAAATGATTGCGGTGCATCCTCTTTTTTCCGGTGAAAAGAAAAACAGAGAAGAAGACAAGCCCGATCAACGCCGCCAACAAAAACGTCCGCTGGGTGTGTTGATCGTCGAACAAATTGAAGACAGTCAAGTCACGGAGCGAACACGCAAGCGTATCGACATCGTTGCCGAACATGCGGGTTCCGCTCTTGGAAACGCTTTGGAACATCACAGCATTTTCCTGTTGCCGCTCTGGAAAATGCTGGGCAAATCGAAAAAACTCGTTTCCGGTGAAACGTTGCCGAAGACGATTGCTGTAATAACTCTCGTTTTTGTATTGAGTGCCGTGCTTTTGTTTATGCCGTGGAAATTCCAAATGCACTGTACCGGTACATTGGAACCGATTCTCCGGCAGCGAATTTATTCGCCGCTCAATGCGGAAATCAAGCACCTGTTTGTCGATCACAATACACGGGTGGAAGGGCCTTCAGATGGTCTTCGGGGAACGACGCTCTTGGAACTTCGCAGTTCCGAACTGGAATCGCTCTCTGTTCAACTTGACGGAGAGCAGAAAGAGATCACTGAAAAACTCGCTTCGCTGACCCGAATGTTGCAGGCGACAGGATTAAACGATTACGAACGTGCCGATTTGGTCGGACAAAGGGAAAAGGCAACGATTCAACTCGAAACCGTCCAGAAACAACTGCACATTTTTGAGCAGTTACAGAAGCCGGATTTGTTTATCACCTCACCGATGAATGGCGTAGTGGTCTCGTGGGATGTGAAACGTCGACTCATGGAAAAGCGTCCGATCAGCCGGATGCAATATGTGATGGAAATTGCTGATTTAGAAGGTCCGTGGCAGTTGGAACTCTTGATGCCGGAAAAGCGGATGGGATACATTACAGAGCAGAAAAAGCGGCAACCGAAGTCGCCTCTGCGGGTCGAGTTTGTATTGGCGACGGATCCTTCTTCGACAAAGTATTATGGAACGGTAACGGAAATTCATGATCGAGCGGAAGTCCGGTCGGATTCAGGCAGTGCCGGTGCAATGACGGGCAATCTAAATACGGTGGCAATTAAGGTTGCATTGGACGATCCAGAAGCATTACCATTGGCGTTGTATCCCGGTGCAGAGTGCAGTGCGAAAATTGACTGCGGTACACGACCGCTCGGTTACGTTCTATTCTACGAAGTAATCGCCTTCGTCCAGAAAAACATTTTGTTTCGATGGTTTTAGGATTACCTCTGGAACATATTTGGCATCGGCTTGGAATGAGATCAATGGAATTGACACACCCGTTGCCGTGATGTAAATTGCTACGTCATGGACATTCTTCTGATTCTCGCCGCCGTCGGCGGTGTTCTGCTATCCATTGCGATAATCCATTTGGTAACGGCGGTCGTCCTTGCCATGCAAGTTTATTCGCTGAGCATCAGTCGGTTCGTACCGCTGAAGAAACTGACGCTGACGGACAAGCAACACCTCTTGTTCCTCCAAGCGGATGCTTGGGCGAAGAGGCATGGCTTTCATTACGTCGGCATTTTCCGCTTTCAGATTCTTTGCATTGCGGCATGGGAGAATCCAGAACGTTGCACCTTTCTTGGACAATACTTAAGTTTCAACGGGCCGTTCTACGAAATCGACACGAATTTCGACGACAACTTGGCAGTTTGTACTGGAAATGTACGAGACGGTGCCCTGTTCCCGATGCCCCCCAGCAACTACACGCAACAATTTCCGAAAAAGAGTCTCGAAGAACTGTGGGAACTCCATCTCGAAGCCCAGCGTTATCTTGAAGAAACCGGCAACGCTCGCCTGACACCGTATTCGCCAAAATATCCTTGGGGAAATGTTGCGTTCGGTAATGAGGGTTCACCATCGATGCCGACGGCAATGGAAATCGTACAAAATTCCGGTGTACGAACGCAAGCCAAGTACGTTCGTAGTCTGTTTCTTTGGCCGTTGCGCTGGCCGTATTGGTATTTTTATCGCCGTTTCTTTTGGGTGAACAAGACGATTCAGGAACAGATCAAAATGGACAGACTTGTACTGCCACAGGAATTGCCGCCTGATTATCAGATACACGTCATTCCGTGGCTGCCGAAACCGAAGAAACCGGACGGCTTCGCACCACTGGAACGGCAGTCGCTCTTCGCCGCCGAAGAAGACAAAGAAGACGAAGAGGACATGGAGCCGTGGTATCCTTCGGCACTCGCCCCGAAGCCGCAGCCGCCCAGCTGGTTGGCAAAGAATTGTCGCTGGGGATGTGTGGTGTACAGCATCATTGTTAGCGCAATTATTCCATTGTGTTTCTGGGTTGTCGATAGGAAGGAAAACAACACTCATCAACAGGTCATCCAAGCACTAGCACGGGAAGATTTCGATACGGCAATGGATCAGACGAAAAAATTCCGGCGAGACTGGCGGCGAGACCGTGCGCTTCAAGACATCGCCATGAAACTGGCGAGTGTGGAACGCTATGACGAGGCGATGAGGACCGCCGAACTCATCCAAAATGATTGGCGGAAAACCAAAGTCTCTCAAGATGTCATTTTCATTAAAACCGCCGCCGAACAGTTCGGTGACTTGACAAACTCCTCCAACGAAAACCTCATGAAGTCCACCCCGATTATTCCGCTCAATTACGACGAGGCAGAAGTTCCAAAGTTTGAACTGCCCGATCCCTTGGAAACACTCGACGGTCATACGGTCAACACGCCGGAACTTTGGAATACAGTCCGCCGACCGGAATTGCTGTCGCTCTTTGAAGAAGAAATGTACGGAAAGCCGCCATTTCCAATCGATGATCTGGAGGCGGTTGGATTCAGTGTGGCGGTCAGCACTTCCGTTTCTGATCCAAACGTTTTTGATGGCAAAGGAACCCGGCATCAGATACGTTTGCAATTTGTCAAACAAGGTGAACAACCGAAAGATGATGACCCCAAAATTGACGTGTTGATCTACACGCCGAACAACGTCCAAGGAAAAGTACCGGCGTTTCTCGGTTTGAATTTTCGGGGAAACCACACCGTGAGCACCGATCCGGGAATCAAGTTGGGAACCGTTTGGGTGAGACCGGAAGGCAGCAGGGACGGCTGGGACGGAGTGCTGGTTCCGCAATCTGCCAAAGAGGAAGATCGCGGGAGCATGGCTCGACGCTGGTCCATTGAAATGATTCTTGACAGGGGCTATGCAGTGGCTACGGCATACTACTGCGACATTGAGCCGGACTTCGATGGAGGAATCAAATACGGTGTACGACGATTGATTGACCAAGAAGGGGAACCAGCACCAAACGAAGCCGGCACCATTGCCACTTGGGCTTGGGGGCTCCGCATCATCCGTAACGCCCTCTGTGAACGTGAGCATTTGAACATTGATCCCGAAAGGATTGCGGTGCTAGGACATTCGCGGCTCGGCAAAACGGCACTTTGGGCAGGAGCAACGGACCCGAAATTCGCAATGGTCGTCTCGAATAATTCCGGCTGCGGCGGGGCGGCGGTGTATCGTCGTGAATACGGCGAAACGTTGTTATTACTCAACGTGGTACGTCCCCATTGGTTTTGCGGGAACTTCAAGAAGTACAATGACGATGTCCTTGCATTGCCTTTCGACCAACATGAACTTGTTGCACTCATTGCTCCGCGTCCAGTCTATATTGCCAGTGCTGAAGAGGACAAACCGGCAGACCCGAAAGGGGAATTTTTGGCAGGTTTATATGCCGATCCGGTCTATCGGCTCCTCGGAACGGATGGAATTTCCAGTGTTACAACAATGCCGGAGGTCAATCGTTCGGTCGGCGGAACCATCGGTTATCACATCCGAACCGGCAAGCATGACATCATAGAATACGATTGGGAACAGTTCCTCAATTTTGCCGACACACATCTGCGATACCCACCCGTAGGACGGGAACTGTGATTGGACTGAACGATGTAATTCCCTTAATTGGATTTTCCTCACTCCGTTGACAAAACGGCTATTTCTGATACACTGAAAACGACTAGGGGGCGAACCGGGTTCGACCGGACTAGTGAACAGTAAGTTGCGTGTCGTTGTTGGTCAGCAGGCAACGTTAAAAGCCGACTAATAAATTCAAATGCCGAACCTAAATTGGCATTGGCTGCC
>Ga0123353_10000464_pt1 | contig 50631 bp, 44 predicted proteins | sample TergutLab28metaG_3_FD_92763 | JGI IMG/M metagenome (GOLD analysis project Ga0123353, IMG submission 92763) | Labiotermes labralis P3 segment gut microbial communities from Petit-Saut dam, French Guiana - Lab288 P3 | ecosystem: Host-associated > Arthropoda: Insects > Digestive system > Gut ... | reverse complement strand
CTCCCGCGCTTTTGCTTTTTGTATATCAATGTCCCTCCGATAGAGAGCACTAATATCGTTGTCCCGATGCCGAGGAAGATACGAATCCCTTTGTCGCCCGTCGCCGGGAATTCAATGCCGTAGAGGTTCTCGTATGTATTCAAGAAGCTTGGCCAGAGGAGGATGTTTGTTTCATCGTAGATGACCGGAGAGCCGGGCAGCGGATCGCCGTTCTCGTCGGCTTCCACGAAGGATACTTCCGCCGTCAGGCTCCCATCCGCCGGGTCGGCGCTCACGGTAATCTCGACGCGGTAGCGGGAGCCGTCCATATTCCAGCCCTCTTCGCCCGTGTCCGTTTCGGTCAGGATGTAGACGTATGTATCCGCTTCGTCGAAGGTCAGGGGCGCGAAGTATATTTCACCCATCGTGCCCGGGCTCGGCGCGGCTTCGTTGCCGACTTCCTGCAAGGGCGCGCCGCCGAGCAGCCAATCGGCCAAAGTGTAGAGCTCGAAGCGGAACTGCCCCTCCTCCATGGGCTTGCTCACCGTGTTCTTGATTGCGCTGAGCGGTACATCCACGTAAGCGCCGAATTTGTTGGTGAAATCCAGCGTGTCGGCGCCGCCTGCGCCGCCCGTGACACTTGCCACGCCGCCGCTCACGGTGACAGTCACCACACGCGGCGCCAAGTCATAATCCCAATCCGCCACAGCGCTGTTCTCCTCCCAAACCTCATACCAATAGGTCGTGTTGTCTTGGAGGTTCTCAATCTCGTCAAAGGTGAAGTTCCAAGTCCCTGCTGCGCTTACGTTGTTCACATGCACTGCGCGGGTTACGCCGTTGGGCTTATAGTCGCCCAAAGTCGCGCTTTGCAGCTCGCGCAAGCGGAAGGTGAAGGAACTGTTGACGGGGATGTCGTCGCCTGTCACGGTCTTTGTGCCGCCTATTTTCACGGAAATGGTCTGCGGCTCGTTGCAGAGGACGAGGTTGTCCGTGATGACGCGCACCTTGCCGCCCAGCGCCGATTCAAGGCTCTGCCTGTCGCCTGCGCTCATGGCGCGGAGGACAAAGAAGAAGCGGTTGGCGGGCGACGCGGGCAGCTTGTACCCGCTCGGCGCGGCGGTTTCGACAATCATAAAGACCGAACCGCTGTCGTAGTAAAGGTTGCCATGCACGTTGTCATAGAAGGTATATACGCCGCCGTTGTCCGTGCCGGTCAGCAAGTAATAGAAGGTCTTGCCGCCCACGCTTATGGAATCGCCCGCGTTGCCACCCGGCGGCACGGAATCGTTCGACATTGCCACATAGAGCTTAAAGGTCGCGCCGGGCAGCCTTGCGCGGGTGCTTTCATCCTCTTTATAGAGCTTGATGGGCAAGTCATTTGCGAACACGCCCGCACCCGAATCCTGCACCACATATCTGTCCATGCCAAAGTAATCGGAATAGCCATACACCTCAATCTCGTTTTTGAAGGTGGCGGGCGAACCCGTCGGCACGGTGATCAGCGCCTTATAGACGATTTTGATGGGCGTGTTGTTGGGCAGCACGAATTGTATCGTCTGCTCGTCAATATATTTGATGCTCCACAGACCGTTCGGCAGCTCACTGCGCAATGCCCAATCCACGTTGTCGTTGCCCGTGTTGCTCACCTTTTCATACATCTCGATGGTGGAAAGGAAGAACGCCAAATCCCCGCTCATGGTATCCACGGCTGTGAATCGGGTTTTGTCCAAGCCTGCGGGGGTGTTGGGCACCAAGTCCGCGCCCGCTTCGTTGATCTTGATGTCCACGTCGATGATACTGCCGTTTAATTGCGCGATGTCCTTCTTGACGTGTGTCGAACCGTATTTCACCGATGCGCTACCGGACCATGTTCCGTTATACTTAGGTGAGGTGGCGCGGATTTTAGCGGTGTTGCCCGCCGTGAATCCGTCGAGCATATAATCGTTATTGACTTGCAGCTTATAGTGGACTTCCATATCATAAGCCAAGGTGTACCAGTACCGATAATTTACATTACTGTTGCTGCTGTTTGTCGGGAGTACAAAGCCGGATGACGCGGCGACGCTGCCGCTCCATGTGCCAATCCGGTACATAGTGGAGAAATCCACTTCGAAATAACCGGGCTCATTTCTTACGAACCGATTATCAAGAGAACCCGAAGCTGAAGACGGAGCATAATATAGTCTGTTCGAGCTGGGGGCCGACGGCGCGAGTACGACGTAGAGCGAGCCAGGTACATACTTTAAGCGCGGATCAAACGTATCCGAGAAGACGGCCGACCCGGCGTTGAACAGAGAGTGTGCATTGGCTTTGTTCAAACTGACCGTATAATCAAATACTGAGCTGCTCCCACTATTCACCTCCGCCTTTTTAACAAGCGGGAAGTAATCGTAGGTTTCCATGCTTCCAACTTCACCTGTTCTGATAATGCAATAGATGGCTTGATTGAATAGCGCTCCGCCGGCATTCAAGTAGTCCCTAAATGTTCCAAACTTACTATACAATCTGTCCGCCGCAATATCCATCGGAACTTCGTATGTTAAAGTGATAACCCTCTCGTCCGAATACGGCCACGGTTGGCTATTGGAAAGATGCGAACCCGCGCGACCATCAAAGCCCAGGTGAAGAGAAAGTTCGTTTTCTTCATATTGCGGAGAATATATCGGATAATAGTAGAAGTTAGGATCGTACGGATATATGGACACATTCAAGGATGACAAAATGATCCCATACGAATCCGGAGCGCAAAAATCTCCGTTAGCTTGAGCTTGCCAATCTGATTCAAGGGAAACAATATATGCCGGGATCCCAATCAATCGTTCAGCAAAAACAATGCGCTCGCCCTCATATCCGGCGGGGATCGTGAACTGCACCGTATATTTCAGTGCCGTTACGGTGGATCCATTCGCCGACCATTTCCATTCGGACGATTTGTCCACATGCGTGGTCTGCCCAACACGAATGCCCGCGTCCACCTTGCTTTTATTGCCATTGAGCGTAATGCTCAGTTCATTGCTAAAAACAGAACCGGAGGACGCTGCCATTGTCTTATAGACGAACTCCACGCGATGAATATTGGCGGGGCTGGCCGGAACCGTATAGGTGAAGTCGGTATTGGCGTTAAAGCCGGAGATATTATTGCCGTTGGCGGCGGGAATTGTCTGGGTTGTACCCACCTGTGAAAAACTTCCGCCGCTGTAGGTATAAAACTTAATCGTGATATTGCCGGTGATGGTTTTCGCGGGGATGCTTGGCATCGTGTCCACAATGGCTTGTCCATTCAAGATACGCGAACCGTCGCCGACCGTCATCGTCCATGTGATGATGTTATTGCTGCCGGATTTCGACACGCTGCCCTCTTTGGTGAGAAAGGTCTTTACCAGCGGGGTATTGGTTTGGGATGTGACCGGTGGCAGGTTTGTATTGCTGCTGTCCTTGCCGTTGCCCGTGGCAGTGTTGTTGAGGTTGAGGTTATACATCAGCCGCTGAATCCAGCGCGTGGAGCCGCCCTGCGAGCCCAAATAATCCAAAACCGCGCTGAGGGGCATGGTGTAGCGGAGGGTGATATAGTGGTCTTTCGGCAGAACCAAAGAGCCGAAATTAAAGCGCATCGTGGTGCCGTTCCATGCGGGGGCGATGGGCGTCCACGCGCCCGTGCCGTTCACTTGATACTCAAACACAACCGACGAAAAGTAGGATGAGGGGATATTAAAGCCGGATGCGGATATATTATCGCCCGCAACCTTCAAGGCGTCGTCCAAAGTAATGCTGTTGAGAGTGCCGCCAACAGCTGTGATCTTTATGGTAAAGTCCACGGTTTCATTGTCACCGTTAAACGTGCTTGCGCCCTTATCCACTTTCAGTCCGACGGGCGGGTCTTTGATGGTGTTGACAGTGATCTGCGCGCCCGCGCCGAACAGGATTTGCCCCGCGTTCACGCCCTGCGTGAATTTCGCGTGGATATCGAGGGTAAAGACCACGTTCTGATAACGGTCGATAAAGTTTTGACTGATGCCATTGCCCTGGTTGTCCACATTGTCAAACTTGACGGTGACATTGCCCGCGGTGTCGATATTATAGCGGCCCGCAATCTGGCCGTTGGGCAGCAGAATGACCCCGTTTGTGACAGGGAACACAACCATGATCTCGGGCGGGAGGGTATAGTGCAAATAGCCGTCGCTGTGATAGGTAAACTGCTTGGTATCCAACTCCTTGAACGTGATGGAGAAGGTGTAAGTTTCACCGTAGAAGAAATTACCGTTGGTGATGACCTGGCCGTTGGAATCACGGATGACGATGCCCGAGACGAAATTATATAAGTCCGCGTTGTAGGGTATGCCGTTGAGCATGCCCAGCGCGGGCGCGAAGCCCATAAAGGAACTTTCCTTGTCCGCGTCGGCGTGGCCGTGCTGGATGTCTGTGCCGCATAGCGGGCAGGGGGTGTCGGAGGGGTCGGGTTCCGGGGTGGGTTCCGATTCCGGGTCGGCGGGCGACGCATGCGTCGCCCCTACGGGATCATCCGTGGGGGGATAACACTCCTCCGCGTGGCTGTGCTCGGGCTGCTCGCAGAGCAGGGTTTGCCGTACGCATTCCTCGCCGTGGGTATGCGGCACCTGCTTGGCAAACGCGCAGACAGGTTCACCCGCGTAGCATTCGTCCGCGTGGATATGATCCTTGTACTCCTCTTGGGACAAGTCGAGGTCGCAAAGCAGGGCGCTTGCGTAGCACTCCGATCCGTGGATATGCTCCGCGTCATCGCTGTCGCAGATAAAGAGCGGCTCGTAGCAGTCCGGAGCGTGCAGGTGCGGCTCGGTTTCGGCTAACCCGCAGGCCTGCTCTGTTATGTAGCACTCGGCTGTGTGGATATGTTCGTCGATGCCGCAGATCGGCGCGCTGCCGTCCGTGGACGCGAGCTGTGCCGTCAATACGACCGACAGGACGATAACGAGGGCCAGCAGCGGCAGGATAACGGCCATCGCCAAGCTGTTGTGCCGCTTTTCCGCCTGCGCTCTGTCCAAAATTGCGTTTTGTTGATACATACACTTATACTCCCTTGTTGTGTAGTTTCGTGGTTGGGTTTGTGGGTGTTCGGCGGGCGGATACTATACCGCCCAAGCGATGCGATCGCCCCTACGGGTTGCGTCCCCGCCCAATCGGCCAAGCCCGGAACAACAGTTTCCCGATCACCTGCTCCCTGCCTATGGTTCCGAACCCGCTGTCGCGGCTGTCCACCGACAGCGGCCTGTTGTCGCCCAGCACGAAGACCGTTTCCGGGGGGACCTGATAGGGAAATTCAATATCGCAGTTTCCCAAATGCGTTTCGCCGATATACGGCTCCCGCAGGGGTTCGCCGTTGACCGACACCGTGCCGTCCGGCCCGATCTCCACCCTGTCGCCGCCTATGGCGACGGCGCGCTTGACGTGGAGCCTGTCGTGGTGTGTGAACGCGATAACGTCGCCCCGCTCAAACTTGCCGTCCCTTGACATGAGGATGATCTCATCTTCTTGCAGCAGGGGGTTCATGCTGGCGCCCTCGATTTGCAGGACGGTGACCCACAGGTTGGTGACGATGATAATCGCCGCCACGGCCACGGCCAATATCCCGAGCACGCTGCATAGCAGGCGCTGATAGGCTTCCTTGTGCGTCTGCCGCGCGATCTCGCGGTTCAACTGTTCCACGCTCGGGCGGCCCAATCGGTCCACCTGGGCGCGGATATTGTCTTCATCCCGCAGTTTCACGACTTTTGCCCCGCGCTATAAGCCAATAACAAAAGTTCCCGCTCCTCCCGCAATTGCCGAAGCTCCGCTTCCTGATCCCGGAGCATCAACAGCAGATGCCTGCGGCCCAGGGCGCGCAGTTGTTTGTCCGTGATGGCCGCTTTCGCCGTCGCCTTGGGCATGACGGCCTGCGCGGGCGGAATGCTGTCCGTTCTTTGCTCGCGAATGGCGCGCAAAATCTCATCCATCACCGGACGCTGGGCTTGCCGCAAGGCTAATGCCTGTCCCATACGCGTTTTTCCTCCTCTTTTGGTCGGAGCCGAGCCCCGAGGAGGGAGTATAGGCCAAATGGCGCGCAAAACAGGGAAATTTCCTAAACCGTCGGTTTTTTTCCTAAAGTGCAGCCGCTTAGGTTAATATATGGAATCGATCCACATCATTTTGTTCTTAACCCTTGCATTGACATAAAAAAACTTCCCCGGGGGAGAGAACCGGGGAAGCGTAATGTAAATTTCCCTAAGAGCGAGTATAGTGGAAATTTACCGCAAATGAGCGATCCTTTATGCCGGATGCGCTCATAATTGCCAACAGAGCATGGCGTCTTTCAGGTCGGCGCGGCGTTCTTTGCTCACCAGAATCTTGCATCCGTTGTTCAGGGTCAGGGAATCGGCATTCACCCGATGTATCGCGCTGACGGATACGAGATAGGAACGGTGCACGCGGACAAAGGCGCGCCTGCAAAAGAGCTCTTCCAATTTTTGCATAGTGGTTAGGAACTGAAAGCTCCCATCTTTATATACGACGTTTATCAGGTGATTCGGCATGGTCTCAAAGTACAGGATATCCCTGACTTCGACGCGCCTGTAATCGCCCGCATAACTGACCGCCATATATTGACGCTCGGCCCGCTGCGCGGATTGCAGAACCGCTTCAAAAATGGATAGAAACCGGGAACGGTCGCTCTTTTGCACGAAGTTGTACGCGCCCGCGTCGAAGGCCTGCCAATAGTGCTCGGGTGCGTCGGAATGGGTCAGATAGAGTATGATGCCGTCATAGCCCTCCCGGCGCAGGGTGGCCGGAATCCCGTCAGAGCCGTTTGCCGGATCTATTATGCAAATACTGACCGACGCGGAAAACACGGGGTCGCCCATATCAAACATGAATTCATGCCTGTTGGTGTAGGGCTTCACCTCTGCCGGGAGGCATCTCTGTTCACAAATCCCACGACAAATCTTCGCGTAAGCTTCCAGTTCCTTAAGGTTTGTATCACACAACACGATTCGTAGCTTTTCCATAGTCACCACACATAAATATCATTTCTTTTATGATACTCCAATGCGGGGACGCAAAATAGTTCAAATCGGTATTGCGTGTATAACGGGGATGTATAGTAGGGGATTAGTCGATAAAATATTTTATGGTGTTTACGATGATATCCTTCTGTTCTCCCGACAAGGTGCCGAACAGAAGCAGCAGCTCGTGCTGTTCGTCGGTGAGGACGAGCGGCGCGCCGTCGGTCGCGAAAAACTGCGCGAGCGTGATTCCGAAAGCATCGCAGATACTTATCAAAACCGGCCCTGTCGGCAGGTTGTTCCTTCTGAATAAATGGGAAATTGTTGACTGTGACAGCCCGGATTCCTTCGCGAGCCTATATTCCGACCACCCCACATTATCCATTAGGTCTTTAATTTTCTTCTTGATATCCATACTTATTATTAAAATACACCAATACGCCGAACGGAAAAAGGTTAAATCAGTCTTGTCCGAACAGAGCGATTCGTTATAGGGCTGTGACGCGCGCAAACGCGAATCAATGCTGAAATTGCCGCATCGTATCCTTCACCAAGTGTTTTTGGCCCTCTTTCAGTTTGCCAAACAGCCGTATCAGTTCCCGCTGTTCTTCCGTAAGCGCAACCGGCTCCCCTCTTTCCGCAAAAAATTGTGAAAGCGTGATGCCGAACGCGTTGCAAATGGCGGACAGAACCGGGTAGGTCGGCGTGTTCCCTCGCTTAAACATATGCAGAACGGCGGACTGCGACAGCCCTGCTTCCTTCTCGAGCCGATATTCCGACCAGCCCCGATGCTTCATGAGTTCCCTGATTCTCATCTGAATGTTCATGCAAGAAGTATGAACCTTACAGGTACTGTAATGTCAAGAGCTTTTTTATTTGCGGGTTTTGTTGTTGCTAAGAACGGAAGCCCTACCCCCAAAACCCCAGTTCCGCCACATCACAGACCGGGCGGAAGCCTATCTTTTGATAGATGCTGTTGGAGGTGGGGTTGGCCAGGTCAGCGTATAGGACGCATTTCTGATAGCCGCGGCGCAGGATTTCCGCGCAGAGCCACGCCACGCAGGCGGCGGCGTGGCCTTTGTTGCGGAAATAGGGCGGCGTATAGACCATGCTGATGCAGCAGCTCTGAAACATCGCGCGGCTGATGCGCGCGGTGGAGACGGGGACACCCTCCGATTCTAAGACATAATCGTTGCCCATCGCGAGCAGGGTGCGCAGGCCATCCGCGTCCGCGGGGCCGATTTTGGGCGTATCGCCGTAGCAATCCGAGACAAAGTGCGCGTACCAATAGGGCAAAAAAGCGAGATCGCTCTCGCGCAGTTTACGCAAGTTTACGTGCAGCGGCAAAGCGGGGTTCAGTTCCGTCAGGCTGTATACGCGCAACAGCTTACCCTGCCCCATGGTTGCCCGGGGCGCATAGTGGGCAGCGAAGCGGTTTGCCAAGCCCTGCTCCGCCAATACGCCGGGGACGGGGATGGCTCGGGCATACAGTTCCCGCGCAAGGCAGGCGAGGGCGGCGTCATTTGGCCGTGTCTCGAAGAGGGCGATATTGTGCGGCGGGGTCATCAGGGCGATCAAAAGTATGTCTTCGTCTTCCGTGACCGTCGCCATAAACCAATCCTTGGGGTCGCGCCAGCCTCGCTTATCGAGGCCCTCGTTGCCGATGATCAGGTTGCCCAAGAGGACGGGATATCTCTCCTCCTCGGGGCGCAGAAGCGTCACCGTATCCGCGTAAAACTGCTTGACGTCCTTATATAAATGAAACTGCATCATGGCTGCTTTTTCTCCTCATGGTATTCCGCTTCCGTATTGACATTCCATATCCGTTGCTTGTCCTTGGTGTCATGTATGATACATTCGACCGCTTCAAAGGCCGTGAGCATGGAGTGATCCATATTGTTATAGCGGTGCTGGCCGTTGCGGCCCACGCAGTAGAGGTTGGGGATGGCATCGAGGTAGGCGCGCAGGATTTCAAATTCCGCGTAGGTGTCGAAATAGGCGGGATAAGCTTTTTTGACGCGTTCGCGGTGGGTGGCGAGGACGTCGGCGGCGTTGGCGATTACGCCTATCTGTATCAGCTCGCCGATCGCAAAGGCGGTGAAGCCCTCGTCGGGCATCGTCCAGAATTCGTCGCCCTCGTCGCAGAAATATTCGAGGCCTATCCAGACCGTATTCTCAAAATCCTGCACCATATAGGGCGACCAGTTGTTGAAGATCTGGATACGCCCCAGGTGAACCGCGGTATCCTGCACATAGATCCAGCAGTCGGGCGCGATATTGCCGACGGTCCGCGCTTTGCCGCCGTTGCGCAGGAGGAATTTATCGGTGGGCAGGAGCAGGCCGACGGTCTGGAAGTCGCGATAGGGCAGGCCCTCCGCGATGCGCGCGATCTCCGGCGGCACCGCGCCCATTGCGCGCACCAGGTCGGCGATGGGCATGGAGGAGACCAGCGCGTCGCAGGGATAAGTGCTGCCGTCGGCGCAGGATACTTGGTATATACCGCCCTCATTGCAATGAATTTGCGTAAGCTCTTTGCCCGTCAGGACTACGCCGCCCGCGTCCGCAACGGCGTTGGCCACGAGCGTCCACAGCTGGCCGGGGCCGTATTTCGGATAGGAGAAGCGCTCAATAAGCGAGGTCTCCACCCTGCGGTTTTTGACGCGGAAGAGTTTGCCGAAGATATCGCGCAGAACGGCGCGCACGGACAAGCCCTTGACGCGCTGGGCGCCCCAGTCCGCTGAGATTTCGCGCGGGTGCCTGCCCCAAAGCTTTTCCGTATAGCCCTCGAAAAACATGGCATAGAGCACTTTGCCGAAGCGGTTGATATAGAAATTCTCGAGGTTCGTCTCGGGCAGTTTGCGGATCAGCGCGGCGAGATAGGAAAAACCCGCGCGCAGGGTCGTCCAGAGCCCCATATTGCGCAGGGTGTTCCGGTTCAGCGTGACGGGATAGTCGAAAAACGCGTTCTTATAGTAGATGCGGCTGACCCGTTCGCGCGTGAGCATCACGAAGTCCTCGGTCTCGGGGTCCGCGCCGCCGGGCGTCAGCTGCTTTTCGCGACCCAACAGAATATCATCCGCCGCGGGCCTGCCCTGCGGTGCGAGAAATTGCGCCCACCAATCCGTAACCCGCGCATCCTTGGAGAAGAAGCGGTGGCCGCCTATATCCATGCGGTTGCCGCCGGCGACAACGGTCTTGGAGATGCCGCCGAAGTCCCGGGACGCTTCAAGGAGGGTGACGCCGTGCGCGCCACCCCCGGCAAGTTCGTATGCGGCGCTCAGACCCGCCGGACCCGCGCCGATGACCAGGATTTGTTTCATAATTGTATTGTAGCATGAAATACTACTGCCTGCCAAACAACAAACCCCTGAGCACTCCATCCGCCGCTGCTATCAGTGCGTCGGCGTTTTGCTTTGCGCCCGCTTCGGTATCTGCGCTGGCGCCCACATAGACTTTCAGCTTGGGCTCGGTGCCGCTGGGGCGGACGATCAGGGTCGCGCCGCCCTGTATGGCGTAGCGCAGTACGTCGCTGGGCGGGAGACCCGTTGCGCCGCTGTCCGTATAGTCGCGGGTTTGTGCTACGGTGAAGTCGCCGAAGGCGCATGGCGGCGCTTTGCGCAGGGCGCGCATGGCGGCGCGTATCTTTTCTATGCCCGCCTTGCCCTCGAGGGTATAGGACTTGACGGATTCGATATAGTAGCCGTAGGTCTGGTAAATCTCTTCCAGCAGGTCGTAGAGGGTTCGGCCCTCGCCCGCCAGCGCGGCGCAGGTCTCGGCGATCAGCATCGCGGCGCAAACGGCGTCCTTGTCGTGCACGCGCGTACCCGTGAGGAAACCGTAGCTCTCCTCAAAACCAAAGAGGAATTGGGGCGTTCCTTCGCGTTCGCAGATATCCATCTGCTCGGCGATAAAGCGGAAACCCGTCAACACCTCGCGGCACTCCACGTTGAATTTTGCGCAGATAGCGTCCGCCAGACAGGTGGAGACCAGCGATTTCACGACCAGTCCGTCCGCGGGCAGGGTGCCTGCCGCCTGTTTGGCAGTCAAAAGCGAGTGGATCAAAATGCAGCCGATCTGGTTGCCCGTCAGCGGCACCCATTTGCCCTCCTTTGTCTTCACGCAGACGCCCAGACGGTCGGCGTCCGGGTCGGTGGCGAGTATGACGGACGCGCCCACCTTCTCGGCCAATTTGAACGCCAGCGTAAACGCCTTGGGATCCTCGGGATTGGGCGCGGAGACGGTGGGGAAATCGGGGTTGGGCAGGCGCTGCTGCTCCACGACGTGTACGTTTTGTATACCCATGCGGCGCAGGATATTGGTGACAGGCACATAACCGCTGCCATGCAGGGGCGTATAGACGAGGGTCAGCAGAGCCCCGTTGGCGCGGGCCTTGGCCGGGTTTTGCAGCAGGGAGAGGGTATAGGCATAATACACCTCATCCACTTCCCGGCCAATCAGCGTGATGCGCCCGCTGTTCAGACCCTCCTGATAGGGCATATATTTTGTCGCGAAGCCCTCGAGCTTGCGTATCTCCGCGGTGATGGCCGCGGCCTCGGTCGGCCCCACCTGTCCACCGTGGCCCCAATAGACCTTATAGCCTTTGTATTTGGGCGGGTTGTGGCTGGCCGTGATCACCACGCCCGCCGTGCAATGGAGATGCGTGACGGCAAAACTGAGCTGGGGTACGCTGTGGAGCGTGGAATATAAATATACTTGAATCCCGTGCGCGGCGAGCACGCAGGCGGTCTCGCGGGCGAAAAGGTCGGAGTTGCGCCGCGAATCATAGGCGATACAGACGGATTTTATTTCGGGCTCGGGCAGGGCAGTGAGATAGCGCGCCAGCCCCTCGGTCGCCTTGCGGACCGTATAGATATTCATGCGGTTATCGCCCATGCCCAGCACCCCGCGCAGGCCCGCGGTGCCGAAATCCAGCTCCGTATAGAAGCGCTCGATGATCTCGGCGCTGCTGTCCTTGATGTCACGCAGCTCAAACTTCGCCGCATCGGAGATATCGGCGCTGCTGAGCCATAGGTTATAGCGTTCAAAGGCGTTCATGGTTTACATCTCTTTCTCACTCACAAAGGTTCTCCCCAACACCCCCAACTCTTTCGCCAACAACTGCTGCCGCCGCGCGCGGTGGGCCTTGTTGATTTCGCGGTTGCCGTATTTGTCGTCGCCGAGGACGGGGTGGCCTATGGCCGACATTTGCAGGCGGATTTGGTGGGTGCGGCCCGTGTCTAAGGTGATCTCGCAGAGGGCGAGGTCGCCGCGCTCCTCGAGGACGCGGTAGCTTAGGCGCATTTCCGTTGCGCCGGGGGCGTCCGCCGGGCAGAGCTGCATGAGGGCGTGGGCGGCGTCCTTGCGCGCGTGGTGGGTCAAACTCGCTTCGCGCGGGTTCGGCGTGCCGCAGAGGAGGGCGTGGTAGATTTTGCGGGTCTCGCGGCGGCGGAAGGCGTCTTCTATGGCGTTCTGCATTGCTTCGTTGCGAGCGAAGATGAGAAGGCCCTCCGTGTTCGCGTCCAGCCTGTGCACGGGGTAGAGGGTGCCGAGCAGCGGCTCCAACTGTGCGGGCAGCTCACTTTCCGACTCCACGCCCGCGTGCTTGTCCACGACGACAATATCATCATCTACATATACGCCGTCGCAAACCCTATAGGCGGGCAGCAACGCCAGTTGCGCCGGGAACTCCCGAAACAGCGGTTGCGCATAGAAACTCATACTGTCGCCGAGGGTCGGGTGGGTGATCGTCAGCGCATAGGCCCAGAGACGTATCTGTTCGCCCACTACCACATTCTTATTATAACGCATATCGGCGTGCAGGGGAATGCCCGCGTGCGAAAATTGTACGCGGATTTGGTGCGGGCGACCCGTATCTAAGCGTATGTCTACGAGGGATTGATTGTTATGGTGCGCTATACGGCGAAAATGCAGGGTCGCAAGCTTTGCGCCGCTCGTCCCCTCGGGGACGCCGCCGCTGTTGTTGGTCTTTTCGTCTTTCAGGAGCCAGTCCGTGAGGGTACCTTTGGCGGGGGCAAGCCCGTCCACGATAGCAAGATAGCGCTTCTGCGCCTGCCGCCCGGCAAACTGCGCCGCGAGCCGCTGTGCCGCCTTGCCCGTGCGCGCAAAGACCATCACGCCCCCGACAGGTCTGTCCAGCCTATGCACCAGCCCCAAATAAACCGCGCCCGGCTTCCCGTATTTCTTGCCGATATAGGCCTTGCAGAGCGTAAGCAAATCCAAATCCCCGCTCGCATCCGCCTGTACGGGCAAATTCGGGGGTTTGATCACTACGAGGAGGTGGTTGTCTTCGTAGAGGATGGTTGGTGTACTCTGCTTCATAGACTCCTTGATAAAAATTCTCAGTGGAGGTCTTCTATCTTTGTTCCTCTCTGATAGGGGATTACTTCCCATTCCGGCCTGCCATCCAAAATGCTGAACCCTTCATAATAATACATGCAATCCGATATCCTGCCCATACATTTTCCGTCGCTGATGCGGATGGCATATACGTAACCCCAGTCATCGGCTATCCAATCCTTCACATAGATATAGTCGCGGCTTAGGTTCACCAAGTCATAGCAAAAGAAGTCGTCCGGCAACTCTATTTTGCGTATTTCGCCACTATGCATATCACAAACATATATATCCCCGTCTTCCGGCCATTCCCCTTCACCGACGCTCCACCAATAGGATTTTCCGTCAGCCACTACGTTGCCTGCATAGCCCTCTTCCACATTGCGATCGTCAGGGGTCATACTGACGCCCTGCCAAGCGCCGTCCGCATCGATGCGAAATCCATATACCCTTCCATCCATGAGGTTTTCAATACTAAACCCGCCTATACGATGTGACAGCTGCCCTTCCACAATATCATAGCAGAGCGTTTCGTGCATTGCAGGGGAAATAGCAGTATAGATATAAATATATCCGTAACCTGCATACATCCCATCAATGGAGGTTTCCAAAGAAAGCAATTCCGCAAGCTTTCCATTTTCGGGATCGTATGAATACATTTTATTTCTGTTCGCAAACCACAACTTTCCGTTTAGAAAGTTCAGATAGGGATAATCCATTCTGTCATCTCCGCATTCAAATACCAACGACAGTGTCTCAGTCTTCTTGTTATACTCTAAAATGTGGCTTTCATCCGAAAACGAATCGGGAAACTCTACGTAGTAGTAGAAGTGCGTTTTCTCGGCATTTTCAACGGCAAGCCCTCCTCTTGCCATGTTCCCGTTGGTATTTCCGATAACCGTTCCAACGCCGTCCAAGCCGCCGTCCGTATAGTTCCAATCCCGAATTGGCCCCTGTGCGGGGAGGTAGGCATAGGGCGACAATTCCGCTATGGGTGTAGGCTCCGGCGAAGCCGGGACAATTGGGGTTCCCACTGGTGGAGTCTGCTCGACAGAAGGCGTGCCGACATCTGCATTTTGACTTGGCTTGGCACAGCCGAAAAAGAAGGATGCATTGATAGCTATAATTAAAATGAAACTGATTACTTTTCTCATTCCGCAACTCCTTTGTATGTGATGTTGTGTTTTGTTGGCAACGCTTTAACTTGTTCACCAGCATGTTCACTTGCGTGTTGTCTTGCGCGCTACTTGCGCACTGTCTTGCGTGCTGCCGCTTTATTATCAAGAATTTTGATCAGCTCCGACCATATTGATTATTTCCCAGCGTCCGTAGCGGTTTCCGCCGATGCGTACTATCTTGCCCGCAGCTTTTAGTGTTTCCAAATCACGTTGGATTGTTTTTTCCGCTGCTTGAATGATTTTTGTCAATTCAACTCTCGTCAAGAAGGGATTCCTTCGGAGGTTCGCAAGGATAGCTTGCAGACGCACATTTTCTATTGAGTCATCCATTGAGTCATCCATTAGGATCAGCTCTTGGACCTGTTGGCTTCGAGCATCACCTTGAACTCGCAATCGGTCAGTTCTGCAAGCAGTTTTTCAATGGTCGCCACTGCGTTAATCTCCATTCCTCAAAAACGCATAAAAGTCCAATTCCGCGTCCCTGTCCCGGGGCGAAACCTTGCCGACGGGGGCGGTGTAGATGATGTATTCCTCCTGGCCGTCGAGGGCAAAGAGGGCGTTTGAGAGGGCGTTGTCGAAGGCGGCGACGGCGCAGGTGCCAAGACCCAGCGCTTCGCAGGCGAGATAGAGGTTTTGGCAGATATGCCCGGCGTCGATTAGTGCGACGCGGTGGGCATAGATGCCGTAGCGCCACTCCGCGCGATAGGGGACGATGGACCAATAGAAGACGACGTTCGCCTTGGCCGCCCAGGCTTGTTCGCAGAGGGAGTCCGTGACGCGCGCTTCCAATTCGGGCAGGGGGCCGAGGAATTCCAGCTCGCCCGTCAGCGGCAGATAGTGGTATGCACCCGCTTCCAAGCCCTCCACATTGCGGATGGTGAGATAGGTCTCAAACTCGTGGCGCGCGCCGCCGCAGGGGACAGTGCGCAGGGTGGCATAGTTGTTCCCGCGTATACTCTTGATGCCCTGCGTCGCCCAGAGCAGGAAGGACAATTCCCGCAATGTCATCGCCTCGCCCGTATACACGCGGTGGCTCTCGCGGCCCAGAATGACGCCGATGATATCGTTGCGCAGTTCCAGCGCGTCAAAATCCATGGGCAGGCGGACGCGCCGGCTTGAGACGGGCGCCTTGGTGAGCGGCGGCTGGGGCTTGCGCAGCTGCTGGTCAGATTGAAAGCTTGGGTCGTCGTATATGGCCTTGGTGAATTGGCGGCCCTGTTGGATGATTTGTTCGTGGGTCATAGGGGCTCCTTTCGAGTTAAAAGTTAAGAGTTATGGTAGAAATGCCCGCGGCATTTCTTATTATAGCTTTAATTCTAAGAACCGCTTGCGGTTCTTTCCACAACTCTTAACTATTCACTATTCACTCCCACCGTCCACTCGCCCCGCAAGGTAACACCAACCCGGCGCGCTTGCCTTCCGCCGAGAAGGGCAGCCCCACCTCGTCCGCTTCGGCTTGACCCGGGGGGAGGGCGAGCTGCAATATATTGCGCAGGACAGCGGGCGCGAGACCTGTGGTGTAGCTGTTGATCAGAAAAAAGGCGGGAGTATCGGAGAGCAATTGCGCGCAGTCAGACACGAGGGCATACAGGTTGTCTTCCATGCGCCACATCTCGCCCATGGGGCCGCGCCCGTAACTGGGCGGATCCATCAATATGCCATCGTAACGGTTGCCGCGGCGGATTTCGCGGCGGACGAAAGCGGCGCAGTCGTCCACGATATAGCGGATCGGTGCGTCTGCGAGATTGCAGGCGGCGGCGTTCTCCTTGGCCCAGGCGACCATGCCCTTCGCGGCGTCGACGTGCACGACATTCGCGCCCGCCTTAGCGCAGGCGCAGGTGGCGGCGCCCGTATAGGCAAACAGATTCAACACTTTCGGCGCGCGGTCGGCGTATTCGGCCTGCCACGCATCCAATCTGCCGCGCATCCAGTCCCAGTTGACCGCCTGTTCGGGGAAGAGCCCAGTGTGCTTAAAGCCCGTGGGGCGCACGATAAAAGTCAAGTCCCGATAGCCCATCTTCCAGCTTTCGGGGAGTTGTCTATGAAAGGTCCAGGCCCCGCCGCCGCTGGCGGAGCGATTATAAACGGCATCGCAAACGGGTGACAGCTCCGCCGCAGGCCAAAGGGCAATAGGCCAAATGGCCTGCGGGTCGGGCCGCAACAACACCACGCTGCCCCAGCGCTCCAATTTGTTGCCCCCGCCCGCATCGAGCAGGGCGTAGTCTTGCCAATTGTCGGATAGGTACATGGTAGTCCTTCTTGGTTTTATGAGAGACAGTAGGCAGTGGGCAGTAGGCCGTTTTGGATAGGTGGAAGATGCTCGTGCCCATAATTTGCACAGATTATGGGCAGTGGCATTTCTGATTGAAGCTTTATCCCCGGAATACAAGGCACTACCGCCTACTGCCTGTTGCCCTACCTGAAGTCCACATAAACCTCATTAATATCGCTGTCCGCCGTCCAATCCGGCAGCACATACCAGCGTTCGCGCTCGGGGTATCCTGTAATCTTGGCCAGCGCTTCCCCGAGTCTCTGCAATTCGTTCGCGACGCGGCGCATGACGCTGGTGTCCGCCGTTGCCAGGCTTTCCTGCGCGGTGAAATAGAGGGCTTGCAGTTCCGCGAGTTTATCCTGCGCCGCCTGCAATTGCGCCGCGTTTTCGGCACTCTGCGCGGCCCATCCACTCATTTCCGCATAGTTCAGGATGCGCCCCGCTACCGCTATGCGCTTGGCGGCATAGAATCCGTTGGCATGATACCAGATCGCGTGCGCGCGGCTCACATATTGCAGCGGTTCCACGGTCACGCCGTAAATCTGTTCGATCAGCGCGATGCGCGCGGCCTGATCCGGGAAGCAGAACGACCAGCCCATCACCGTGTTCATAGGCCCGTCAAAGCTGTAGGTACCCATGGCGTCGGCGTCCAATGTGCGCGCAAAGTTCAGCAGCGCGAGGAGCTGCTGCATATCGAGGTTGGTAAAGATGCCCCGCTGAACCACGCCCAAAAGCTGTGGCAGCTGTGTGAGCTTGCCCTCGTTCTGGAGCTTCTTCAAGATGGCCAGCAGCATCTTCTTCTGTCGCGCCACGCGCGCGACATCGCCCTGCGCGCCGTAATGCATATCCTTGCGCGCGCGGACATAGCGCATGACCTGATTGCCGTCCAGATGCTGGAATCCGCGCTTCAGGGTGTTGCCATAGTCAATATCCACATCATAATCGACCCCGCCCAGCACATCGACGATCTCAATCAGCGCGGGCAGCTGCAATGCGACATAATAGTCCACGGGCAGACCGCCGAGCATCCATTCCGCCGCTTCGCAGACTTTCAGAAAGCCCGCGTGATCCGGCGCGTACAGGCCGCCGCCGCAGTTGATGGAGCCGTTCAGCTTGTATACGCCGCGCACGCCGGGGATATACGCGAAGGTGTCGCGGCGCAGGGAGATCATATCCGCCGTGTTCGCTGCAAAGTCCACCGCGAGGACGATCATGGTATCGCTGTGGTAGTCCGCGCTGTACGTCTTATCCTCCAGGTCCACGCCGATGAGGAGTATGTTCAGCTTGCCGCCGGGCAGCGGGGCGGAGACGGTCTCGCGCGGCGCGGGGAACAGTTCGGGCAGGGTGGCCGCCGTCGGTTCCTTCGTCGCGACGGGCGGCCGCGTAATCGCGGGGAAGATGCTTCGGCCCGCCTTCTGCACATTGAGTATGGGATAGATATACAGGCAGGCGCAGACACAGAAAGCCACAAAGAGGGCGAGGATGACGAGCCAGATGATTCTGCGCCGCAGCTTTTGCTTCTGCGTAAGAACCTTTTTGGGTTTTTTCTTCATGTAGTTGCTCCTTGGGATGTTAGTTATGAGTGAATAGTTAAAAGTTAAGAGTTTTGGGTGAAATTCCCGCGGAATTTCTTGATATTAAAGTTTTATTAGAAACAGCTTGCTGTTTTGTCCGCAACTATTCACTCTTAACTATTCACTGATTGGAATCACAGATTCCAATCAATCGGCACCTGCCCCGTCGAGGCGAGGAAGCTGTTGGTCTTGGAGAAATGCCCACAGCCCGCAAAGCCGCGGTGCGAGGATAGCGGGCTCGGATGCGGCGCGAAGAGTTTCAGGTGCTTTGAGTTCGTCACGCGGCCCGCCTTGCTCTGCGCGTTCGCGCCCCAGAGCAGGAATACGACGGGACTCTCCTTTTCGTTCAGGCAGTCCATCACCGCGTCCGTCACAAGCTCCCAGCCCCTGCCGCGGTGCGAATTGGGCTGGCCCTCGCGCACGGTCAGTACGGCATTCAAAAGCAGCACGCCCTGTGCCGCCCAGGCGGAGAGGTCGCCGTGTTCGGGCGTCGGGACATTGCAGTCGGCGCGCAACTCCTCGAAGATATTGCGCAGCGAGGGCGGCGGCGCACAGCCACGGCGCACGGAAAAGCTCAGCCCATGCGCCTGCCCCGGCCCGTGATAGGGGTCCTGCCCCAATATCACGACTTTCGTATCGGCGCAAGAGGTCATTTTCAGCGCGTTGAAAATGTCATGCATGTTGGGATATACGCGCCGCTGTCGGTATTCAGCAATCAGGAATTCGCGCAGCGCGGCATAGGAGGGTGAGTCAAAGAGCTCCGCAAGCAGTGCGTCCCAGTCGTTTCCGATGTGTACCATAATCGTTCTCCCTCTACCTAAAAGTATACAAACGTGAAATTGTAATTGTGTCGGGACGGACAGTATCCATCCCCACCTTAGTATAAACAGGTTGAGGGAAAAATGCAATCACGAATCGAGGATTCAGAGGACAGGGCTTATACTCGACCCCGTTCCCCTACTCCCTGCCATATCCGATCGGCACGGGCGCGGTCCACGGAAACGGCGGCGGTACGGTGCCGGGGATGTTTTCGTTGGACGGGTCGCTGAGACAGACCCAGTGGGGCTCACTTTCTGCGGGGAGCCAGAACCAGCCCCATACGCGGCCCGTCTCGTCCCGCCAAGCTTCCGTGACGCGGAAGCCCTTGTCGTGGGTGAGAGAGCCTGTTTTGATGCCCGAGCCGGGCCAGGCCCAGAGGACTATGGTCTCGGCGCTTTGCAGGGCGCTGTAATCGCCGTCGCAGGTATAGAACGCGTCCGCGTGATCCGCGTAAAAATCGTGGCGGTTGTAGATAGCCAGCATGCCGTCGAGCGCGACCCAGCCCTCCGTGCGCCGCCCATCGTCCGGCGCCATATGGAGGACGAGCGCCCAGCGGCCTTGGTATGTGCAGAAAGCATAGCAAACGGCGTTGTTCGGTATCCGGTCGAGCTCCGGCCCCGCGCCGGGTTCGCGCAGTACGGGAACATAGCCGTCCTCGCCGTTTATCAGAAAGTCCCGGCCCTCCCGCGCGCAGTCCTCCCTGTTTCGGAGGTAAAACGCGTTCTCGGGGTCATAGACCCGCCGGGCGGGGGCGGGCGGCGCGCAGGCCGCGAGCAAAAAGAGTATCGCTATGACAAAAAGCCCGCGTCTCACGCCTGTTCCGTCTTCTTCTTCGGCTTCCACAGGAACAGAACCAGGCCCGCGGAGGCGAGTACCGCGACACAGATCAGGACGATGGTCCAGACCAACTTATTGTCCGGTCTGTCGGGTCTGCCCAACGGATAGTCCTTCATGTTCCATTCCCAGGGACCCGGATGGTCGATGGTGACGGGGATGGACGCGTTTTCGGGGTCGTCGAGACAGATCCAGCCCGCTTTCCACCCACAGCTGAAATAGGCCCACTCCCGGCCCTCGTCATCTCGGAAGGTTCTCAAAAAACTGTAATCTCCGGCTTCCCGGAAATCCGCGACATTGTTCATCGGCGGAAAATGCCAGCTGTCGCCGTAGACGGGTCTGCCCGAGCAGGGCCAGAGCCAGAAGATTAAGTGCTCAGCCGCTTCCAAGCGCTCCAATACCGCTTCATCGCCGCCGGGGTAGTCGTAAAACGCGTCGCGATAATCGCGCTCAAAGCCGGCGGCGTTGTACGCGAGCATCGCGCCCTCGAGCGGGATCCACCCGGCATAGCTGTCGCCGTGGCTCACGCCGCTCAGATAGCCCCAGAGCGCACCGCCGTGGTTGTAGGCGCAGTCCACATAATACCCGTGCGTCGCGAACAGATAGGCGGGCGTATACACTTCGAACTCGGAGTCGGGCTCCTTTTTCAGCGTGATTTCCCCCTCCGGGAAGCAGAAGGATTGATTGACAGGCACGCAGTCATCCTTATGCCGCTCATAGAAATCATTATCGACCGAAAAGACCACGTCGGCAAGGGCAGTCAGGGGCAGGAGGGTGAGCTGGACGGCGAACAGGATGGATAGGATTCGTTTCATGGGGGGCCTCCTTGTTTTAGTTTGGAATGTGGAGTGTGGAGTTGTGGTAAAAACAGCAAGTTGTTTTTTATTGAAGCTTCGCGGGTGTTACTATCCGTCCCTACGCGGTTTCCAGAATATCAGTACCAGTACGGCGGCGCTGATTGCTATTGCAGATACCACTATAGCAATCCACAGAGGAATAGACATACCGCCCACCGGAAAATCTTCGGGACCCCATCCCCATGGCCGAGGATGATTAATGGTCTTGGGAATCGCATCGTTTTCGGGATCGTCGAGACAAATCCAGGAGCTCTTCCAGTAACAGGTGATATAAACCCATTCGCGCCCCTGCGCATCTCTATAAACGTTTGAAAAGGCGAAATCTTTTGCGTCGCTGATATCTGAAGCCGTAATCACAGGCAGGTTGCGCCAATCGTTGATGTAAGCTTGTTCGCCCGAACAGGGCCAGTGCCAAAAAACAAGATCTGTCGCTGATTCCAGTTTCGCCAGAACCACCGATTTGCCACCGGGATAGGAATAAAATAAATCCTTGAAATCTTCTGCGAAGAAATCTTCATTATATGCAAGCATCGCACCATCCAATGAAATCCACCCGGAAAAGCTGTAACCATAGCGAAGCCCTGCAACATAGCCCCATGGTATTCCCCTGTGTAAATAAGCATAGTGCACGAAAAATCCTTCGTCGCTGACCAGCTTCTTTACAAATTCATCCGTTTCCAAATCATCTTTCGCACCCGGCTCTTTTTTCAGCGAAAAATCCCGCCCATCCGTGAAACAGAAATACTGTTCTACAGTAATGCATTTATCCTTGTGTCGCTCATAAAAATCGTTTTCGGGGATAACCATGCCATTGGCACGGGCAACGAGCGGAAGCGGCAGCGCGCAGAGCAACAGAACGCAGGCGAGGAGGATGAACGGGATGCGCTTCATGGGGATCTCCTTGTTGTATTGATTTAGGCAGTAGGCAGTGGGCAATAGGGGCTTAAAACAGAAATGCCGTAGGCATTTCTACTTTGTGCAAAACTATTGCCTACTGCCCACTGCCTATTGCCTAAATAAAAAACTTTCTTCGCAATTTCTGCCGTATCACCGGGTTCCTGTCAAACACCAACAATATGCCGCCCAAAATGAGGGCAGTGGCGGCGGCGTACCAGGACCAGGAGAGGGCGCCGCCGTTTTGGAAATTTTGCGAGATCAGGAACTCGGTGTAGACGGAGAACAGACCCGAGGCAAACACGATGGCGGCGGCGTTTGCGCAGACGCGCCAGAGTGCGTGGCGGACGATGATGGCCAACAACCCGATGATGGCGGTGAGCAGGGCAACGAGGGGCAGCGCGAAGGTGAAGAACCAGTCCGGGCCGGGGATCCACGCGTTGAGACAGAAGCAGGCGGCGGCGGAGAGGATGCCGTAGAGAGGGATGCAGCGGCGCAGTTTCTTCCGCTCCATCCACAGCGGGGGGAAGACATAGCCATAGGCGAGGATGAGCCCCAGCAGCGCGTAGCGCGCCCAGCTGAGGTTGCCGCTGACGCCGAAATTGACCATGCAGACGATGGCCGCGGGCAACAGGAAGAGCACGCTCGCGAGGGTCAGTACGCTCACCTTGCGGGAGCGCCTGTCCGCCGCGGTCACGGGCGCGGGCAGAGGATAGGGGGCGTCGGCCAATTCTGCTTCCGGGCGGCGCGGGTTGACGACAGGCGTGTCGCAGAGCGGGCAATTGGGTTCGGTATCGGCAAGCTTTACGCCGCATTCTACGCAGTAGGACATGGGAACCTCCTTGGGGGGTATGGGTGAATAGTTACAAAGTTAAGAGTTAAGAGTTAAAAGTTGTGGTAGAAATGCCGCAGGCATTTCTTGATAAGAGCTTTTATAAAAACAGCTTGCTGTTTTTACCGCAACTATTAACTATTCACTCTTAACTATTCATTCCTGCCGCCGCGCTCCGCAAATTACTCTCCACCTCCACCGCTATCCCCCTCTCGACGAGGGCGCGGAAGAGTCGGCGCTCGAAGTTGTTCTCTTCGATGGTGCGGGTGACGTGGAAATATAGGGTATCCTTATAGGTCAGGCAGGCGCAGGCGATCGGGTTGATGGAGAGCGGGCCGATGACGGCGTCCATGCGCTCCACGTAGCGCTCCATTTCGGGGGGCAGCGTTTGGCGGCCCAGGTTGGACAGGCAGGTGGAGGTCAGCACGTCGCCCACGGCGAGAAAGACCGATTTGAGGATCAGGTTTTTCAAAAACAGCGGGGCCACGCGCACGGCGGTATTCTGCGCGTCAAGCACATTTTGGGTGAATTTCGCCATCAGCTGGCGTCGGGTCGCCTGCGCGCCGATCTGGTGGCGCACCTGGGTCAGAATTTCCTCGAAACTGTGGCGGCCGAGACGCGGGTCTATGCCCGGGTTGATATAGCTGGTGAAATTCCGCAGGGTCTCGCTCGGGAAATAGCGGCGCAGGTTGACGGGGACATTGATCTTCACGGGTTTGCGCAGGGTTTCGCGGGGCTGGGCCTTCTCCTGCATATCCTGCACCGTGTAAATCATCAGCGCGCAGAGATATTCGGTCAGGGACGCGCCCTCGGCCTTGGCCGCCGCCAGAATGGCCTTCGCGGGGATCTTCGCGGTCGTCAGATGGTTGAAGCCGTCGGACGGCGTACCTTCGATGCGGAAGGCCCGTTTCTCGCCGCGGCTGCCGCCCACCTTGCCCGCATACTCCAAAAAGCTGTCCCGCAGTTCCTCGGGGCGCGTCGCGTCGCGGCAGTCCAAAATCTCCCCGTTGCGGGGTATTGCGACACCGTACTTGATCTCGAGATATTCGGCGACCAAGGTCTTCAGGAAGACCATGCCGCCGCCGCCGTCGGTCAGCACGTGGAAGAACTCCGCCGAGATGCGGTTTCGATAATAGAGCACGCGGAAGGAATAGCCGTTGTTTTCGGAGATGCGCAGGGGGCGGCAGGGGCAGACACCCTCGGGCTCTACGCGCAGGCCGCTCTTCATTTCCTCTAAGAAATGCCAGAACACGCCCCGCTTCAGGCGCATAAAGAACACGGGCAGGCGGCCCGCAATGCGATGCAGGGCGGCCAGCAGCATGGCGGGGTCGACGGGCTCCGTCAACACAACCGACACGCGGAACAGGGCGCTCCAGGAGCGGCGGCTGGAGGCCGGATAGATTGTCGCCGCGTTATCGAGCGGCGTCCATTGGATTTCCATGGGGTAAGAATATCATAAGATGGGTGAGAGGTAAAGATACCTTCGGCATCTTTTTGAATGAATGGGTCTTATGCAGTGAATCAAAAGAAACGTCTTAGCGTTTCATCCGACATTGTGCGTTGAACATTGCACTTCTCTGATTACTCTCCACCTCCACCGGCACCCCCCTCTCCACCAGAGAACGAAACAGGGTGCGCTCAAAACTGCTCTCCTCTATACTGCGGGTGACGTTGAAATAGAGGGTGCCGTTATAGGAGAGACAGGCGCAGGCGATCGGGTTGAGCGAGAGCGGGCCGAGGATAAAGTCCATGCGCTCCACATAGCGGGCCATCTCGGACGGCAGGTTTTGCTGTCCCAGATTGGAGAGACAGGTGGAGGTCAGGGCGTCGCCCACCAGCATAAAGACCGATTTCAAGACCAGATTTTTGAGGAAGAGCGGGGCCAGGCGCAAAACCTTGTTCTGCGCGTCCAAGACGTTCTGCGTGAATTTCGCGGCCAGATGCTTGCGCGTTGCCTGCGCGCCGATCTGGTGGCGCACCTGGGTCAGCACCTCTTCGAAACTGTAGCGGCCAAGGCGCGGGTCTATGCCCGGATTGACATAGCTGGAAAAGTTGCGCAGGGTCTCGCTCGGGAAAAAGCGGCGCAGGTTGACGGGGACGTTGATCTTCACGGGCTTGCGCCGTGTCTCGCGGGCTTGGGCCGTCTCCTGCAAGTCCTGCACCGCGCGGATCATCAGGGCGGTCAAATATTCTGTCAGCGTCGCGCCCGCCGCCTTCGCCGCCGCCAGAATCGCGTCTGTCGGGACTTTCGCGGTCGTCAGGTGATGAAAACCCCCGGAGGGCGTGCCTTGTATGCGAAAGGCCCGCTTCTCACCGCGGCTGCCGCCCACCTTGCCCGCGTGCTCCAAAAAGCTGTCCCGGGCGTCTTCTGCGCGCGGCCCGATGCGGCAGTCCAATATATCCTTGCTTCGGGGGACAAGGATGCCATATTTAATTTCGAGGTATTCGGCGACTAAGGTTTTCAAAAAGACCATGCCGCCCGCGCCGTCGGTCAGGATGTGGTAGAACTCCGCCGAGATACGGTTTTTATAATAGAGCACGCGGAAGGAATAGCCGTTGTTCTCGGCGTGGCGCAGGGGCAGGCAGGGGCAGACGCCCTCCTCCTCCACGCGCAGCCCCACATTCGCATCCTCCAGATAATACCAGAACGCGCCCCGCTGCAAGCGCATAAAGAAGACGGGCAGGCGCCCGGCGACGCGGTGCAGCGCGGCCAACAATATGCTGGGGTCGACCGCTTCGCTTAAATTCACCGACACGCGAAACAGCGCGCTCCAGGAGCGGCGGCTCGCCGCGGGATAGATTTTGGCCGCGTTGTCGAGCGGCGTCCAGTTGGGTTCCATATATTAAACCAACGAATCCATGATGGAATACGTCCAGTTTTTGCCCGTCTTTTGCGCCGCGAGCAGGCCCTTGTCTTTCATCCTTTGCAGGAGTTTATACGCACCGTTCGCGCCGATGCCGAGCAGCGCCGCTGCATCTTCTTTGGTGAAGCTTTCTCTGCCGAATTTTGCGCTTAAGCGCTCTGCATAAGTGTTTGCTGTTTTGGTTTCCACAACGGGTGCACTCTCTGCATTATAGTTCACATTGGGCAAACGCATCAGGAATCCGCCGTTTACAACCGGAATTTCCGGTTTCGCCTTACTTTCGGCATACGCGCTGAAAATGCGCGGGATGCCCGTGCCGAACGCTTCAATCAGATTCAACCGATAGAATATCTGCGCCAACTTTTCGTTTCTGGCAACGGATACCCCGGTAAGCATCAGGTCATAGGTGACCCCCGGCATCACGCCGCCCAAGGAAATAAACTCAATGCGGTTGTCAAACATACTGACCAAAACACTGCCCTCGAGATAATAATCTCTGTGAATGAGTGCGTTAAGATAGGCTTCTTTCAGTGAGATTTCGGGATAATCGGGTCGGTCAACTCGATATACGCCCTGTACGCTGCCGTGAATTCTGTTAAAAATATGCAGATAGGAAAGCATCTCGTCAATTTGCCGGAACAGCGAACCGGAGAATTCCTTGCGATCCTTAAAGTTTTCTTTGTTTGTGCCTTCAAAGATGGCGGCTTTTGTTGTGTGCGGGCATTGGTCGGATAATAAGAGCGCCAAGTTGGTAAAGCGCCCGTCCGGGTGAATCAGTCCGAGAGATTGCTTTTGGCTGTATCCAAATTTCACATCCTTTTCGGCGAAAACTTTGTCGGCATACAGGAAACTCAGGTTCTGCTCGATAGATAATTCGGTGATGTACTTGCCCGATCCGTTATCCCGGATCATTTGGCGTATATGCTCGCGCGTTGCCGTAACCGTGCTGCTTCCCACCCGCACATAAACCCCCTGCGGCGTCAGACCGTATCTATCAAAACAATAGGGAATCGCGCTGCCTCGCTCAACGCTTACCTTTATTATGGGCTTGCCCTCGCGCATTTCCATCTCTGCGCTGAAATACCCCGAAGGATCCGGCGAGACGGAATCACGGAAACTGGCGGATACTTTGCGCAACTGCGCGTTCAAATCGTCCGGCACGCCGCAAACGGTACCGTCGTCGGCTATACCGATATAGAGCGTACCGCCGCCAGTATTCAGGAACGCCAGCAGGGTCTTGTTTACTTTGTCGTTGTACTCCCGTTTGCATTCAACGGTTTGGCTTTCCAACATATACATGCACCTCCAACAGCTTGCTGATAGTATATCTCCCTTCTCTCCAGAATGCAAGGGAGAAATGGAAGAGATGGAAGAGTTGGAAGAGATGGAAGAGTTGGCGGGTACGTTGTGGGGGAATTGGAGAATTCATGGGAGCACTGGAAAGTTTACTGAAAATTAACATATGGGGGCTGATTACTGATTTTTACTTCCTCCGCAATTATCCCGAAAGTAAATTGTAAAATTTTTTAATCATAAAAATGCGAAAAATGCGGAAAAGTAAGAGTAACGCTCTTGTGTAAAATTTTTCAATGTGGTATATTTGCATGGAAACTATTCTCACAGTGGAGGGCAGGGGTTAAAGGATGCGACCGACGGCGATTCTTGATATCGGCAGCTCCAAAATCGTTTGTCTCTACGGGAGCAGAACGGAGGACGGCGGAACTGTTGTCCACGGGGCAGGGGTCGTGCCTTATGCGGGTTATCGCGAGGGCGTTTTCGTTGACCGCGATTCCCTGCGCGATGCGTTGCGGAGCGCGGTACAGAAGGCGGAGCAGGAGAGCTGCATGCGCATCCGCGAGATCACCCTGACCGTCCCCGCCGAGTTTGCGCAATTGCATCTGGCCGACGCGACCATTTCCCTCGGCACGAGACCGCGCGTGGTGCTGGGCGCGGACGTGGATAAGCTGATCGCCGTGTCCCTCAAGCGCGTGAAGCAGCCGCAGGACTATGTGCTCATGCACAGCACGCCCGTCTTCTTTATGGTCGGCGGGACGACGAGCGCCGAATTGCCCGAGGGAATTATGGCGGATGAACTGTCCGCGCTGGTCTCCCACATGTATGCGTCCGAGGACTATGTGCGCGAGATCACGGAGAGTCTGGATGAATTGGGTGTGGAGCTGGCTGCCTGCGTATCGGCGCAATTGGGCGAGGCCATCACGCTGATCCCGGAGAGCGAGCGCGTGCGCCCGGCGGTGCTTATCGATGTCGGCTATATGCAGACGGAAATCTGCGTGGCGGAGAACGGCGCGCTGATTGGCATTGGAACGCTGCCCGTGGGTGGCTACCACTTTGCGAGCGACCTCAGCTTCGGTCTCGACATTTCGCCGGAGCAGGCGGAACAGGTGAAGCGGCGCTTCGATTTCACGCTGGCCGTAGAAGGTCGGGGCGAGGTGCTGCGGACGGGCGAGGGGACGCGGCGCGTATCGGGCGCGGCCATCTCCTATATCATCGAGGCGCGCGCCGGGGAATTGGCCGTGATGCTCCGCGCCGAGTTGGACAGGCTGCACGTTGTATTGTCGCCGCACCTGTCGGTGCATGTCAGCGGGGGCGGGCTGTTTATGATGCGGGGGGCGCCGGAATATATGCGGGAGGCCCTGGGCTTGGCCTTGAAGAAGGATATGCCCTGGTCGCCCAGACTGTCCACCCCCAACTACTGCTCCGCGTTCGGCGCACTGGATTTTGTCCTGCATGCGGCCGGCGGCGGGACTGCCGCGGGTACGGGCGAAGAGAATGCCGCCGTGCCGAGAGGAAAGAAGATTGCCAGAAAGTTGTTTGACTTTCTTACAAAATAAAACTTGGAACACAACCCCCATTACGGGCGCATTAAGAAGGAGAGTAACATGTTCGAACGGGAAGCAATGATGAGTGGCGCGTTTGCGCAAATCAAGGTGGTCGGCGTGGGTGGCGCTGGCTGTAACGCCGTCAACCGCATGGTGGAATACGGCGTGCAGGGCGTGGAATTTATCGCCGTCAACACGGATAAGCAGGCGCTCTTGATGAGCAAGAGTGAGAAAAAGATTCAAATAGGCGAGAAGTTGACCAAGGGTCTCGGCGCGGGCTCGGATCCCGAGGTCGGGCGCAAGGCAGCCGAAGAGAGCGGCGAGCGCCTGCAGGAAGCGCTTGCGGGCGCGGATATGGTCTTTATCACCGCCGGCATGGGCGGCGGCACGGGTACGGGCGCGGCGCCCGTCATAGCGGAGATCGCCCGGGCCATGGGCATTTTAACCGTCGGCGTCGTCACCAAGCCCTTCGCCTTCGAGGGCAAGCGGCGCATGCAGAACGCCGAAGCAGGCGTCAACGCGCTGCAGCCCGCCGTGGACACGCTGATCACCATCCCCAACGACAAGCTCATCAACTTGGTCGGCCGCTCCAGTCTCACCGAAGCGCTGCGCACGGCGGACGATGTGCTCCGCCAGGGCATTCAGGGTATTTCCGACCTGATCTCCGTCCCGGCCATGATCAACCTCGACTTTGCGGACGTGCGCACCGTGATGAAGGAGAAGGGCCGCGCGCACATGGGCATCGGCATCGCCAACGGCGAGAACCGCGCGCTGGCAGCCGCACAGCAGGCCGTCGAGAGCCCCCTATTGGAGACAACGATCAAGGGCGCGACGGGCGTGCTCATCAACATCACGGGCGGCGTCAACCTCAGTCTCATCGAGGTCAACGAGGCCGCCGAAGCCGTCCAGCAATATCTGGATCCCGACGCGAACATCATCTTCGGCGCGAATATCATGGAGAGCATGGCCGAGGAAGTGCGCCTGACCGTCATTGCCACGGGCTTTATGCGCAACGAAAACACCGAAAGGAAACCCCTCGAACTGCCCCGCACGGGCGGCAGCTTCGCGACCCCGCCGACGAACACCGTGAGCGGTTTCATGGGCAGCTCCGGGAAATTAGGCGCGTCGCCCATGCAGGCAACGCCGCCGCAGAATATTCAGGGTTCGCAGATCCCCCGCTACAGCGCGCCGTTGCGTGAGAGCACCCCCCAGCGCGAGAGCGCGCCCGGCGCCCCGAACGCGTTTTCCTCCCGTCCCTATGCACAGCCGGAGCGGGAACTGCCGCCCTATGGCGACCCGAATGCGGAGCGCATGGACCGCGCCCAGCGCGGCAGCTATGGCGAGGACGAGGTGCGCCGCGACTATAACGAACGCCCGAAGAATAAGGTAGATATCCCGGCGTTCCTGAGGAAGTAGCCGTGGACGAGAAAAAAAAGCCGCGCCTGTTGCCGTCCAAAAAGGACTTGCTGACCATAGGCGGCATACTTCTGGGCATCAGTTTGCAGGCGGTGGCCATCACCTTCTTTTATGAACACGCGAAGATTGTCACCGCGGGCTTTACCGGCATCGCCATGCTGATCGAATACGGCATGGGCATCCCGAACTGGCTGATGCTGATCGCGCTGAATCTGCCGCTTTTGACCCTCGCGTATTTCAAGCTGAACTCGCGCTTTGCCCTGTCGACCCTGTTCGTCATCGTGCTCCTCTCGGGGCTGATGGCGCTGGTCAAGACCACGGCGCTACGCGAAATCAAGCTGTTCGGCGACCCGGAAGCGGATCCGCTTGCCAAACTGATCTATGCCTTGTTCGGCGGCATCGTCATGGGTACGGGTGCGGCTATAGTCATCCGCAGCGGCGCAAGCACGGGCGGCACGGAGGTCATCTCCGTCATGCTGAACCGCAAATTCAGTTTTTCCGTCGGCTCCATCTCCCTGCCCATCAATATCGCCATCGTACTGGCGCAGTGGGTGTTTTTCGGCGACGCGATGGCCGCCGCCATCTCCGCCATCGCCCTTTTTATCAGCACAATCTCCTTCAACAATGTGTTGCAGGGCTTGAACCGCACGAAGACCATCTTTATCATCTCCGAGCATTGGGAGGAGATCGCGCCGCAAGTCTTTGAACAGGTCAAACGCGGCGTGACGCTGATTCCCTGCGAGGGCGCGTATTCCCATCGCAAGAAGACCATGGTCTATATACTGGCCCGCACCATGGAGTTGGCGCGCATACGCAAAATAGTGCAGGACAACGACCCCGCGGCGATCGTGTCGATTGTGGATACGAGAGAGGTGCTGGGACGGGGGTTTGCGGCGTTGAAACAGTAGAGGAGGGAGTTAAGAGTGAATAGTGAAGAGTTAAGAGTTATGGCAGAAATGCCTGCGGCATTTCATAAAAGTTAATTAAGAATCGCTTGCGATTCTTACCGCAACTCTTCACTATTCACTCAATGAAAAAGGAGACCATGAAACAGACAATCGACCAACTCATACAAGAAAGCTTCCCCGCCCAGGTTGAGGACCTGCGCGCGCTTTGCCGTATCCCCTCCGTCACGCAGGGCATGCATCCCGACTTGACGGCCATCCCCGGCAAACCCCTGGGCGAACATATCGCCGCGGCGCTGGCGGAATTCTTTGCGTTGGCGCATCGTCTGGGCTTTGAGAAGACCGTCAATCTGGACGGGCTCTGCGGCTATGTCGATTTCGGCGAGGGGGATGAGCTGCTGGCCGTGCTGGCGCACCTCGATGTCGTTCCTGCGGGCGAGGGATGGAGCTATCCACCCTTCGGCGCGGAGATTCACGAGGGAAGGCTCTATGCGCGGGGCGTAATGGACAACAAGAGCGCCGCCGTCTCCGCCCTCTATGCGCTGGCCGCCGTCCGCGACGCAGGCATTCCGCTGACGCGCCGCGTGCGCGTGATCGTCGGCTGTGATGAGGAAGCGGGCTGGCTCTGCATGAAGCGATATAAGGAGACCGAGGAGCTCCCCGCGCTGGGCTTTACACCCGACTCGGAATATCCCGTCGTCCACTCGGAGATGGGCATTATGCAGGCGGAATACCGCAAGGATTACCCCTCCGCCCTGCGCTGCAGCGTCGGCAGCGCGCCCAATGTCGTACCCGGGCTTGCGCGGGCAAGTTTACCCCAAGTGACGAACTTTGTCGCTCTGCCGGAGGGTCTCACTCTGATCATGGAGGGGAACGCCCTGACCGTGCAGGGCCGCGGCGCGCACGCGTCCACGCCCGAATTGGGACACAACGCCCTCCTGGGCCTGCTCTGCGCACTTGCGGCGCAGGACTTGCCGCCCGAGGATGTGGAGACGATAGGCGACCTGCATACACTGTTGGACTTTGACCTGCACGGCGAGGGTCTCGGCTTGGATATCACGGACGAATCGGGCCGCCTGACCCTCTCGCCGGATATCCTGCGCATAGACGAAGGCGGTCTCTCGCTCTCGCTCGACTGCCGCTATCCCTTCTCCGTGTCGCGGGATGCGCTGCTGACGCGCTGGGACGAAGCGTTTGCCGCCTGCGGTCTGCACTTCGCGCGCGTGATCAAGGAAGAAGCCAGCCACTATATCCCCGCAGACAGCGAGCTGGTCTCCAAGCTGATGGAGGTCTACCGCAAGCGCACGGGCAGGGACAGTGTACCCCTGAGCACGGGCGGCGGCACCTATGCCCGCGCCTTCACCCACGCGGTCGCGTTCGGCATCTCGCCCGAAGGGCAGGAGAGCTGCGCCCACATGCCCGATGAATCGATGGCACTGGAAGAAATACTACTGAACACGCAGATTATGGCCGACGCGATTGTGGCGTTGGCGTCAGTTTAGAAAGGAGAGAAAACCATGTCCCTGTTGTATATCGTAGAGGATGATGCGGCTATCCGCGAATTGGAAGCCTACGCATTAGAGAACGGAGGGTTCCGCGTGCAGAGCTTTGCCGACGGAGAGGCGCTCTTTGCCGCGATGGCCAAGCAGATGCCCGACCTGTTGCTCTTGGATGTGATGCTGCCCGGCATAGACGGGCTGTCCATCCTGAAAACCGTGCGCGCGGACCTCAGAACCCGTGAGCTGCCCGTGCTGATGGTGACCGCCAAGACCACGGAGCTGGACCGCGTGAAGGGGCTCGATATGGGCGCGGACGATTATATCGCCAAACCCTTCGGCATCATGGAACTCATCGCGCGGGTGCGCGCCCTGTTGCGCCGCACCAAGCCCGAGACCCACGAGATGGTCTATAAGGAGCTGATCTTCGACGAGGAGAGCCACAAGGTATCCGTGATGGGCAATCCCGTGGAGCTGACCTTCAAGGAATTTGAACTGTTGAAGCACCTCCTGCTCAACCGCGGCACCGTTATGTCCCGCGAGAAGCTGATGAACGCCGTCTGGGGCTTTGCCTTTGCCGGCGCGAGCCGCACCGTCGACATGCACATCAAAACCCTGCGCCACAAGCTCGGCGAATACGGGAAAGAGATCGTGACGATACGGAATGTGGGGTACCGGTTGGGAGATTGAGTTAAGAGTTAAGAGTGAATAGTTAAGAGTTGCACCGTGCCGATGCATAGGCACGGTTGGAAATCGCAAGCGATTCCTGATTTTCTACCATAACTCTTAACTTTTCACTCTTAACTCCCCACAAAAGGAGTTCTATGATCGCGTCATTGATGATTCAGGTTCTCGACGCTCTCCCCCTTGGCGTGCTTGCCATGGATTTGGGGGGGCGTATACTTTTTTTCAACCGTGCCGCGCGCGAATTGTTGCAGAGCCGGGTGCCTGTGGGCAGGCCCTTCTCCGATTTGGAGGAGGAGAATCATGCGATGCGGGATTTTCTGACGAATGTGCGCAGCGGCGACAAGCGCGTGGCCGATCTGTTCGGGCGGCAGGTGCTGTTGCGCTATACCGACCTGGTGCGCGCGGACGCGCAGCGTGAGGGCGCGGTCGTCACCTTGGAGGACATAGGCGAGACGGACAGCGTGGAAAATATACGCCGCAGTTTCTCCACGGACGCCGCGCACGAGCTCAAAACGCCCCTGACCAGCATACGTGGCTATGCCGAGTGCATCGAGACGGGCATTGCCAAGGGCGACGCCGCCACGGGCGCGGCGCGCAAGATACTTGCACAGGCCGACCGCATGCAGGCGCTGATTGCCGATATTCTGACCGTGCAGCAATTGGACGCGGGACAGTTTGAGCAATTGAACGCCGCGGCCGACGCGGACCTCGACCTCTTTGCCATCACCCGCGACACGCTGAACGCGCTCGAGGAACTGGCGCGCAGTTACGGCATCAACGTCGTCTTGACGGGCAGTAGGACGCCCGTGCGCGGGAACCTGCAGCTGTTGAGCAGTCTCGTCAAGAACTTAGTCGAGAACGCGGTTCGCTACAACCGGCCCAACGGCTCCGTGTATGTGAACGTATACAAAAAAGTGCTGACCGTGCGCGATACGGGCATAGGCATCCCGCAAAACGAAATCCCGCACGTCTACGAACGCTTTTATCGTTTGGACAAGAGCCGCTCCAAGGAGAAGGGCGGCACGGGGCTGGGACTGTCCATCGTCAAGCACGCCTGCAAATATCACCACGCGAAAATAGATATCGAGAGCAACGAGACCAAGGGTACGACGGTGACGGTGACTTTTCCGTAACAAATGCGTGAAATCCTGCCATTTCCTTGCGCGGAGCCCCTGTCCTGTGTTATACTGCCGTTTGCTAAGCTGCAATCAAGGGCGATTCTATGCGCCCCGATAAAATTGAAAGGACCCCCCCCATGAAATCACTGAAAATCACATTGGCCCTCCTGCTCACGCTGGCGCTGGCGTTCAGCGCCCTTGCCTGTGGCAATAAAGGCAAGACCGACCCGAAGGCCACGTTCGCCCCGTTTGAATCGGACGAAGCATATGAAGCCGCGCGCGCCGCCCTGGCATTCACGCTGGGCGAATACAGCGTCACCGCCGGAGAGATCGAAGATTCCTATTATGATTACGTAAATATGATGCAATATTACGGAATGCCCGCGCCTGCAACCGATGAAGAGATTGCGGATATCGTGAACAGCTCCATGGATCAGTTCCTGATCCAGTATTATCTGCTGTATCTGGCGGATGAGTGGGGCATTGAACTGAGCGACGAGGAACTCGCCGAGGTGGCGGCCGCCGCGGAGGAGGAGCGCTTGGCCTATGTCGAAGGCTACACCGAGGATGTGCGCGCCAGCTATGAGGATTCCGGTGCCGCAATGCCCGATGAAGCAAGCCTGCTGGCCGAGGCCATGGAGCGTTTGGAATCGGACGCGATGTACTATATCGGCACGAGCTTTGACGAGTTCATCGAGAACTATGGCGACAGCATGCGGGTGGATCTGCGCATCGGCAAAGTGCAGGAACGGATCGAGGGCGAAATCGAAGTCAGCGACGAAGACCTGCAAGCCTATTATGACACCCTCCTCGCCCAGCAGATGACGGGCTACGCGGAGAACGCGAGCATGTATAAATACGATGTCACGACGGCGGCCAACCCCGTGCTGTGGACGCCCGAAGGCTATGCCAGAGTCTCCATCATCACCATCGCCCCCGAGGGGGGACTGCCCGAGGATTACGAGACGAACGCGGCCACGTTGGCGGACTTGGAAGCGGAGTACGGGCGCCTGATGCTGACGAACGAAGACCCCGCGCGGCAGGCGGAGATCCGAACGGAATACGCCGAACTGAAGGCGAGCCGGGATCTTGCGTATGCCGAATACAGCGCCGGCGCCCGTACCCGCGCGGACGAGGCCTTCGCGGAATTGAAAGATGGCGCGGACTTTGATGTGACCATGGGCAAATACAACGCATACGAAGACGCCGACGTGCGACTGGTCTATCTGACGGAGACCGACGCGGACTTCGTGACCGAGCTGTGGGACGCCATCGGCGCTTTAGAATTGGGGCAGTTCAGTGAGATCATAGAAGTGAACGAGGTCTTCTATATCGTGCAGCTCACCGAAAAGTTGGAGAGCAAGGCCACGCCGTTCGCCGACGCGACCGAAGAACTGCGCGCCGCCGTGCTGGGCGATAGGTTAGAAAACTTCTGGGCGGAAGCGCAGACAAACTGGCTGGTGCAAGCCAGAGCGATCGCCATTATCTATGAAGAAGCCATCGCCTATATAGGCAAAGTCAGTTGACAAATCGAAAGGAAACAAACGGGAGCGTGTTTCGTGCACGCTCCCTTGTTTATATCGCCTTGGCCGTGGCCCTGCTGGCCGTTTGCGCTTGGATCGCCCTGCCCGCCGGGGAAGTTGCCTTCACTTTGCAAACTTTGGGTGTAATTCTCGTCTCCATCCTGCTGACGCCCGCCGAGACGATCATTGCGCTTGCCCTCTATCTGGCGCTGGGCCTTGTGGGCGCGCCCGTATTCAGCCGCGGCGCGGGCGGCGTCGCCGTACTGCTGGGCCCCTCGGGCGGCTTTCTGCTGGGTCTGCTCGGGATGGGTGCCACGATCTCCCTGTCCGGGAAGCTGTATCAATACAAGCCCCTGCCGCTGGCCCTCGGCACCATTTTGGGCAGCCTGCTAAATTATCTTTGCGGCACGCTCTGGTTTTGCTTCGTATATTCGATGCAAAGCACCGCATTTCCCCTCGCGCTGGCGCATACCGTCCTCCCCTTCCTGCTGCCCGACGCGGCGAAGGGGGCGCTGGGGGTGTTTTTGGGGGTGAAATTGCGGGGACGGGTTGCAACCCACAGGGAACTGTAATGTCAAGCTATATTCGGCGGGGCGTTTACAAACGCCCCTCTACGAAATCGACGTATCAATGTTATGCTATGATATGTCCGTTATTCAAAGTTATTTGCATACAAAAGGCTTGGGTTTTTTCTTTGAGAATCCCTGCGCCATTTAATATACGGTTCAAGTATTTCATACATGCGAACGACCGTTGTTCCTGCTGCTGTATCCTTAAAAATCCACATTGGCAATTGATGCTTTTTTACCATTATTCCTGAAAAGTGATAAAAACTCATTAGAAGCGCAATACTATTCGCCTTTTCTTTGTCGGATGCTATTGATTCGGGCTCATAGCCTGAATCCCCAAGCGAATAGACCTCTCTTCGCGCCTTAATAAATTCAGCATCGCGCTCATATTCAAAATACGCTTTGAGTGCTTCTATTCGATTGTGCAAAAGGCTAAAAAAGCTTGAAAGCAAACCCGCTATACCGGTTACCGCACCGATAATTCCGAATGTTAATTCCACAGTGCACCTCTTCCTGTTTTCTCGTTTTCTTTGTTCCCTCTCTCCGCCTTGCGCCCCGCATACCGTGACAAACCGCGGGCGGATACTATCCGCCCCTACGTTTATGCCGTATACAAGCCCTGAGAACTGAGAACCGAAAACTGGAAACTACTACGCCTTCTCCTCACACCCCAAAACATTCACAATCTTCCGTGCAACCATATCGCGGATGGCTTCGCGAGCGGGCTTTAAGTATTGGCGGGGGTCGAAGTGATCGGGGTGGAGGGCGAAGTGTTCGCGTATGCTGGCGGTCATGGCGAGGCGCAGGTCGGAGTCGATGTTGATTTTGCAGACCGCCATGCGCGCGGCCTGGCGCAGCATATCCTCGGGAATGCCGATGGCGTCGGGCATTGCACCGCCATAGGCGTTGATTTTCTCGACGAATTCGGGGACGACGCTGCTGGCGCCGTGCAGGACGATGGGGAAGCCGGGCAGGCGCCCTTCGATGGCTTCCAGTATGTCAAAGCGCAGTTGCGGCTTCATGCCGGGCTTGAATTTGAAGGCCCCGTGGCTGGTGCCGATGGCGATGGCCAGGGAATCCACGCCCGTGCGGGAAACGAAGTCCTGCACTTGCGCGGGGTCGGTATAGGACGCGTCCTCGGCGGAGACATTTACCGCGTCTTCAATGCCCGCGAGACGGCCCAGCTCGCCCTCGACGACCACGCCGCGGTCGTGCGCGTATTCCACCACGCGGCGGGTCAGCGCCACATTATCCTCGTAGCTGTGGTGGCTGCCGTCTATCATGACGGAAGAGAAGCCGCCGTCTATGCAGCTCTTGCAGAGTTCGAACGTATCGCCGTGGTCCAGATGCACGCAGATGGGCAGGCCGGTTTCCTCGATAGCCGCGTCCACGAGTTTCATCAGATAGCCATGGTTCGCGTATTTGCGCGCGCCCGAGCTCACCTGCAAGATCAACGGCGCGCGCAGTTCGCCCGCCGCTTCCGTGATGCCCTGGATGATCTCCATGTTGTTTACGTTGAACGCGCCGATGGCATAATTGCCCTTGTACGCCTTTTCAAACATTTCTTTGCTTGTTACGATTGCCATTTGCCTTGTCTCGCTTCCATTTTTATTCAGTATATTATAATGCGGAAGCAGGGGGGAAGTCAATGTGATAAAATGTACCGGGTGCAACAGCGTTTACTTTTCGAACGGCCTAAAACGTAAACCCATCAAAATCCGTTTTCAATCACGAACGAATTATCGTGGTCCTCCAAATATTGATCCAACCAGGGGGAATAGGTCGACATCAGCATGCTGCCATTATACGTTCTTCCCGACATTTTTGGAATCAAAGCAACAAAAACACCCATGCCGGGTGTTTTTGTTGTAATGATGTTCGCCGTCCCCGCGAAAAGAAGCCTATGGCTCCGGGGTAGGATTGCCCCAGCCCCAGCCGGAAGGGGGAGTGGGGATGATAACGGAACCATCCTCAAAATCGTTGCCGTCAGGCGGGTCACCGTCGTCGCCTTCATAGGTGCGCGTCAGGATATCGATGGCGCAGAAGCGCAGAACCTCCAATTCCGGTGTTTCATAATGCAACATGTGTGTATCCTCCTTTCGTTCTCTGCGTGCGGCCTACCAGTTTTGTGGGAGGTATTCCAGGGAGCTTGCGCTGGTGGTTACCTGCTCAACGAAAGCACGGATCTTGTTGATGTTGTTGTATAGATGCCTGCCGTACACCGTGTAGGAGTCTTCCCCGATACCGAGGGTGACGAAGGGGCGGAACGTGAGGTCCCGATCCGGCATGCCGCCCAGGCCCATGATGATGATGGAGAGGGTGAGGGTACCCCGGGTATCGTCGGAATCATAGACCATGTAGCCCGCGGTCTTCAGCGCCGCCGCGAGGACGGACGGGGTGGCATAGCTTGCGTCCCATTCGAGGGGATCAATAGCAGAGCCATCCGCCGAGCCCCAGAACAAGGTTTGATTATGCTGTGTACCCAGCGCGCGTGTCGGGCTCATGCTATCCAGCAAATCTTGTGGGAACGCATAGAACCCATAGGTGAAGCTGTCGCCGGTTTGCAGCAATGCCGCCAGTTCGTCTACATTGATATTCATGGCAAACTGGAGCGCATCCCACGTGTACAGCCGCACCTTCAGGCCCAGGGAACTGTTGATGATATACTGCGTATCGATCAGGTGGCAATCGGGACATTCGCTGTTCAGGCACTGGGAGCGTTCATCGATGGCCGAGCCGACGGGGATGTCGAGGGAGAACCCGTTCACGTGGTTCGTCGGGTCAACAGAACCCGTGGTGCCGGGGATAAGCGTCCCAAGACAACCCGAGCAAATGAGATCCGGGGTCTTGGCGGGGATAACACAGGTCGCCGTGACCGGGGCGCTGCTGTGTACGCGCTCACCGACGTGGTAGTTGGGGTCTTTGGGCAGCGTCCACGAGCCCATTGAGGAGATAACGCCGCAATAGACACACTTGGTATCGCCCGTGTAACCAAACTGCATACAGGTGCCGGGGATTCTGGTGGTCATATCCAAGGCGTTACTGTGCACCGAGCAGAGCTTTATGCAGGGAATAGAGCCGTATCCGTAGGAATGACCGATCTCAACAGCTCCGGGTATTGTCGTAGTGACGGCAGCAACGCTGCGCCGGTAATCCCGGGCATCTACCGGCCAGAAACCATGATTTGCACCGGTTGCACTGAACGTGGGCGCAGTGCTGGCATTGGCGGGCGTTGCGTAGCTCATGAAATAACGGTAACCGTTGCCGACATCCGTAGCGGCGATCAATGAGGTCGACATGGTGATGGCAAACTCGCCGGTGTCAGTGTCAAACACATATTCGGTAGGGGTCGAAGAGCCTTGCGGCGTAAAACGCATGAGACTGTAGGGGCTGCTCGCGGTTTGGAATATGTTGTACCAGTGATAATCCAAGTAATACCAAGTAAGCGTAGACGCGGTCGGATTTGCAATCCACATGAATCCGGCGTTGATGGCGGCAGTCAGCGCAGGGGTCTCGATGCGACCGGTGACGGTGACGCTGGTTGTTCCCGCCGACGGAACAGGCTTCATGTAAATGCCGCTGGTCGGCGCGTCGGAGACCCTGACATCGCCCCAGCTGGTCGCGTTGTTGGTGGTGGCAGCGTTGTGGTAAACAATATCGGCACGCGCCGTGCTCACTGTGAAGCCCAGTTGCGGATACCCCACCCAGCCCGCGCCGCCGGGGTAAGTGCTGCTCGTGTATAGGGCGAGGAAGTAGTTTCCATCCGCAACCGTCCTGGTTGAATACGTCCAGCTAGCACCGCCGTCGGTGGAATATCCATTCGCCTGCTGGGTAATGGGAAACGCCCGTCTGGTGCTAATTGTTCCCCACCATGTTGCGAGCGAAAATGTTGAACCGGTGCCCACTTGGTAATAATAGACGTATTGGTTCTGGTTGTTATCCTTGTCAATCAGGTATATCGGCAGAAACCAAGTGGTGGCTGTACCGCTGCCACTGGTGAGCATCATCACTCGGTTCGGCATGGCACTGTCTGTAAAACTAAGGTACGCCACGTTGCGCGAACTGTACGTGCTATCGTCGGGATACGAGAACCCATAGCCGCACATAGTGGGATGGTCGGCGAACAGTCGGAAGCCTGTAACATTCTTTGAAATCACGCGCACACCCCAGGGGAGGTAATAATCCTGCCCGTTTGCCGTAACCTTGATATAGCCTTCATACAGCCCGACCGGGGTGCCATCGGCAATGGTCAGACCGACCGCGAACTTGCCCGCGCTCGGATAGGTGATGACGGGCGTTACATAGCCAGTAGCGTTCAGGGAATAGCGCGTGCTGTTGCGAGCCATGGCGGTCACTGTGAAGGAGGACACACCGGAAACGGTTGCTTCGATGGGGTTCGCGACAAATGGCGTCGGCAGCTCGCCGAAACTGAAGCTCGCCATGTTGTGGGCTGCAGGCTGCCCGCCGCCGTTGTTAACACTCGGATCTTGCACGGTGATGACCACGTTCGTATCCACAGCACGGACGGGATCCACAAAGCCCGCGCCCTGTTCCCAAACGGAGATTTGCGGGTTTGTATTGTTGCCCGGTCCGGGATAAGTGTTGTGCGGGTTTATCAGGAATGGATCCGCCGTGTTCATGATACGCGCCTTCAATTCCCAGGGCTGTGCCGATGGATACGCCTGCTTTAAGAGGGCATAGGTTGCGGTGACGGCGGGCGCGGCAAAGCTGGTGCCGCCCATATAGGCATATTCGCTGTTCAGGCTGGTGGTGAGGATGTTCGCGCCCGGCGCGATGATGTCCGGCTTGATGGCGTTCGTTCCATATACGGGACCTATCGAGGAGAATTCCGCAGGGCGGTTTGTCATGGGTGTGGTTGTCACCCAGGACGCGGTTGCCGCTGGGGTTGTTGTGCCCAGATAGGACGAGAATGCCGCGTACGCGCTCACCGGCGCGGTGAAAGCGGGCATGACAGCAAAAGGCGCGAGTTCGCCGTTGATGCCGCACCAACCCGCGTTGCCGATGTATTCATCGTCACGGTTGATGCAGATGAGTCCTGCCGCATTCTTGGCGACAGCGGCGTTCCAGTACTGCGTAAACGCGATGCCGCGGCCGACGACGAGGATTTTGCCCGTCAGATCGGGCAGGGCGTCCAGCATGGCCTGTGTCGTGGCTTCGCTGCCTGCGGGGTACGCAGATGAGGGCACCTTGGTCATGCAGACATAGAAGGTCTTGCCGAGGAACCAATCATCCGTCAGTAAAGGGGAGACGTCGGAGTTTTCGTTGAGAACTCCAAAGGTAATGCCGTTTAGTGTGATGTTGCGGTTTATTTATGTCGTTTCCGCCATACTCGCTCGCCGCGACGGAGATGCCGAAGCTGGCGGCTGCGCCGGGCGCGTTGACTGTGTAGGGGCTACGGAAGTTATCACCGGGGTAGCCTGTGCCCACGTTTGGTCGCGTTGCCTTCCTGCCGTAGTTTCCGGCGGCACAGACGAACATGGTTCCGGTCAGCACCGCGTTGTTCATGGCGTAGCCTTCTGCATCAACGGAGGTATTGACGCCTTCGCCGGATGGTTGCGAATATGTTGAGAAAGAGCAGTTGACGACGTCCATCTTGGGCAGATAGTCACCGTTCAAACCGCTGCCGGTGCCTTGGGTCACATCGTTGATTGCCGCCAGAATCGTGCTCACATTGGCATTGGGGAATACCTGTGCCATATACAGGTCGACGCCCGGCGCGATGCCGAGAGAGTACATGCCCCGGCTGGCAATGACGCCGGAGACGCCGGTGCCGTGATTACCGTCCGGGTTGCTCATATCCCCGCTCTTGCCCGAATAATCATAGCCACCCATGATGGCGCCGTAGAACTCGGGATGGTCGGTTTGTATGCCGCTGTCCATCACGCAGACTTTGACGCCCAGACCTGTGATCCCACGGCTGTGGAGCGCATGGAGCTGGAACATCTCGCGAGCGCCGAGGTTGCCGGGGGTTGCATAGCCCGGGTCAAGGATATATTCATAATCCAACTCATGTGTGTATTCGTCCGAGCTAACGCAATAGACACCGGGCATCGCGGCGAGGGTATCCAGATAGTCCGCCTGCACGGTTGCGGCAAAGCCCGAGAACACATAGCTGTATTCCTGTGTCACTTCCACCTTCGCGTCTTTCTTCAAGCTTGCACGCGCGGCAACAGCTTCCGCCTTGGCTTGATCATATACGGGATCCTGAATGCCCATGGTAGAATAGCGCGGTTCCAGCGCTTCGGGCAGCTCCGTCAACCAAATAATGACGTTGACCGTGCCTCTGCTCTTCTTCTCCATTTGCAGACCCAAGGGGTTGACCACCGAAGCAGCCGTGTCACGCACATAGGCATCCTCTTCGGAGAGTTTCTCTCTGGAGAGCCCCTCTCTGGGGAGTTCCTCATTGGAGAACATCCCTCTGGACGCGGTTGTGAACGGGACACTCCCCCTTGCGACCTCTAAATCGCTTTCGTATACCGCGCCGCGTGGCGGCGTCCCCGCTTCTGCAATGTCTGTTCGCTCCTCTTCGGCAGGTAGTTCCGTCTCCTGCGCAAAGCTCGGCACCGCCGCAAACAACAGGGTCAGTACGAGTAAGACCGCCAATAGTTTCTTTGTCTTATGCATGTGAGTTCCCTTCCGGTAGATGATATTACGCCATAATATATAATTAATAATTTATATATTATTCACAATTGTTTGTCAATAGTTTTGGAAGTATTTGTGTCAAAATTGCGTGAAAACAACAAAAAGCACCCGAAACGGGTGCGTATACGGGAGGGCAAATGTTTATTTGCCCCTACTCCGCGATATAGGGCAGCAGGGCGACCTGGCGGGCGCGCTTGATGGCGATTGCCAGCTCACGCTGGTGCTGTGCGCAAACACCGGACATCCTGCGGGGCATAATCTTGCCGCTCTCGGCAATGCTGCTCTGCAATTTGCGAATGTCTTTATAATCGATGGATGCGGCTTTCTCCACGCAGAATTTGCAAACCTTGCGCCGACTGCGCTTGGGTCGAAATGGTCTTTTCTCTTCCATGGTTTTGGCCTCCTTATCTTAAAATTTTCGGATATTCCTTAGAAGGGAATATCATCGGAACTGATATCGGTAAACCCTTCGAAATCCTTCTGGGGCGCGGGGCGGGGCGCATAGTCGCCGCTCTGCTCACGGGGGGAGAGGAATTCCACCTCGTCCGCCGCGACCTCGAGGGACATGCGGGTCGTTCCGTCCTTGGCGATATAGGTGCGCGCCTGCAACTCGCCCACGACCGCGACCTTGCGGCCTTTGGCGAGGAATTTGCTGCACAGTTCGCCCAACTGGCGCCACGCGTTGATGCGGAAAAAATCGGTCTGTCTTTCCCCACCCTGCGGCGCGAAACGGCGGTTTACCGCGATATCAAAGCTGCAAACCGAAATGCCGGAAGCTGTGCTCCGCAGTTCGGGATCGCGTGTCAGATTGCCAATCAATGTGATCTTGTTCATCTTCTGTACCTCTTATCTTTCGTGCGCAATTGACATCTATTTATGCATCCCTGCGTGTCACGAGGAAGCGCAGTATGCGCTCGTCGTTTTTCAGGTTGCGTTCCAGCTCGCGCGGCAATTCCGGCGGGCCGTCGAACTCGACCAGGACATAATGCCCCTCGGTCTTGTATTGGATCGGATAGGCCAGCTTGCGCTTGCCCCACAGATCCGTTTTCGTCACCTCACCGCCGTTTGCGGCGAGAATCCCGGCGAACTTTTCCTCCACCGCGCGGGTGGTTTCCTCGTCCAAGTCGGGAGTGACGACATACAGCAACTCGTATGCGTTCATCTCTTTCACCTCCTTATGGTCAATTGGCGCAGCCCAAAGTCCGCGCAAGAAGGACCGATTCCGCGGTATTGTAACATAAGCGGGGAGTGGGGCGCAAGGGGGAGGCGTGGAATGTTTACATTTGAATTGCGCGCTGCACATTTGTCATTGCCCTGCGCATCAAATTCATATATAATCAAGGTAAAATAAATGCAAATGAGGGAGCGATTATGCATTGCATCAAAAACATCACGGAGGATCTGGTCTGGGTCGGCGCGAACGACCGGCGTTTGGCCATGTTTGAGGGCGTCTATTCCGTCCCGGGCGGGGTGTCCTATAATTCCTATCTGCTGCGGGACAGAGAGACCCTGCTGTTCGATACAGTGGACAAGGCGGTGCGCCAGCGCTTTATGGAGAACCTCGCCGAAGCGCTGGGGGAGAGGGATTTGGATTATCTCGTGGTGCAGCACATGGAGCCGGACCACTCCGCCGCGCTGACCGAGCTGTGCTGCCGCTGGCCCGATATGAAGATCGTCTGCAACGCCCGAACCCTGGCCTTTATCAAGCAGTTTTATGCCTTTGATTTTGATATAGACGCGCGCGCGCATGTTGTAAAGGAAGGAGACACCCTCTGCACGGGGCAGCATACGCTGCACTTTGTGATGGCCCCCATGGTACACTGGCCCGAGGTGATGGTGAGCTATGACGCGACGGACAAGACCCTCTTTTCCGCCGACGCGTTCGGGTGTTTCGGCGCGCTGAACGGGGCGCTGTTCGCCGATGAGGTCGATTTTGAGAAGGAATATATGGACGAAGCACGGCGCTATTATACCAATATCGTCGGGAAATACGGAACCCAGGTCGCAACCCTGCTGGGAAAGGCGTCCGCTCTCGCCATTGAGCGCATCTGCCCGCTCCACGGCTTCGTTTGGCGCAGGAATATCGGGGATTTCGTATCCAAATACATGCTGTGGAGTCGCTATACGCCCGAGGAGCATGGCGTGATGATCGCCTATGCCTCGGTCTATGGCAACACGGAGAACGCGGCGGAGATCCTCGCCTCCCGTCTGCGCGACAGGGGCGTGCGGACGGCGATGTATGACGTTTCGGTCACGCCCGCGTCCGATATCGTATCGGCGGCCTTCCGCTGGAGCCACTTGGTGTTCGCGTCCACGACCTACAACGCGGGTATCTTCGTGACGATGGAAGCGCTGGTGCAGGACCTCGTTGCGCACAATATCCAAAACCGCAGTGTCGCCATCATCGAAAACGGTTCCTGGGCGCCCACCAGCGGGGGCCTGATCCGCGAAAAGTTAGGCAAATGCAAGAATATGCAGTTTATCGAGCCGACGCTCAGTATCAAATCGAGCCTGAAAGCCCCGCAGCTGGCGCAAATTGACGCGATAGCGGAGGCGTTGTGCGCAACCCTGCCCGCCGCGCCCTCGGCGGTTGATGCGCCCCCTGCAATTATCGACCGCAAAACGATGCGCGCACTGTCCTATGGCCTGTTCGTTCTGACCGCGCGGGATGGCGCAAAGGACAACGGTTGTATCATCAACACCGTCACGCAGATCGCCGACAACCCGCTGTGCATCACAATCGCCGTGAACAAGGCGAACTTCACCCGCGATATGATCGTCAAAACGGGCGAGTTCGCCGTCTCCGTGCTGACGCAGGAGACCCCCTTCCGCGTGTTCGAGCATTTCGGCTTCCACAGCGGGCGGGACACGAATAAATTCGCGGACTGCAGCGCCGAGCACCGCACGGCAGGCGGCATCCTCTACGTCCCCAAATTCACCAACGCCGTCATCGCCGCAAAGGTGACGGAGAGCATCGACTGCGGCTCGCACACCCTGTTTGTCGCGGAGGTGACAGAAGCGTTCGCGCTGCCCGGCGCGCCGAGCGCAACCTATCAATATTATTTCGACCACATCAAACCCAAGCCCCAGCCCCGCGAGGAAAAGAAGAAAGGCTATGTCTGCAAAATCTGCGGCTACGTATACGAGGGCGACCCCCTGCCCGCCGACTTCATCTGCCCCCTCTGTAAGCACGGGGCGGCGGATTTTGAGACGCTGTGATGCCGTAGGGGCGCGATATATCGCGCCCTCCACCGAGTTTCATGTTCTCCGGCAGGGCGCAATATATTGCGCCCCTACAAATGGAACCGCGGATTTTGAACCCGATTTTACATTATAATATAAAGGAGAGAACCAAAATGACCTACATCTGTGACCTGTGCGGCTACGAGTACAATGAAGCCATCGGCGACCCCGACAACGGCATCGCGCCCGGCACGAAATGGGACGAGCTGCCCGAAGACTACGTCTGCCCCCTCTGCGGCGCGGATAAGGAGATGTTTTCCCCGGCGTAATTCAATTACAACCGCATATACGCCGCCATCCCTCCGGTGTTCCCCTTGTCGCGCCGGTAAGAATATAGGCGCGCGTCCTCCATGGTACAGACGCGCATAAATTGGATGTTTTCGGGGAGCAGTCCCGCCGCAAAGAACTGGGCGGCGGCGACGCGCCATAGGTCTATTGTGCACTTACCCGGGTTGGAGTGGGCGCCGCGCAAAGCTATCCCCGGGAACGCATCCTCAAACATCTGCGCCACATCCTCGCCCACTTCAAAGCAGGACGGGCAGATGGAGGGGCCTACGCCCGCCAGTATATTTTTCGGCTCCGCGCCGTAGTGCGCAACCATCTGCGTGACCATATTTTCGCCGATGCGCGCCAGCGCGCCGCGCCAGCCCGCGTGGCAGAGACCGATGCAGCGCGTCACGGGATCATAAAAGAAGAAAGCCATGCAATCGGCGTGGCCTGTGATCAGCGTGACGACGGGGTCGTTTGTCACCAATCCGTCGCATGCGGGCAGATATTCCCTCGCAAACCCGCGCCCGCGGTCATTCGCCGTCACGGGCAGGACGGTTGTGCCGTGCGTATAGTTATCGGAAACCATGCTGTCAAAATCAAAATCGCAAGCTTTGCTGAAAATGCGGTAGTTTTCCAATACATTCTCGCGAAGTTCCGGCGCGCTGCCGTCCGTTGGCTCGGGGCAGGCGCGGGAGAAGCTGAGGTTCAGCGAGGAAAAGCAGTGTCTGCTCACCCCGCCGCCCCGCGCAGAGAATCCATGGGAAACATCTGAAAAAAAAGGCAAGCGATACACGCCCACCCCCGCTTGGTTCTCGGTATAGGTCACGCCCAAACGGACGCGGGCATAGTTTTGCTCAAATCCGCTCATGCTCGTCCAAGAGGGCCTGTAATTCAGCCATAAAGGTCTGGGTATCCTTAAACTCCCGGTGCACGCAGGCAAAGCGCACATAGGCGACCTCATCCAACTTCTTCAGCTTCTTCATCACCATCTCGCCCAGCACGGTGGTGGCCACTTCCTGCTCGCCCGAAGCATAGACCTCGCGCGCGATCTCCTCGGCCACATGGTTCTGCGCCTCGGCGGGTATGGGCCGCTTCTCGCAGGCCTTGCGTATGCCAAAGCGCATCTTGTCCATATCGAAGGCCTCGCGGCGACCACTGCGCTTGACGACCATAACGGGCAACTCTTCCACCCGCTCAAAGGTGGTAAAACGGCGGCCGCAGGAAAGGCATTCGCGGCGGCGGCGTATGCAGAGCATGTCCTCACCGGGGCGGCTGTCTATCACCTTGCTGTCTGTGGCGGCGCAAAAACGACACTTCATATTATGTACTCCTCTGTCCATACTGCGGGTGCAACGCGTACGCTGCGCGAACGCGCGGAATAATCGGTATCTGCTATTATATGGATTGTCCGCGGAAAAAACAGGGGGATTTTTGTGTATTAACAGAATGTTCAAATGTAGGGGGGCGCCCCTGCATTTTTTACCAGCGCCTTCCCAGCACCCGTTCCGCCAGCGCCGCCGGCACCTCCTCATAATGCCCGAACTGCATCGTGAAGGTGCCCCGGCCCTGCGTGGTGGAGCGCAGGTGCGTGGCATAGCCGAACATCTCGGAGAGGGGGCAGAGCGCGTCTACGACTGTGTCCGCGGCGCGGGTCTCCATGTTGCGGATCTGGCCCCTGCGGGCGGTGATATCACCCAGCACGCCGCCAATGTAGTCCTCGGGTACGATGATCTCCACCTTCATCATCGGCTCCAGCAGCAACGCGTTTTCGGGCCGGATGCCATCGCGCACAGCCATTGAGCCCGCGACCTGGAAGGAAATTTCGGAGCTGTCCACCTCGTGGTAGCTGCCGTCGACCAAGGTCGCGCAGACGTCGACCATCTCATAGCCGCCCATGGGGCCGGATTGCAGGGCTTCCCGGATGCCCTTTTCCACGGCGGGGATAAACTCGCGCGGGATGACGCCGCCGCCGACGATCTTATTGACAAAGAGGTTGCCCTCGCCGGGCGCGCGCGGGGTGAACTCGACGACACAGTGACCGTATTGCCCATGCCCGCCCGTCTGGCGCACAAAGCGGCTGTCCGTCTTCGCGGCGGCGCGTATCGTCTCGCGGTAGGCGACCTGGGGCTTGCCCACCGTGGCCTCGACCTTGAATTCGCGGATCAGCCTGTCGACGATGATATCCAGATGCAGCTCGCCCATGCCTGCGATGATGATTTGCCCCGTCTCCGCGTTCGTATAGGCGCGGAAGGTCGGGTCCTCCTCGGCCAACTTGACCAGCGCGAGACTTAGTTTCTCCTGTCCCGCCTTGGTCTTCGGCTCGATGGCGATTTGAATCACGGGATCGGGGAAGTCCATGCTTTCGAGCAGGAGCGGGTTGTTTTCATCGCATAGCGTGTCGCCCGTGGTCGTATTCTTCAATCCGATCAGCGCGACGATATCGCCCGCGTGGATTTCATCTATCTCATTGCGCGCGTCCGCGTGCATCAGCAGCATGCGCCCGATGCGCTCACGCTTGCCGCGGCTGGCGTTGTAGACCATGGAGCCCGCGCTCAGCGTGCCGCTGTATACGCGTACAAAGGTCAGCTTGCCCACATAGGGGTCGGAAATGACCTTGAACGCCAGCGCCGCAAAGGGGGCGTCGTCATCGCTCGGGGCAAAGGTCTCGGCTTCGCCGTCCATATCCGTGCCCGCGGCGGGGGGGATATCCAGCGGCGAGGGCAGAAAGTCGACAATCGCGTCCAAGACCAACTGTACGCCCTTGTTGCGATAGCTCGTGCCGCAGACAACGGGCACGATCTCGCCCGCGACGGTCATCTTGCGTATGCAGGCCTTCAATTCATCCTCGGTGGGGTCTTCGCCGTCGAGATAGCGCTCCAAAACTTCCTCGTCCGCGCCCAGCACGGCGTCGAGCAGTTCGGTGCGGTAGGCCTCGGCCTGTTCCATCAGTTCGGCGGGGATGGGTTCTTCGCGCACATCGTTGCCGTCGTCGTCATAATAGACCTCCGCGCGCATCCCCACGAGGTCGACGAGACCGATGAACTCGGCTTCCTTTCCGATGGGGATTTGCACCGGCACGGCGTTGGCGTGCAGGCGCTCCTTCATCATATCGATCACATGGAAGAAATCCGCGCCGGTGATGTCCATTTTATTGACATAGGCAATACGCGGCACGCCGTAGCGCACGGCCTGGCGCCAGACGGTCTCGCTCTGCGGCTCCACGCCCCCCTTGGCGCAGAAAACCGCCACCGCGCCGTCTAACACGCGCAGGGAGCGCTCGACCTCCATGGTGAAGTCGACGTGGCCCGGCGTGTCGATGATATTGATGCGGTGTTCGCGCCAATAGGTCGTGGTCGCGGCGGACATAATCGTGATGCCGCGCTCCCGCTCCTGGTCCATATAATCCATGACGGCCGCGCCTTCGTGGACTTCGCCGACCTTGTGCACCTTGCCCGTATAATACAGTATACGCTCGGTGGTCGTCGTCTTGCCCGCGTCGATGTGCGCCATGATGCCTATGTTGCGCGTAGCGGATAGGGCTGTGTCTCGCATTGGGTTAGTGTTCTCCGTATGATTGTATTTTATCGGTAGGGAATCAAATCTGCCCGCGACGGAGCAGGTTCCAGGTGTAACAGGGCGCGATATATCGCGCCCCTACGGATTAAAAACCGTGCCGACAAACTCGGTTCATCGGCACTTTTGGGTTTACCATCTGTAATGCGCAAACGCCTTGTTGGCTTCCGCCATCTTGTGGGTATCTTCCTTCTTCTTGACCGCGCTGCCACTCTCGTTGCTGGCGTCGAGGATTTCGCCTGCCAGACGGTCGGCCATGGTGCGGTCGTTGCGTCTGCGGGAGTAATCCACCAGCCAGCGCAGACCCAGGGTCTGGCGCCGCTCGGGGCGGATTTCAATGGGAACCTGATAGGTCGCGCCGCCGACGCGGCGGGCCTTGACTTCCAGCACGGGCATGATGTTATTCATCGCCTGCTCGAACACCGACAGGGCGTCGCGCCCGGTCTTGCTCTCGATCTTCTGGAAAGCGGCATAGACGGCGGCCTGCGCAACGCCGCGCTTGCCGTCCAGCATCACCTGGTTGATCAGTTTCGTCACCACAACGCTCTTATAGATGGGATCCATCAGCACTTCGCGCTTGGGGATATTTCCTCTTCTCGGCATTTTGTCGTCCCTCCTTATTTCTTCCCGGCCTTGGGACGCTTCGCGCCATACAGGGAACGGCTCTGCCTGCGGTTGGCCACGCCGGCGGTATCCAATGTCCCGCGAATGATGTGATAGCGAACGCCCGGCAGGTCCTTGACGCGGCCGCCGCGGATGAGAACCACGGAGTGCTCCTGCAAGTTGTGGCCGATGCCGGGGATATAGGCGGTGCCTTCCGCGCCGTCGGTCAGACGGATACGGGCAATTTTGCGCAGG